>Ga0126304_10001111_pt1 | contig 12246 bp, 12 predicted proteins | sample Plot25_FD_92538 | JGI IMG/M metagenome (GOLD analysis project Ga0126304, IMG submission 92538) | Serpentine soil microbial communities from UC McLaughlin Reserve, CA, USA - Plot25 | ecosystem: Environmental > Terrestrial > Soil > Grasslands | place: USA: UC McLaughlin Reserve, Lake County... | reverse complement strand
GGCACAGACCCAAAGATTGTATTCAAGAACTTGTATGTACTTACAGCCTATAATGAGAGCCATCAGTTATCAGTAGCAGAACAGATTACCAAACTAATAGAGTCCAATAATGATATCAAGCTGCTTGTTATTCACAATCTAACAAGGTTCTTCAAAGATTCTACTGGCAATAAAAAAATGGAAACTGCAAGTCTACTCAAGCAAACTATAGGAAGGATTTGCAAGGTTTGTGGAAAGAACAAAGTAGCCCTAGTATGTACTGCTGATTCAAATATAACCAGTAGAGGTATAATACCCAGACCTACAGGCGGATTATATCTAAAACATGCAGCAAATGTTATTGTACATATTAAAGAGCAATCTGGTACTTCGACAATACCTTCCTTTAAAGCAACACTACTAAAACATCAATATATCAAAACTCCAAAATCTGCGACTCTATACATAAAGAAAACTGGAGGAATGGTACTTTTAGATTGATTTTAGTATTAGGAGATTATAAGAAATGGGAAGAATAACTCCATCGTTTCGTCAGTTATATGAGGAAACAATATCAGAGCTTAGGACAGAACTACAGGCAGCACTTGTAGACTTGAGTCATAAGAATGCATTTGATCTTCTTCTGAAGGAAGCCTGGAATCCAGAGCAGGCCGCTATGGGTAACTCCACATTGCCAACTGTTAGTGACAAACTAAATGTGATGGCATCAATTCACAATAGAAAATTAATAGCAGTATTAACAAAGGGGTTGAAAGAAAAGGATCGAGAAATTGAAGAGCTAAAGCAGCGTGTCTCATCACTTGAGGACAAGTTAAACGACCTGTACAAGATAATCAAAAACAAAGAGCAACAGCAAGAGACAGAACTGCATAAAGAAATAATCCAAGAAATCATAGAAGAGTAGAGCCATTAATTGATAGCAAGCTGCACTGGATGGCTTTTAGATCTCTCTATAGAGCAAGATAAGGCTATATTGTGGATAAAAACAGTAGACAGAAAGATCCTTAAACTAACAGACTCTTATCAGCCATTTTTTTATATACTACCACGAAATGGACAAGACAGAGATTATCTTTTTCATATTCTATCCCAACAGTCTATAGTAAAGAAAGTTAGCTGGGAAAAAAAAAGATTACAAATCTATTTGATGAAGAGAATAGACAGAAACTAATCTGTGTATTACCTGAATCAGTACAATATTATGCGGCTCTTTTAAAAGAGTTAGAAAAAGACCATCGGGTAAAACAGTTTTTCAATACCGATCTATCTCATGTCCAGCAATATTTATTTCATAGGCTCGAGATTGAACCTACAAGTAAAGTTGAAGCAAAATATGATGGCTCAAGATTAGTTAAGCTGACTAAAGTAGATGAAAATGAGATATCCACACCTCCTTTTTCAATGCTATATGTAAGTGTCTATACATCTTCAGGAAAGATTACTTCAGATGATTCAGTAAGGACAATCAGAGTAAGATACGAAGATGTACATGACTCAAAACAACATAGTGAAGAGGCTCTAGTCAACTACAAAGAAGAAAAAAGAATCCTTGAAGAATTTTGTAGTTATGTGAAAGCTAAAGATCCAGATATTATCGTCTCTATAGGAGATCACTATGCCAGTGCCATCTTAGATTATTTATTTGTAAGAATGGATAAGCTTGGGCTAGATTTGCAACTTGGAAGAGAAAAGAACAACAATAATAAAATAAAGACTCTCAAACACCCATGTTTACAGTGGATTAAAGGTAGACTTTCCATCAGCAGCAGAAATAGTCACTCGTCAGTATTTGATAGCTTTGGACTTGCAGGATTAATAGAAAGGTGTAGATTCAGTTTTCTTCCTTTGGATCTTACTGCAAAATATGGTATAAATCGTATAATAGATAGCAGAAACTGTTATGAGCTTATTCAAAGAGGTTTTGTTATTCCAAATAACAACAAAGCAAATAACAATCACGAACATATTCGAACCATAGAGGAACTCATATCAAGAGACAAAGGTGGGATGATAATATCTCCACAAACAGGTCTGCATGAAAACGTTGTAGTTTTAGATTATGATAGTGAATATACCAACTTAATAATAAATCATAACTTGAGCTATGAAACTGTTCTTTCTGAGAAAGGAAAACAAGTAAGCAGATCACATGGGGAAGGTCTGCTACCATCTGTAGTTGAAAAATATCTCAAAAGACGACTTTATTTTAAGGATTTATTAAAACAACTTCCTGAGGAAAGCAAGGAATATCTTTGGTGTCAGCAGCGTGTTGACTCACTAAAGAACATACTCGTTTGTCTTTATGGAACAACTGGCTCTTTGTGGAATAGATATGGCAATGTCTTGGTATTTGAGGAAATAAACAGACTATCAAGAGAAGCGTTGATAAAAACAAAAGATGTCGTTCAGAAGCTAGGTTATGAGCTAATATATGCAGACACTGACTCAGTCTTTATCAAAACAAAGGCTAGAATGAAAACAAGAGACGAATATAGTCAGGTAGTAGATGCATTACATAGAGAAATAGGTCTTCCTATATCGATAGAGCATAACTTCAAGTTTCTGATTCTATTACCTTTAGAAGCTAGCGAACAAATGGAAGCACTCAAGCAATACTATGGGATTACGCATGAAGGAGAGTTAGTTGTTAGAGGTATAGAAGCAAGAAGATACGATACTCCTAGGTTCATAAAGCAATTTCAGACTGAACTATTGCATACTCTGTTTGACTGCAAAGACATAGAAGAGGTAGTAAACAAAGGGTACGAGAATGCTCTTTTGCTAGTTACAAAAGCAATAGACAAGATTATGATAGGTGGAGACGACATTACTCAGGATGACCTTGTAATCTCTAAGTTACTTGGGCAGGACATAATAAAATATAGAAGCTTATTTCCTCATGTTTCTGCTGCTATTCAACTAAGTAATGGTGACGATAAGCATCCATCTAAAGGGGATACTGTCAAATATATCTATACAAACTCACAGCACAAAAATCCTCTTTGTAGAGTTGCACCGATAGACTATACTTATGGATATGAAAGTGAAAAACTGGATTATGACAAGGAAAAATATAGAGAAATGATACTTGATGCAGCAGAAACCGTTCTAGGATATTTTGGTTTTGATAGAAGTCTTTATGGGGATAAGAAAAAGATGGTAACAAGGAAATGGAAGTGGCTGCAGGATCTAAAACAGGAAAGAGAACAGGATATCAATATAGAGGCAATGGGGAAAAAATGACAAGAGTAGAGGTAATAGAGATTAGGGATATATCTGCTTTGCTTATAGCTAATAAACTCTCAAGTCTTCTACTTTGATTCTATCCTTCATATTCATGAAAAGCCTACAAAAAGCTGCAAAGGCTCATAAACCATTATGCGATCGAAGGTGATGGCATGATGGTCTTGAAACCTTAGTTAGTTAGCTGCTTCACTTTTCTTCGCACTGGTGCGGTTCACCAGTTGCTTTGTCTAGCGGGATAAACTTGCCGTTTTTGGATTTGTGTAAGCCGTCAAAGTATATCTCGGCGCCACAGTCTTTGCAATTGTAATAGCGCCGGTGCTGAGCTTTCCATTGCTCGCATTTATGAGGCTGGTCTGTGTTTGGATCCTCTTCCAGAGGTATCATTTTACCTGATAGCTCGCTCACAAAGTCCTTATCCCAGCGTATGGTTTGGCCGCACAATTTACAGGATGCCATCTCTTTATTTGTTCACCTCCTTTCCTTTCTTTTGTGATTATTTCCGTTTCTAGGTCTGCCGTGTTTTTCAGCCCATGCTTGTAGCCTTCGCTCTGCTTCTTCGACTGTGATTTTGGACTTTTCCCACGGCTTACTCTGTGGGATTAGGTTATACCTTTGCAGGTCCGCCTCGTTTGGGAACATTGGCAGGTATAGGTGATATCTAGCGCCATGTCTCAGGTACTGGTTTTCGTTGTCTATTTTGAATGGGCAAAAATAGCACTGATAGTTGGTTAATGTCATAGTGGTAATAGCTCCTTGCTCGAATACGTTCCAACTGTACCAACTTCCAGACGTTTTTGTACTATTATTTCAAGCACGAAAATGCCTAGCTTGAACAACAATTGCAAAATGGGTTTGAGTTGGTACAGTTGGAACATAAACTGCCAAGCACCAATAACCATTATCTATTTCAGTTCCTCCCGTTGTTCGTCTGTGAGCTCAGTTAGGGTTTGTTGTAACTCATCCTCTAGCGCCTTCCAGTTTACCAGTTTAACATTTTCCCAGCACCAGATAGAACTACCCTCTTTTCTATACTTCTTGTACTGAAATCGAAACTCTTTGGTTAGCTTTCGACTAAATGATTGCTCAGACTCCGGCGCTATTTTCTTGTCACGACAAAACCATCTATAAGACTCATACATCTGGTCCTTGGGCACCGTTTTACCCGAAGCATCGATAACCGTTAGCGCTTTTTCGACAAAATACTGCATTGGATTAGAACCCCTGACATATTTTTCGTAAGTCTCAGCCATCGTCTCGTTGGTAGTAGGTCTTATGCCTCGTTTTATTATCCGCGGTAATCTCCCTAAAAGTTCATGTAATAGTCCAGAAAACTCTTCTTCAGTACATAGTTTTTCTAAAATATGCGGGTCGTCTTTTTCGGCAAAAAACTGCTGTGTGAAGTTTATGATAATAAGCCTTCTAAAGAAAGCATCAGTTTTGTCCTGGATTTCCGGTATTTTCATTGCAGCTAAAAATCAGCTTTGCATAGTTTCGAAACTTAAATGGCTGTTTGTATTTGAACTCTGCAGCAGATTCATCATTGCCGGTTAACTTTTTGATTTTTCCAGTGTTGTTTATCAGTATGTCGCCTGATACATCAGCATCGATATTAGCTAACTTCTGATATAGATTAGCAATGGCAAACTTTTCTTTTAGCAGCCTCTCGAGACTTTCAGCAGAAGTATTATCTTTACCCAAAAATAGTTCAATCAGGTTAAGCAGTACGCTTTTTCCATTCTGGCCGTATCCATTAAGCAAAAGCCAGTGAGCACACTTGTAATCGCGCCAAAGACAGTAGGCTATAAAATCAAGCAATATCTCTACGTCTTCGGGCTCTACTATATCATGTAGAAACTTCATTATCTTTGGGCACTGGCAATTATCATAATTGCAATTGTGCCGTTCAACCAGCCTAAAGAAATCGGCAGCAGGACCGGTGGCATAAACATCAGAATATTTTACTGGAATGCAGGTAGTGTTCATAAAGCTAGGACTGAATGGAGCTGTTTGGCCGGTTCTCAGGTTTAGCATACAGTTATCACATGCAAGCCATTCCATGTCAGCATCAAAAGCCGATATGTCGACATACGTTCTTTGTTCTACCTGCCCAATGATCTCATCACTCTTTTTTCTGGTCCAAGGCTTAGGTGGATCTGCTTGGGACTGAGCCAAGGCATTAAGATATCTGGCTTCTAGTTCGCTTTCGATAACTATATTTCCGTTCTTAACATATCTGCGTGAGTCAAAGTAGTAAATATCCTTGATTACTTTGACCGTTTTAAAGTGGAACTTTTGCCTAAGTTCGTCGGCGAGGTCTAAAGTCTCATCTTTGCTTTTATATTTATTATCGCCCTTTTCTGCACTTGCCTTTTTATCTATGAATGCGGTTGCACACTTCCATTGCTTTTGAAACTCCCTATCATCTAATGGTGAACTGCAATGACTGTCATTCCATATTTTAGCAAACTCTCTTATTTCATCTAGCGCTAAAATGCGGATATTTCTAGCGATAAGTGATTCCATAACACGAAGTAAGGCCTCATGTCGGTTATGGCCTTCCTGTACTGTAAAGTCGTCTTTGAAAAGTTCCTCTATCGGTATCTTTGCTCTGCTATTGTTATTAGCTGCTGCGTCTAAATATGGGATATTATATTTTCTGCAAATATTGTCTATGAGGTCGATAAAATCATCCAAGATGACTGGATCCTTGCATGGTCCAATGATTTCATACGGGTGTCCATTTTTGTGGACTGAGGGGCTGACATAAAGCACGCCATGTGATCCAAGACCTTTAACTTTTATAGCAGGGATTTCATTATTATTAGCAGCGCCCTGCAGGTTTGCATTATCGCTGCTCTTTTTTGGATAAACTTTATGTGAATAAAATAATATGTGTGCCTTTGTTGGGTCGTCTTTGTGCTACTCAACTATAACGGATCTAGCTAAGTCCTCAAGCCCTCTAAGTGCAACTTCTTCTATCGCTTTTTGATTGTCTAAATCTATGCCAACTAAATAAAGGCTGGTCCTCATATAATGGTGCCAAACCTTTCCTAAGACGACAGCAAGGCCTTTGTTAAATGCGCTTGTAGATTTCCACTGATTATGTAGTTCTTCAGGAATGGGCTTATCCTGCCATTCAGTCCAAGCTACTATTGGCCTCTTATTTCTAGTGTCTGCAGGTATGACATTGACACCGATATCATGGCGCCAAAAATCTGCAGCCTCATTAAACTGTTGTTCGCCCAGAGAAGCCAAACTAAAGCAGCTCTCCCTTTTCGGTTACGCTAAGCTTGGCCGCTACCTCTTTGGGGAACGGCAGAGTTATGATGCGCCTGCCATTTTCTAACGGAACTATGATAACATTATCGTCGCCATCATAAACAGGATATAAAGGGTTATTAACTTCGTTATCTACTATAGTCACTACTAACATTCACAACCTTGCCGGTGTCGGGTGTTGCTGCATTGTCTTCCGGTCGTGGGCTTGTTGGGGCCCATGGCCTCGTTATTGTTCTATATAATGCACGCTCTAAGACTGAACGAGCGTACTGCTTTGCTTCGTTCTTACTTTCTAAATCGGATGCTAATACTGAAAAAATACTTTTAGATAGCCGCCACGCTTCGGAGTCGGTGGTTGGACTTCCGGAAAGGCTATAAAGTTCTATTTCCTTTCTATGGTTCACCCGAGACTATGTACTAGTAGTTGTAACTATTAGTAGTATAGCTGTATCCTAAAGGATTTCATAACCAGATTATCAAGAGTTTCAAAAGCAAGCAGGTTAAGGTTACGATCGAAGATGCAATCTAAAAGTGTAAGAGAATCGTGCTCTGACATACACTTTTAGTGTATATGATTTAGCCTTTCTTAAGCAGCTCTTTCACCTTGTCAATATCTGCCTTGAGCTCGTCCATTTCGCTTTTTTGAACTCGCAGCGTCTGAACTTCTTGCTGTAGCCTCATAGACGGGTCCACTGTCAAAAGCGGCTCTGCCTTCAAATATTCTTAAGCACTTGCTTTTCTGAGGGCCTAAAGTAGCTAGCGTCTAAACCTGTTGCATGGTCAACTAAAAGCTTCCTTATCTCGTGATTGACTTGGGCCTCTATGAATGTCGAGATAACATGCTTTCTAAAACCCTTGGATAAACCAACGGTTTTGCGAACACGTTTTTTATGTTCGGTTGTATGCTCCTCCTGCCGCAAGCCGCACTTTATCATGTGGGCGCTAAGGGCGATTCTCAAACCCGGCAGTGTTATTGGTTTAACCTGCCTTGCGGCCTGGAACGAGTCATTCATATCAAAACTTTGGCGAATGAGAGGCGTATCTTCTGGCTCCCATCTATTCAGATTTGACGACAATGCTATCTTTCCTCCACACCTTTGTCTATAATTTAGATAGTTATCGATACCTGTTTGTGCGCATTCTCTAGTTGTGAAAGTATAGTATTCGTTATTGGTTCCCTCATAAAAGGTGATTCTATAGAGGCCGTAATCAGGCATCTTTGTCAGGTTCCCCAGGGTTAGAGAAGGTAGTGCTCCAACAGTAAAAAAAAACGGTAGATGCCAACAACAAGATTATCATACTCATTCGTTGGTCGGCGTATTGCAAAGCCTGTTGAATCTGTTCAGTGGTATAGGCCGTGTCTTTTACCACTCTTTTGTATTCTCCAAGATAGTGATGGACTTTCTTTTTATTTAATACAACGTCATTTAACTGGTAAAAAGTGAAGATAGACGCTAGCAAATACTTGATAGTGTTGTAGGAAATACCGTCATTCCTAAGAGACATGATATAGTCGATATGACTTGGGATTTGTTCCGTGAAGAAGTAAATCCTCTGTGCTTGTTAGTTTGAGGTAATTCATATACCGCTTTAGCGAGTTTACATAGACGGTTTTAGTAGCAGGGCTTCTTATGGCGTTAACAAAGTTATCGTAACTGGAACTTTTACCGAATGTTGATAAATGTTTTGTTGCTACCAACATGTTAACCAACCTCAAGGCAGTATTTATGTCAGTTTATCCAACTGAAAACTAATGATTTTCATTATACTATTATTGTTATTACTATTTTCTAGCTATACTATCCTTTCTCCTCCAAAAAGAAGCACTGAAACCATCCACTAGCAACTCTTGCTACTTCCTCTAATGTGCCTGGCTCTTCAAATATATGTGTAGCTTTCGGAATAATTACAATCTTTTTCTTTTTTTCTATCTTTGTAAGTTGGCTCAATGCCTTTTCATTTAATTTGATAACTTGCTTATCTTTTTCTCCTACAATCAAAAGGGTTGGTGCTTGGATACGATTCAAAACATCTGAGCCAGCCAAATCAGGTCTACCTCCACGTGATACGATAGCATAGACTAACCTAGCCCTTTCAGCTCCTGCGACTAAAGCAGCTGCAGATCCTGTACTAGCACCAAAATATCCAATCTTTAAATTTCTAAATCCAGCACTTTGTGATATCCAGTCAGTTGCAGCAAGAAGTCTTTTGGCAAGTAATTTAATGTTGAATCTGTGCTCTATAGTAATATCATCTGTCTTCTCTTCCTCTTGGGTTAGAAGGTCAATTAATAAAGTAGCAATACCCGCTTTATTTAATACCTGAGCAACGTACCTGTTTCTAGGACTATGACGGCTACTTCCACTCCCATGAGCGAATATGACAATTCCTTTGACATCTGTATTAGTGTGACTAGGTACGGTTAGATTACCCTCAATTATATTCTGATTGTCATCTGTTATTCTGATAATTTCATTGTTATAACGGGGTTCGTTCTGAACAGAGGCCATGAATATTCATAGCATTATTAGTATCGAATGATTTATTGGTTGTGGATACACCAAAACTCCTTAAGTTACGACCACCACTACCACTATAACGCCGGCAGCATATGGTAGGTCTAGTACTGGAAACAATAAAAAAGAATTGTGCTGATAGAGTTTCGATAGTAGGTCGGCTTTATATCACCTAAAGAGCTGCGAAACATTTTCCAAGATTTTGTTTAGATCTTGTTTCTCTTCTAACATATTGTCCCATGGATTTACTGATTTTTTGTTAAGTATGTCAGGAACATTTAAAATAGTGTAATCTGTTGGAAGCACACTTGATAAATCGTCCCACTTTACAGGCATTGATATGGTCGCCGATCCAGTTGGTCTAGCAGAGAAAACAGATGTTATTGTCTTGCCTCTAGCGTTTTGGTTATGGTCAAAGAAAACTTTACCTTTCCTTTTTGTGGTATCCCATTCCATTGTAATTTTCTCTGTTTCCTTCTCCTCTGGTATATCCTATAACTACGCAGTCTTGAGTTCTAATATGTTTGATTTTTAGCCAATCTCTAGATCGTATCCCTTGTACATATTTACTTGATTTATGTTTGGCTATTAGCCCTTCTAAGCCCATACTTTTGGTTTTGTCAAAAAGCTCTTTGCCCCCCTCTTCAATAAATTGAGATATTTTTATTCTTGAAGTGTCTTCAGCAATAACCTTTGATAGAATTTTGCGTCTCTCTAAGAATGGAAGACTTTGCAAGTCCCTTCCATCAAGGTAAAGAATATCAAAAAAGTAATAGGTTGCTGGTATTTTCTCAGATAAATTTTTTATGTCCTCCGTATAGTCAACGTTCATTCTTCTCTGATGATTTTGAAAACTAGGTATCCCTGTCTTTCTATCTAATACTACAATCTCACTATCTAAAATTGCTGATTCTTTACACTTTTAGCTGAATGGGAAGATGATGATAATATCGGTGGAGACTTCAAATCCCTTACTAACTCCGGATATCTGTGAGTAATTAATTTGCCATTTCTAGATTGAAATTCTAGGATTTCTTTTGTCTTGCAAAGGAATAGTATAGAACTAACTCCGTCCCATTTGATTTCAAAAACCCAATCTTTACTGTTAAAAGGCTCATCTACCAAGGTTGATAGCATAGGTTTAACTTTAGTAGGAAACTCTCGCTCTTCTTCTACTTGCTGTTGTTGTTGACTAGCAACTATAGTATTATCCCTTCCTTCTCCTTTTTCTATGTTTTCTAAATCCTCACTTGTTATTTTGTTCAAAACAGATTCGGGTCTAGTAATAGTCAAATTTTCTTTAAATTCAAATTCATCAGCTGATTTTATCAAAAGCCATCGATTTTCATCTTCCCCCTCTTCGTCTCTTGAACGAATTCTGATTAAGGTAAACCTTCCTTTTAATTTGTCCAAACAATGTAAAAGTTATCTTTCCCTTTTTGAATTGCTCTGATATTTCCTGTTCTGTTGTATAGGTGCCTGTGTCCCATACAATTACTGTCCAAGCACCATAGCTTCCTTCTGGAATTACTCCTTCAAAGAGTAAATAATCTAATGAGTGGTCTTCTGTTAATACTGCCAGCCTTTTTATTTTAGGGTCAAGTGAAATCCCTTTTGGTACGGCCCAGGATTTCAATACTCCTTCTCTTTTATCTTCAAGTCTAAAGTCATAATGTAGTCGTGTAACATCATGTTTTTGTACTACAAATCTACTAATTTTATTAGCTCTTAGATGTCTTAATTTCCTCTTGGTTCTGGTGTTTTACCAAAGTTTCTTTTTTTGTTATATTTCTCAAGCATTTTTAAACACTAATTCATAGATATAGGAAAGTTCATTAATGAAACAATAATTGTACTGGGTTAGAATACTTATTTAGGTTACTTTTTCGTAGCCTTTGCCCTTGTCAACCTATAAGTTTAGAATAAGCTGTGAAATATACAGACAAGCTTAAACATTTCCACGCTTTATAGATTATACATATGCATTGGGAAAAGATTCCATTAGACACCCGGATATTATGTGCAGATGGTAAGTACAAAAAAATTGACCTGGTAAAGGAACAACTTGAGGAACTAGGAAGACAAGGTATTCCTATTTGACTTGTGAGAACAAGAGAACTTGATGGCTCAGAGAATCTATCCATCGAAAAGCAAGTTCTAGATTAATTAATTAATTTATTCCATTTTTATATAACACAAAAAACTTAAAGATAATATCACGAAATATCATTAGTAGTTCTGCCTCTTGCTTCATGTTTGAGTTGGTTAAATATCCAGAAATCTTTATCCCGAAGCTTAGCCTGTAAATTACTCGTAGGCGCAATTTGTCCAGTTTGTGATTGTACTAGTTTGGCTAAGTCTTTGAATGTCAACGACTGGTTACATATTGTAAGGCAAGCTTTTAGTTTTTGCTATCTACCTGTATCTATTATTCATATATCGCAATGACGTAAAATATGATAGTAACAGAGGATAGAAGCGTGTGATAAGTCTGGCTCAAAGGAGCAAGACAAAAGCATGCCAGGGGTTTACGCGTCACCATTTCCCTTTTTTGATTCCTTTATTACCACTACTGTAACAAAAAATCGAGATTAAACATTGAATTCTATTATCAAATTATTCCAGAGAAGCTAAAACAAAACTTTTACCTTATGCAAACTATTAACTAACAACAACTAATTGTTAGTCGATATCATAGTTGCAAAAGGAGAAATAGTAGCAGCTAAACCAATCAAAGAGATGGTACCACCAATAATACTTGTACGCACAGAAAGCGGTAGCCTATTACCTGCTATCAAATGGCTTAGTAACTCCGGCAATGGAATGAATGACAGACTTGAAAACAGGGTGTACGGTAAGCTTAAAGGTGAAGCACTAAAACAAGCTTTCAAGGGTGTTAGGGATAATGGCGGCCTTGATATTTCTGGAGAATATGGCAGCCTTGAAATCAACCCAAAGGATTTTGTCGAGGGTTCACTGGAGTCGTCTAGTGTCCTCTCTTTCCTGAGGTGAAGCAGTATCATACATACTACCGTGTGCATCTTCTTCTAGATGCTGTATCCTTTCTTCATTTGTAGTATATTGCTTCCCACATACAAAGCACTGAAAACCTGAAGGCATTTTTGGATGTTCTTTTCTGGCATTTCTTTTATCATCTTGATTATCAAGTCCTTTCTTTTCTTTTTGTGTATCATTCGAAGAACTC
>Ga0126304_10001110_pt1 | contig 12252 bp, 8 predicted proteins | sample Plot25_FD_92538 | JGI IMG/M metagenome (GOLD analysis project Ga0126304, IMG submission 92538) | Serpentine soil microbial communities from UC McLaughlin Reserve, CA, USA - Plot25 | ecosystem: Environmental > Terrestrial > Soil > Grasslands | place: USA: UC McLaughlin Reserve, Lake County... | reverse complement strand
GCGCAGAACGCGTAGCCGACGCCATGCACGGTTCGAATGAAGCGCTGCTCTTGCGCGTCGTCGCCGAGCGCCCGCCGGATTTCGCCGACCAGCACGTTGAGGTTCCCTTCGACCACAAAGACGTCAGGCCAGATCTGGCCAAATAAGTCAGCCTTCGGCACCACGTTCGGCCGCTGCTCGATGAGGGCGCACAAGACGGCGAATGCCTTCGGTGACAAGTGGATCGCGGCGCCGGCGCGGGTCAGCTGCCGCGTTTGTGAGTCGATCTCGAACTCATCGAAGCGCGCCTTCACCGGCCGCTCCAGGACCTAGAAGATCCTTGGCTAATCCTTAGGACTTGCATCGCCGCGCTGTGCCAACGTAGGGCACGTCGTCGGACGTGCCTGCATCTAGTAGGGCACGTCCTTAGGGACGTGCCGCAAGCGTGAGGGCGATTCTACTGTGAGAGACACACCGCGCCGGTTCGCCCGCGATCTGATTGTCGCCGTCCTCGAGAACATGCGGCGCTATCAGGAGCCGTTGATGTACTCGGTGATTGCACCCAGCCGCTATCTGATTTACCTCCATCCGTCGGAGTTCGCGCGACTGGAAGGCATCCTTCCGCTGCTGCGCGAGCAGACGATCCGGGGTCTCACCGACGAAGTGGGCAAGCTGAACCGCCGATCGATGATGCAGCGGTACGCGCAACGGCTGATCGGCCGGGCACCGCTGCCGGTCGAGAGCGCGGCGGGCGACTGGCAGGTCGAGTTCCTTGAAGATCCGGATGGCGATATCGCAGAAGGCGCGTTCGTGATCGACTCGGAGCTGCGCGTGGCGCAGGGTCCGGAGCTCGGCGCTGGAAGCCGCACGCGCCGCATCACGACCGTCCACTTTGGCCAGCGTGTGACGACGCGCCAACACACCGCGGCGCGGCCAGCCGCTCCCGTTGCGCGCGTGGTCGCGCGGGTGACGCATGATGACGAATCGGGACATCACGAGTACGACATCGCGAAGGACTCGGTGACCGTCGGCCGCGGCGGTGCATCGTTTTTCGTGGACATCAAGGTCGTCTCGACCGCCGACGTCTCGCGTGAGCACGCGAGAATTCGTCGAGATCCGCAGACCGGACGATTTTTTCTGATTGACCTCAGCTCGCTCGGCACGACGTTGAACGGGCGTCACGTGCCTCGCGGCTACGACGAGGTGGACGGCACAAAACGCGAGAACGGCGTCGAGACGTCGCTGCCGGATCAGGCGCGCATCGGCCTGGCCGAAACCGTCTACCTCGACTTCGGCGTGGTGCCACAATGACGCTCCTGCTCATCACGCGCTACGTCTTCCTCATCGCGCTGGTCGCCGTGGTGGCAGGCCAGGTGTGGCTGTTGAAAACGCGGCGCAGCTGAACTTTCGATATGCCGACGCTCAGCACGATCACGGCCGCCGGCGCCACCGATGCCGGCCTCGCGCGTGAGGTCAACGAGGATCGCTTCCACGTTGACCCGTCTCGCGGGCTGTTCATCGTCATCGACGGTGTCGGCGGGCAGGCCGCCGGCGGAAAAGCTGCTGATGTCGCACTGTGCATGCTGCGCGAGCGGCTCGAGCGCGAGACCGGCCCCGTGCGCGAACGCGTCCGCGAGGCGATTACCGTCGCCAACAACGAGATTCATCGTCTGGCCTCCACTCGTCCGGAATGGGACGGCATGGCGTGCGTCCTCACAGTCGCCGTCATCCAGGATGGAACGGCCACGATCGGACACGTTGGCGACACGCGTCTCTACAAGCTCCGCGATGGTCGCATCGAAAAGATCACGCGTGATCATTCACCGGTGGGCGAACGCGAGGACGCGAATGAGATTTCTGAGCGTCATGCGATGCGGCATCCCCGGCGCAACGAGGTCTATCGAGACGTTGGCTCGGAACCGCACGGACCTGACGATCCCGAGTTCGTTGATCTTCACGACATCCGTATCGATCGCGGCGACGCGCTGCTGCTGTGCAGCGACGGCCTGAGCGATCTCGTCGAGTCTTCGGCCATCGTTGACGTGATCAAAGAACACGCCGGCAATCCGCACGCGGTCGTCCACGGATTAATCGACGCCGCGAATGCTGCGGGCGGCAAGGACAACGTCACCGCCGTCTACATCGAGCAGGCGACCGAGTCGGGCGCAGTGCTGCTGAAGAACGCACCGCGTAGACGCCGAGGCGCGATCCTCGCGACCATCATCGCCCTGGTCTTGCTGCTGACGGGGTTCGTCGCGTATCGAGGGGGCTATATGCCAGCGCTGGACTGGCCGCCGGAGGTGGTTGCATCACTCAATCTGCAAACGCAGATCGTCAGTCCTGGAGAATCGATCGCCGCCGCGCTCGAACGCGCACAGCCGGGCGGCGAGATCTACGTCGAAGCTGGTGAATACCGGGAGCGAATCACGCTGACCAGAAACGTCCATCTGATCAGCCGCACACCACGCGGCGCGACGATTCGACTGCCAGCAACTGCGTCTGACATCAAACCCGATCCGGCTGTGGTCGCCACCGGATCGGCGAGCGGATCGCTCGTCGGATTCCGTATCGTCGGCGACGCGCAAACGCCGCTCGGCGTCGGCATTCTGATCGAGGGCTCCGGCGTCTCGCTCGTCAACGTCGAGGTGTCGGGCGCCGCGACTGCCGCAGTGTCATTCGCTCGCGAATCGTCCGCCGAGCTGATGAGCAGCGATATCCACGACAATCCGGGCGCTGCGCTGGCGATTCAGGCAGGTGCCCGCCCCCGCATCACTCATAACGTCTTCAACCGGAACGGCCTGTCACAGAACACGCCCGCGGCATTCACCGTAGAACAGGGTGCGGTGCCGTTACTGCAACAGAACGTGTTTCTCGGCATGCGTCCCGACGTCTTCACAAGCGTAGACTCCGCAACCCGGCTCAAATTGGAGCACGACAACTGGTTCATGGCCGTCAGGTCCGCACGGCCATGAACACCGTCTTCCATCGGCTCGGACCTTACGAGGTCATTCACGAAATCGGTCGCGGCGGGATGGCCCTGGTCGTCCTGGCGACCGACACCCGAACCGGCCGGAACGTCGCGCTCAAGCTCGTGCCGATCGCCATTTCCGGCGAAGCGCGCGACATCCTCGAAGCCGAGCAACTCGGCGGCGAATTGCAGCGGCAGTTCAGTCAGATCAGCACGCACGTCCCGCTCGTTTACGAGCATCTTCCCAACGAGTCCGGTTACTTCATCGTGGCGATGGAGTATCTCGACGGCGAGAACCTGTCGGACCTGATTTCACGTGGGGCCGTTCCCATCGATCGCGCTGTCACCATCGCCGTGGAGCTATGCGTGTTCCTCGACGCCGCGCATAACTTCGCAGCGGTGATTGACGGCCACCCGCGACGCTCCGTCGTTCATGGCGATCTCAAGCCACAGAACGTCCGGATCACCTCGAGCGGCGCAGTCAAAGTGCTCGACTTCGGCATCGCCAAGGCCCTGTCACTCAGTCGCAAGGTGACGCGGAACGACTTCGGCACCAGGCCTTATCTCTCTCCCGAGAGACTGGACGATGACGGCGAGGTGAACGAGTTCGCCGACCTGTGGGCGGTCGGCGTGATGCTGTACGAGATGATTCGCGGCGCGCGTCCGTTCGAAGCGCCCGACACGCAGCGCCTCGAACGGATCATCCGATCGCGACAACCCGCACCGCCACTGACTGGCGACTGTCCCGACGGTCTTGCCGCCATCGTCGCGCGTCTCCTGGGTCCCACACCGGACGTTCGCTATGAGAGTGCGCGCGCCATTCGCGAGGACCTCGATCGATTCACGGCCGGGCAACGAACGGCGGCCGAAGCGCAAGGGTGGCCGGCGCGCGCGCGAGACGTAGAGGCGACCCGACGCACCACGCGATCCGACGAACCCGCCGCAGACGAAGCCACGCGCCGCACGCGACCCGTCGTGCCGCCGCCGCTTCCGACATCGGCGCTGCGTCCGCCGGCCATGCGACCACCAGTCGCGCAGGCGCAGGCGAGCCTGCAACCAAGCAAGGCCGCTCCGCCTGCCCGCAGCCGCACGAGGCGACTGCTCTTCCGAGCCGTGCTCGTGATCCTGGGGATCATGATTTTCAACGCGTTCGCCAACGAGTTCTCGGTGATGAGCGACGCCAATAGAGTCGCCGGCGAGGTCTCGACGCGAGAATTGGATGAACTGGGCGAATTGTGGAAGACACGGGCCCAGCTCGACGCGCGGAGCAGCCTGCAGTTCGGCACCGCTGGACTCGAGCACGCGCTGATCGAGCGCACGCTGACGCTGGCCGACGGCATTATCGGCAACTACCGCATGGGGTTGCCCAACGTCCGCGAAGCGCAGTGGACGTTGGCTCGTAATGCGCTGCGCCGGGCTGTGCCGGCCGCGCCGCGCGATAACCGACTGGTTGCCGCACTCCGCTACTGCGAAGGCCAGCTGCATCGCATCAATGGTGAAGCCGCCAAACAGCGGAACGAAGAGGCTGAGGCGCAGAGCGAATTGAGTGAATCGGTGGCGCTCTTCCGCGAAGCCGCGGAGCTTCGTTCGGATTGGCCCGATCCATTTCTGGGCCTCGCACGGGTCTTCATCTCTGGCCTCGACGACGTGGATCGCGGTGCCAACGCGCTGGAGCAGGCGCAACAGCGCGGTTACACGCTGACGGAACGTGAGACGAGCCTCCTGGCTGATGGCTATCGCGCGCGTGGCACCAGCTTCGCTCGCATCGCCCGCAAGCTCGAAGGCATGCCGCAGGAAAGCGACTATCTGACCAAGGCGGTTGAAGCCTACCAGCGCGCACTGGAGCTGTACGTCCAATCGTCGAATACGCAGCCGAAGATTACGGAGAACATCCGCGGCACACAACGGCAGCACGATGACACGCAGCATCGCCTCGACGAGCTCAGTCCGCCGCTGCCGGATGCGCCGGAACCCGAGCCCATCGAATCGCCAGCCCCGACATCATCCGGCAACGAATCGATCGGCGCCGTGCTCGAGGTCGTCCATCCTTGGGCGTAACGCAGGTCGCCGCGTCCGAGCGTGACAGACGCACGGCTGTCGCTGGCGCACGGCACCTGGATGTGCGGCACGTCGTCCTTGCCGCCACGTCCCTAGTCGCAATGTTTGCGATTGCGTTGTCACTCGCCGGAGGCCGTGCGGCTGAGGCGTTCGCCGACAGGTCGGGTATAGGGACCCTGTCGCAGCCCGTTGATCTGAATGCGATCACGAGTGCGGCGGATCTTCTGCCCCTTCTCGCGCCGGCACTTCCCGATGCGACCCAGCGGCGAGGCACGGCCACGCAGTTGTATCAGTTCATCCTTTCGCAACGTGAGCCCGCCTCCGCGTTGGGGCTACGGCGGGGCAGGCCGCTGCCGAATGTCGGCGCGCTGCTCGACGCCAAAGACGCCACGACTGGGCGGTCTGTCCTCACGCGCGGCGAACTCGCGATCATCAAACCGTTGGCAATCGTCCGCACAGCGGAGGCATACCAGCAACTCGTCGTGCGATGGGGCGCGATCTACCTGGCCAGCGTCTGGTTCGTCGTCCTGTTCTGGTGGACGGTTGGCATGCGCGGCGACGTTCAGTTACTGGCCGCTGCTCACCTCCTGACGGCACTGAGCTTCGCAGCGCTTGTGAGCCGACAGGATCCGCTGCGCGACACGACGCTGTTCGTCCGGCACACGCAACTGACCGCCGCAGGGTTGCTGTGCTTCGCACTCGTCTCGGCAATCGACCTCAGACGGCTGGCGTGCGCCAGCTTCAGTTATTTGCCGTTGGCTGGCGCCCTCGCGCTCTCGATCGCATTGATCGTGCTCGGTGCGGGTCCAACAGGCAGCAACGCCAAGGTCAATCTCGGCCCCCTGCAGCCAGTAGAGTTCATTCGCCTGCTGCTCGCGCTGTTCCTGGCCGGCTACTTCGCGAAGCGATGGGACCTGCTGCGCCAGATCCGCGGACGACGCGTGCGCGCATTCGATGTGCCGTCATGGATGGACGTGCCCCGAGCGGAGTACGTGCTGCCTGTGCTCGGCGGCGTCACCATCGCACTGCTCTTCTTCTTCCTGCAAAGAGATCTGGGACCCGCGCTGTTCCTGTCCTGCGTGTTTCTCCTGACATACGCCCTGGCGCGTAATCGCGCTGGTCTCGCGATCGCGGGGTTCGCGCTACTCATCGCCGGTTTCTACATCGGCTATGCGCTCAACATCTCCTCCACGCTGACCTCACGAGTCGCGATGTGGCAGTCGTTGTGGGACAACGGCGCACGCGGTGGCGAGCAGATCGCGCAGGCGATCTGGGGGCTTGCAACGGGCGGCGTGTTCGGCACCGGCCTCGGCCTCGGCGACACGAGTTACGTGCCCGCCGGGTATACGGACCTGATGTTGGCGGCGATCGGTGAAGAGCTCGGCTTCGTAGGCTTGCTCGCGGTCGCTGCCCTCTTCGCGATCATCACGGCGCGCGGATTCGAGATTGCACGGCGCGCGCCGGACGACTACACCTTCTTCCTCGCGAGCGTCATCACGTTGTTCGTGACGCTGCCCGTCCTCGTGATGGGCGCGGGGACGCTCGGTCTCGTCCCGCTGACGGGCGTCGTCACACCGTTCCTCAGCTTTGGCGGCTCGGCGATGGTGGCCAACTTCGTCGCGCTCGGCCTCCTGACCGCGATTCGGAGTCGGACCCTCGCCGGAGGGCACGGCCTGCTGGACGTGCCGTCGCGCGACGTCACCGATCCCTTCCGCGCCGGCGTCGCGCGCATCGTCACGGGATTCAGCGCTGCAGCGGTCATCATCCTGATTGCGCTGTTCGACGTGCAGGTGGTTCGTGCCGATACGTTCGTCGCACGGCCGCATCTCGGCGTGCAGGCTGATGGCGTACGCCGTTACCAGTACAACGAACGCTTGACCGGCGTGCTGGCGACGATTCCGCGCGGGACTGTTTTCGATCGGCGCGGCCTGCCGCTTGCAACTGGCGATCACGCTGTCGCGAGCCGCGCACGCGACGCATACAAGAAGGCCGGCGTGGAGATCGCCGGGTGCGTGACTGGTCCGCCTAAAGGCGGACACTACAGCGCCGATGTAGTGTCCGGCTTCGGCCGGGCCAACGAGCGCTGCTATCCACTCGGCGGTGCCGCGTTCCATGTGCTCGGCGACGTACGCGACGCTCGTAACTGGGCGGCAACCAACACCGCCTACGTGGAACGAGATGCGCAGGATCACCTGCGCGGCTTCGACGATCACTCCATACCCGTCAAGCTGCCCGACGCGTCCGGGCATCCCGTTCAGACTACACGGCGCGATTTTCACGAGCTGGTGCCGTTGCTTCGCCATCGCTACTCACCGAATCACGCGGAGGTGAACGCGTTCTTGAACCGCACGCGCGATGTGAGGCTCACGATCGATGCGCCGCTGCAGGCCTCGGTCGCACACATCCTCTCGAAGTACGCGGCGCGTTCAGCGAGCGGACATGCGGCGGCGGTTGTCCTCGACCCAGATACCGGCGAGTTGCTCGCGGTAGCCAGCTATCCGTTTCCGAGCGCGACCGTCGCAGCGCGGCATCGCAGCACCGACGAGACTGAGACGCTGATCGATCGCGCGCGATTCGGACTGTATCCGCCAGGGTCCACCTTCAAGCTGGTCACCGCGACGGCGGCACTGCGGCAGAACCCGGCGTTTCGCGACTCTACGTTCATGTGCTCGCTGCAGGCCAACGGCCGCGTCGGCGCTCAGGTCGCCGGCACTCTGGTCCGCGACGACGTGCTCGACGCGCATCCGCACGGAAGGATCGACATGCACGAGGGGCTCGTGCATTCCTGCAACGCCTACTTCGCACAGCTCGCCCTGCGCGTCGGTCCGGCGCCGCTGCTCGATACCGCGAACCTGCTGGGGATCTCGGTCGCTCGAGACGACTCGGTCGCACGTCTGCGCACCACGCTGCCCCAGGCTGGTTACGGCCAGGGCGACGTCGTCGCATCGCCGCTTCGCATGGCGCGTGTGGCTGCCGCAATCGCCAGCAACGGCGTCTTGCGGGAGGTGAGCATCGAGAAGACTGAGAAGGCGCGGGCGTCGGCGGCGCACGTGCTCGTCAGTCCCGACGCGGCGGCGACGCTCGGCCACTACATGCGAGACGCGGTGCTCACTGGAACCGGCCGGAGCCTGCGCGAGCACCCCTGGCGCATCGCCGGAAAGACCGGCACTGCGGAAGTGCATGGCGCGCAGTCGCACGCATGGTTCATCGGCTACGCGCCGTACGGTGCGGCCGACAAGCGTGTCGCGTTTGCGGTGCTGATCGAGAACGCCGGTTACGGCGGTGGGGCGGCGGCACCGGCCGCCGGCGAGATCGTCACGGCTGCCGCTGCGAGTGGACTTATCAGATAGTCCTTGCTTCTTCGTACTTGGTCCGTCCTTGGTCCATACGTCCTTGGTCCAGATGACGAATCAGGGACGAAGCACCAGAACGAAGGACCGCCATGAACATCCTTGCGAAGGCACGAAAGCTTGAATCACAGTTGGCGCGCACCGTCGATCGCGCCGCGGAGCAGTGGTCCAGGTCCGGCCCGCGCGGACCGCTCGAAGTGCTTCATCGAATTCTCGACGCGGTCGATGAACGTATCGAGCCAGCCGGACGTGGCGCGCACGTGTTCCCGTTCAACATGATCGAGGCGACGATTGTCGCCGATTCGCCCGATGCGCGCGCCCGGTTCTCCGGAGTGCTGGATAGAAGCCCGACGCTGCAGGAGCGCATCAGCAACAAGCTTCGCGACGCCGGCTGCGATGTCCACGGTCTCCAGGTCACAGTCGCGTATGTGGCACAGGCGGATCAGGCGTGGACCAATCCGGAGTGTCACGTGGACTTCAGTCGGGGCGCTGTCCAGGAGCCGCCGCCAGCGGAACCGACCATCGTTCGCGAAATCATGCTGACGGTAATCAACGGCTCCGCGGAGCAGCCCGCGTATGCGTTGACGCTCAATCGCATCAATCTCGGACGATGCATGGAGGTGCGCGACAGCCGTAATCGCCTGCTGCGCACGAACCACGTCGCATTCAGCGATGGAGCGGGTCCGATCAACGAGACCGTGTCACGTGCGCATGCCCACATCGATGGCGACGGGAACCGCGAATATCGTCTCTTCGACGACCGCAGCGCGCACGGGACATCCATCGTGCGCAATGGCAGGACGATTGGCGTACCCGCGGGAGCGCGGGGTGTCCGCGTTCAGTGCAGTGACGAGATCGTTCTAGGAGAAGCGAAGCTGCGTGTGAACATCACCTGAACGCATGGCCTTCGCCGCCTGCTGTTTGGCACGCGCCGTGCCAGCCGATGAATCATCGAGAAGCAGCCACAATCACCGAATAAATCGATCATCAACGATCAAGAATCGCCAACGATTCAACGATCAAAGATCGCAAAATCTTCAATCATCCGGATTCAGTCCAAGGCAAACACAAACAGCGATAAGCCGGACACAGTTGCCACGTACTGCTTGGTGCCGATCCGATACGTGACCGGACCGCTGTTAATCGCTGCGCCGAGGTTGGTCTTCCACAGCAGCGCGCCGGTACGTGCGTCGAGCGCCTGGAAGAACCCTTCCCGTCCGCCAGTGAACAGCAGGTTCGATGCGGTCGTCAGAATGCCGCTGTCCGTGACGTCGGTCATGTCGAACTTCCACTGTCGCTGACCCGTTCGCGCGTCGAGTGCGATCACCGCGCCGTGGCCCGCGGCCTCGGTCCAGGTGTTGATCGGCGCGCGCGAGAATCCCGGTGCGCCAGGAACCGCCGAGAAGTTGCGCGGCCCCCCGCCGGTAAAGTTGCGCCCTTCCTTGTATTCCACGGGTGTCGGCCCGTAGATGCTGGCGTAGTCCTCCCAGGCGGAGATGTAGAACAGTCCCGTGCGCGGGCTGAACGACGGCGAGTACCAGTTGGTGCCGCCCTGATTGCCTGGATATGTCGGCATGCCAGGCGGCTGCGGCGTTTGCGTCGGCCGGCCGCGCTCGTCGAACTCGCTCATCCAGTTCACCTTCACGAATGGCTTGCCGAGCAGAAAGCGTCCAGTGGCACGATCGAGCGCGTAGTAGTTGCCGTTCCGGTTCGCCCAGGTCAGCGCGTCGATGCCGGTGTTGCCCCAGTTGTCGATGAGCACCGGGACCTGCACTGAGTCGTAGTCGTAGACGTCATGCGGCGTGAACTGGTAGTGCCAGCGCAGCGTGCCGTTGTCGGCATCGAGCGCGACCACTGAATCTGTATAGAGATTGTCGCCGGGCCGCTGCGAGCCGGCATAGTCGGGACCGACGTTGCCGACGCCCCAGTAGGTGAGATTCAGCTTCGGATCGTACGAACCGGTCATCCAGATCGAACCACCGCCGTGCTTCCACGCGTCCGGATCGCAGAACGACTCCGACAGGCGCGGCGCGTCGGCCGCCTGTCGCGATTTCGGCGGGCACGCTTCCCAGGTCTCGTGCCCCTTCTCGCCCGGACCGGGAATCGTGTAGAAGCGCCAGGCCTCTTTGCCGGTATCGACGTTATAGGCGGCGACGAAGCCGCGAATCCCGTACTCGCCACCGCCAACGCCGATGATCACTTTGTCTTTCACCACGAGCGGCGCCAGCGTGATCGAGTAGCCCGACGTCGTGTTGGCGACTTCCGTCTTCCACACCTCGCGACCGGTCTTCGCGTCGATGGCGATCACGTGGGCGTCGAGCGTCCCTAGGAACAGCGTGTCGCCGAGAATCGCGACGCCCCGGTTGTTCGCGCCGCAGCACACGATGCGATCGGGATTGGGGTTGTAGCGGTAGATCCAGAACACGCGTCCGGTGATCGGATCGAGAGCGACGACGTCGTTCGGCCGCTGCGTGATGTACATGACGCCATCGGCGACAATCGGCGTGGTCTGCCAGTTTCCGGCCACCGGCGCCTGATACACCCACTGCAGCTTCAGGTTCCTGACATTGGCTGGCGTGATCTGATCCAGCAGGCTGTACCGCTGACTCCAGTAACTGCCCGAGTAGGTCAGCCAGTTCTGCGGCTCGGTGGACGCGTTGACCAGACGCTGCGAGCTGATTTGCGCCTGCACACCGATCGACAGCAGACCGATCAGGCCGGCGACGCACGACACGATGGCACGTGAGCGCTTGGTCATCGTTAAGGCCCTTTCAGCGACAGCAGGTAGCCGAGCAGATCGGCAATCTCCGTGGAATGGAGTGTGTCCTTGTACGATGGCATCGGTGAGGTCTTCGAGATCGTGAACTCCTTCAAGTCCGCCTTCACGATCGAATGGAGCCGCTCCTTGTCGTCAATGACCTGGATGCTATAGGTGTCCTCGTTCAATCGCCGGCCGTTGACGACGGTGCCGTCCTTCTTCACCAGGCGCACTGGCCGATTGAGCGGCATCATCTGACCGCTCGGATCGACGATCGAGCGCTGAATCGACCCTGGGCTGCGCTGCGAGCCGATGTCGCTCAGATTCGGCGCTACTCGCGAGCCGACGCGGCCGACACGATGACATGCGACACAGCCGCCCTTGCCCTCGAAGATGGCGCGCCCGCGCGAGGCATCGCCGCTCTTCACGTTGGCCGTGTCGAAGGAATTCATGTTCCGCAGATAGGCGGTAATACCAGCCAACTCGGCATTGTCGAGCGCGAACGGCGGCATCCCTGCCGCGGGCGAGCCGGCCCTGATGAAGCGCGCCAGCTCCGTGTCGGTAGATGCATTGCGGAACTTCCCGCTCCGCAGGTTGACGCCACCAATCGCGTCACCCTGGGCACCGTGACACGTCACACAGCGCGCCGCGTACAGGCTGGCGCCGTAGACGATGTCCACGTCGGGATATTGCGCGTCATGCAGTTGATTCGTAGTGTCCGGCTTCAGTCGGACATCGTTGGCGGCCTGCGCTTCGGCATATCGCACGACGCCGGCCATCAGTGACAGGGCTGCTAGCAAAACGACTCTCATCATGGAGGTCTTCCTAAGTGTGCGCACACTATCTGTCCGCCGCCGCAGAACTGTCAATCGCGGGATATTCCACACGTCAGCGGAATTTGTCTCGATGCACGACTGGCCGCCCGACTCGCGGATACGTCCCGGGTGCGTACCCCCGCCGATTCGCCCGATCACGAGGCACAATCGCCCGTCCTCTCATGGCCTCGTTCTTGAAGTCGGTGCTCGGTACAGGGAGGTCCACGATGGCTGAGCATACCGAGCGTTGGACGCTGAATCGATTGATCGCGACCTGCCGGGACGGAGAACGCGGATTCCGGTACGCGGCGAACCATGTTCGGG
>Ga0126304_10001107_pt1 | contig 12268 bp, 8 predicted proteins | sample Plot25_FD_92538 | JGI IMG/M metagenome (GOLD analysis project Ga0126304, IMG submission 92538) | Serpentine soil microbial communities from UC McLaughlin Reserve, CA, USA - Plot25 | ecosystem: Environmental > Terrestrial > Soil > Grasslands | place: USA: UC McLaughlin Reserve, Lake County... | reverse complement strand
TTGTCGCATCGGCCGATGTGCCGGAAGCCGGGATCGGTCACATCAATCGGCGTCAGGTCACGCAGTGACGGAAACTCCGGCAACGCTGCGAGCGCGTCCTCGTCCAACTGCTTGCAACTCACACCGAGGCTGCGCAGCGCGGGCATGCGTGAGAGGGCGCGGAAACCGCGGCTGCGGAGGTTCGGGGTTTCGCGGGTCCACAGCTGTTCGAGCGTCTGCGAACGACTCAACGCCTCGAAGCCTTCGTCGGTGGCAGGGGTGCCTTGCGCGCGCAGCTTGCGCAGCCGCGGGATGGCGGCAAAGTGATGCAGGGCTGCGTCATCGCTCAATGTGCCATCGGCGCCGATCGATCCGAGATTCGGCAGCCCGGCGAGATGCGCGAAGCCATCGGAGGTGATCCTCGTGACGTGCCAGAAGAGATCGAGATCGAATATGCCCGCGAGCCCCGGCAGGCTGGCGAGCCCGGCATTGGTGAACGGACCGTCGATCAGGAGGCGCGTGCTTTCATCGCCCTGCCACGTCTTCAATCTCGGAAAGTTGTGCAACAGGCGAAGCCCGGCGTCGGTGACCAGCTTTCCACTCGCGAACGACGACAGCTTCGGCTTGCCCTGCAGCGCCTCGATGGCGCCGTCGCCAGTTGGCGATCCCATCAGGTCGACGCGCTCGATGTGATCGCAGAAGCGCAGGTTGGCGACGCCGACATCGGTGATGCCCTTCTGCCACGCCATCTCGAAAACGCGAAGGTTCGGCAAGTGCCGCAGCACCTCGAGTCCACGGTCGGTCAACTTGCCGCCGGGATACTCGCTCAGGTTCAGCCATCGCAACTGCGGCATGCGCGCCAGCTGAAGAAGGCCCTGGTCAGTGAGCCCTCGCGAGCCGCCGATACCGAGTGCGATGACGTGATCGAGTTCGGCGATCCGTGTCGCGAGCGCGTCGGTCATCAGACCATTGGCCGAGAGACCCTCGATGCGCCGCTCTTTCATCAGCGCGATAAGCTGGTCCCATTCGTGATCGTTGAGCAGCCGGCGTGGCGCGATGGCATTGCGTTGTGTGTCGACGGAGTACGGCGGAATCGGCGACGCGCCGGTCTCGAGCGACGCGATCAGCGCGTCCCAGCTGGCGAAGCCGGCGTTCTGCGCGACGAGCATTCGAGCCTCGTCCGTTTTCAAAAAGTTCTTCGGCACCTTCGACCGACGCTGGCGGAAGGCATACACGCGCCGCCAGATCTCCGAGAACAGATCGTCGAACGTGAACGCGCGGCTGTAGTGCGCATTCATGCGCGCGAGCGCGGTCGTATCCTGCTCGTCGAAGGCCTGCACATACTCTTGGGCCAACCGCTCGTATCCCTCGCGCGTGAGCGGCGGCGCCGTCGCGTGCGCAGACTGCTGGAGCGCTTGCTTCATCGCCGCCCAGTTGTCGTAACCGCGTTCGCGCGCGAGGGCGTGTTGCACGTCGCGGAGAACGGGAAGCGCGGGAGCCTTGGGATAGGCGCGAACGAGTCGTCCTCGCGCGTCAGAATCGTTCGCGCGAAGCGCCTTCAGCCAGCGCTTCGCTTCCGTGCGGAGAGTGTCCATGGAAACCTTCTTTCCGTCATGCCCGGAGTCCGCTTAATCAGGGCCGGAAGAAGGTTCGAACATGCATGCGAACCAGTTGGGTGGGAGACGAGCTCCCTTGCCGCGGACAGGAGGCGCCCCAGTGCGCGCTGGGGTCAGTTTCGTCGCAGTCCGCCGGACTGTCAATCGAGCTCGTCCGGGCTAGGGCATCTCCGTCGCATTCGAGCCGCGCGGCACGTTGATGAGGGAGGCGCCGGGTACTTTGCTGAGCGCGTCGGTATCTGACAGCGCCATGGCCAGCACACGCCTCGCGATGAACGCATGCTCACGCGCGAGGTTTTCGGCGCGCGTACCCTGACGTGTCGCGATCGCTTCGATCAAACTCCGGTGATGCTCCTTGGCGACGGCGAGCGCCGCATCGGAGTAGGCGAGGCCTGACGTCGGAAACACCATCGCGCTCGGCGACGCAAACGGTAAGGAGATCGCCTGCTGGAACGCGCGCGCGACCATCGCACTCTTCGCCAGATCGACGATCGTGGCGTGGAAGGCCTCGTTCAGATCCATATAGTGTGCGAACGAGTCGAGCGTCAGCCGCTCGAGGCGATCCATTTGATCGCCGAGCCGGCGCAGCGCCTCGAGCTCGGAGCCGTCGATGAGGCGTTCCGACGCCAGGCGTGCCGCGGTGCCTTCGATGACGCCGCGGATCTCAATCGCATCCAAGGCCTCGCCCGGGGTGTAACCACGGACGGTGAATCCACCTGACGCGTTCAGATCGAGAAGACCGATGTGGGCGAGCCGTTCGAGCGCCAGCCGGATCGGCGTGCGCGAGACGCCGAGCCGTGCGACGAGCGGCAGTTCCGACATGCGCTCGCCCGGCGCGAACTCGCCCCGCAGCAGCGACTCGCGCAATTTGAAGAGCGCGCGAGCGGTCTGCGACGCGACATCAGACAAGGCACGAACGGCTGTAGGACCGATCCGTTCGGACCTGCCTTCGTCAAGAATTCGGAGCTCCGACTTGTCCGACATTTTGAACTCCCCCGCGCACCTGTTGGAATCCGACCTCGAATCCCGTTGAAAACGGGCTCATGTGCCGAACCGGTTTTTTGGATCCATGCCCGCGATCGCCCGGTCTTGCATGCAACGTGGTCGGAGAGGCCGCTATTCCTATCACAAAGTGTGACGGATTCCTTGACTTTTCCGTTGGGCGGCGCCTATTCTGACCCACCCTTGTATGCAGCAACCGGCGTAATCCGGGTCGTGAGTCCATAGCGCGGTAAGCGGGCCCGCGCCCAAAATCCTTGTCGATTTCTTGAAGGGAAGACGCTCAGTATGCGAACTGCGTTGAAGTGCCTGACGCTTATGTGTGTTGTTCTGCTGCCAGCCACGGCGCTGGCTCAGGCCTCGCTGACTGGATCCGTACGTGACGGATCTGGCGGCGTGCTCCCCGGTGTGACCGTGGAGGCCTCGAGTCCAGTGCTGATCGAAAAAACGCGCTCGGCCGTCACCGACGGCGCGGGCCAGTGGCGCATCGTCGATCTGCGCCCCGGAACGTACTCGTTGTCGTTCTCGTTGCCTGGCTTCAGCACCGTGAAGCGCGACAACATCGAGCTGACCGGTTCGCAGACGATCACCATCCCCGTCGAACTGCGTGTCGGTGGTATCGAAGAAACCATCACCGTCACCGGTGAGTCGCCGATCGTGGACGTGCAGAACGCGCGCCGCGAGGTGGTGCTCAGCAGCGAGACGATCCAGAGGATTCCTGCGACGCGTGCCGCCGGTGCGCTGCTCAACGCAGCGGCGGGTGTGTCGGTTGGCGATACGGGCCTGGCCATCTCGCCGACGATGACGTCGTTCAACGCGCGCTCGAGCACGATCAACGCGGGTTCGGTCGCGGGTGAGGGGCGGTACGCCGTCAACGGATTCCCGTTGACCGCGGCGCGCAGTGGCGGCTTCTCCTCGTACGTCTATGACACGGTGAACGCCGATGAAATTGCCATCACCGTCGGCGGCGGACTTGGTGAGAGCGACATCGGCGGTCCGGTGATGAATATCATTCCGAGGTCGGGCGCCAACCTGTTCTCGGGCAGCGCGTTCCTGAGCAACGCCGGCGACTGGTCGAGCGGCAACAATCTCTCCTCCGAAATCCAGGCGCAGAATCCGGCGCTGCGGCAGAATCCCGGTGTCATCAGCGCCTACGACTGGAACGGGTCGTTCGGCGGTCCGATGATGAAGGATCGTCTGTGGTTCTTCGGCAGCTATCGCGACCTGAGTACGCAGGTGGCGATGGAGGGCATCCAGACCAACGCCAATGCCGGTAACCCGGCTCGTTGGGATTGGGCGCCGGGTGGCATCAACGCGCGGCTGGTCCAGGATCGCACGATGGCGATCGGACGCCTGACGGGTCAGTTCGGCAAGAGCCGTATTCGGTTCAATTCCGAATACCAGGCGCGTTGCGAGGGCACGCCGCTCAACGTCGGGACCGACGGTTGTCACAACCGCGGCGAGGACTGGGTTGGCCTTGGCAACAATCAGGCGCCAACGCAGATGTCGCCGGAAGCGACGCAGACTGCAGGACGCGGCTATTTTGACGTGCCTTTCTACCTCAACCAGGGCACGTGGACGATGCCGTACAGCGACAAGATGCTGTTCGAGGCGGGCTACAACGCGTTCCGCTATCAGCCCATCTTCGGCCACCCGGCTCCGGATGCCGACACATCCCTGATCCCAGTCACCGAGCAGTCGAACGCGATCAACCCGGCGACCGGCATTCCGTACGCTCCCGTGGCGAACTATCGTTACCGCGGCGTTGAGAGCTGGGGGCCGGCCACCGGCAAGACCGATGACGTGCTGACGGCCGTTTCATACGTGACCGGCTCGAACAGCGCGAAGTTCGGTTATCAGTATCGTCGCCTCGACCTGCTCGACAAGGACGTGGCGAATCAGACGCAGCTTGGGTATCGCTTCAATCAGGGTGTGCCGAACGCGGTCAGCTACTATCTGCCCGACTTCGGTCGACGCACGCTCACGATGACCCACAGCGCCTACTTTCAGGACAGCTGGACGCGCGGCCGCATGACGCTGCAGGGTGCCCTTCGCTGGGACCGTGCATCGAGCTACGCGCCGTCGGAACTGAACGGCACGACGAACACCTCGTTCCTCAATCCGCAGCCGATTACCATCGAGCGGACCGAGGGCGTGAATGCCTACAACGACATCACGCCGCGTGTGGGCGTCGCCTATGATGTCTTCGGCACCGGCAAGACGGCGGTGAAGTTCAACTACGGCAAGTACCTGGCGTACGCCGCCAACGACTCACCGTACACCTCGACGAACCCCGGCGCGACCGTCGTCCGCAACGTGATCAATCGGCAGTGGAACGCCGCTGTGGCCGCGGGCGGCAATGGAGACTTCGTCGTCGACTGCAACCTCCTGAACCCGGCCGCGAACGGTGAGTGTGCAGCCGCGACCGGCACCGCGCCGAACTTCGGCCGTCTCGGCGCCGCCACTCAGGTGCATCCCGACGTACTGAGCGGCTGGGGCGTGCGTCCTGGTGACGATCAGTTCACGTTCACGGTCCAGCAGGAAGTGGCCCCGCGTATGTCGGCCGAGTTCTCGTTCACGCATCGCGCGTGGCATGGGTTCTTCGTCACCGACGACCTCACCCGCCGCGGAAATATCAACTCGTTCTATGAGAACTACACGCTGACCGCGCCGACGGATTCGCGGCTCGCGGATGGCGGCGGATACCCGGTGACGGTGTACGTCCCCACGGCGGCCGCGAATGCCGTCCCCGCACAGCGCATCCTCATCCCGGAGAGCGAGCTGGGCGCCGAACGTTCGAGCACGTGGGACGGCTTCGAAGTCATGTTGAATGCGCGCTTCCGCAACGGATTGACCACGCAGATCGGCAGCGGCAGAGGCCGCGGCAAGGTGTACACCTGCGAAGTGGATGTTCTGTACAACCAGGTCAACGCGGCAACCGGTGCGATCGCGGGTCCGAATCCGCGCGGCTGCGACAACGTCGAGCCGTGGCAGGCGACGATCCGCGGTCTGGCCAGCTACACGGTCCCGAAGATCGCTGTGCTGGTCAGTGCGGTGTTTCGTTCGCAGCCGGAGAACGACATCACGGCCAATTGGCAGGTGCCGAACTCCGTGATCTCGGCGGCGCTCGGCCATCTGCCGCCGGGCGCGACGGCGACCGGAACGACGACCATCCTGTTGACTGATAACGAGCACCGCACGTACTCCGGTGAGCGCCGCAACCAGGTGGATGTGCGACTCGCGAAGATCGTGCGCTTCGGCCGGACGCGCGCGGACGTCGGCGTGGACGTCTTCAACCTGTTCAACGCCAACCCCGCGACGCAGTGGAATCAGACGTATATCTACGCCACGGACAACACGCCGCGACCGTCCGGCTGGGGCACCCCGACTGGCCTCTACGCTCCGCGGTTCGTGCGTCTGAACTTCACGGTCAATTTCTAAACGACACCGACGCCGGGTCCTGAAGAGCAGGACCTGGCCTATACAATCATCTGTAGGGCGGGTCCTGTTCGTTCGGACCCGCCTTTTGTGTTTTGCCCGCCTCAACCTCCCCCCGGTAAACGATTTCCGCCCGCCGCAGATATATGAGGCGCACGCCACGGACGCGTGCGGTGGAGGACATACGTATGCTCAGAACGCTTACGGGAGCCGCGCTCGTCGTGACCCTGCTATCGATCGGTGCCGCCGCGCAGAACGCGAGTTCCGTGGTGGCGGCCGCGTCGAAGGCGATGGGTGTGGACTCGCTGAACTCGATTACCTACTCCGGAACGGCCCGAAATGGGGCATTCGGTCAGAGCAAGGCCATCGGCGCGCCACTGGCGCCGGTGAACACCACGCTCATCACCATGTACTCGCGCACCATCAACTTCGGACCCTCAGCGGATCGAGCCGCCCTGGTATCGCGAGCGACGGGCCCGACGCAACCGCCGACGGTTCCGGGCGTACCCGCGCCGATGCCGGGGGTCTTCAATCAGAACATCACCGGTATGCAGGCCGACACGAATTGGAACCAGGCACTGAACATCTGGACCACTCCCTGGGGATTCCTGAAGGGCGCCGCGGCCAATAACGCCACCGTCCGCGAACAGGGCGGCCAGCAGTCCGTGTCGTTCTCGCCGCCGAACCTCAAATCGCCATCGGGTCAGGCCTACACAGTTACGGGGTACATCGATAAGCAGAATCTCGTGAGCAAGGTCGAAACGCGTGTCGATAACGCCGTCGTCGGCGACCTTCTCGTCGAGTTCGACTACTCGAACTACCGCAACATGAACGGCGTGCAGGTCCCCGGGCGCATCGTCCAGAAGCAGGCGGGCATGGAGACCTTCACGGCCGACATCACCGCAGCCACTCCGAATCCGTCGAACCTCACCGCGCTGCTGACGCCCCCGCCGCCACCAGCCGGCCGCGGTGGTGGGCCCGCTGGCGGTCCTCCTCCGCAGCAGCAGGCGGCCGCACCACCAGTCGAAAAGATCGGTGACGGCGTATTCAAGATCGGCGGCAACTACGCCTCCCTGGCCGTGGACATGGGCGACCACATCCTGGTCGTCGAGAGCGGCCAGAGCGACGCGCGCGGTCTGGCGGTGATGGCGGCAGCCAAGCAGGCCATTCCCAACAAGCCGATTCGCTTCGTGGTCAACTCGCATCCGCATTTCGATCACGCGAGCGGACTGTCCGCGGCAGTGGCCGAGGGGGCGACGATCCTCACGCACAACAACAACGAGAAGGTGCTCGAGCAGCTCCTCAGCGGACCGCGGACGTTGACCGGCGACAGCCTGTCGAAGGTCACCAATCGCCGCACGAATGTGGTCACCGGTGTCGGCGATCGTGATGTGCGGAAGGGAACCAACGGCAAGGTCGTCGAGCTGCACCGCGTGCCGAACGAACACAGCGACGGCATGCTCATCGTCTACCTGCCCGCGGAGAAGACGGTGTGGTCGGCGGACGTCACGGCCGTCAATCCCAACCCGGCGCAGCTGGGCGTCCTCAAATCGACGGTCGAGACGATCAACCGGCTGAAGCTCGATTACAACGGGTGGATTCCGGCGCATCCGCCGAATCCTGAGAAGCCGCTGACACGCGCTGATGTGATGGCGGCCGTCGGTGGTACGAACTGAGCGACGAAGTGCCCGCCCCTTTAGCCGGACAAATGTAGTGTCCGGCTTTACCCGGATAGGAGAGGGCCCGGAGCAATCCGGGCCCTCTCCTTTTCTACGCGCCGCATAGCGCGATCAGCAGGTGTGCGGGATCGTCGTAGACCGCGATCGCGCCACGCAAGTCCTCGTCCGACCAATAGCCACCACAGCGAAGCGCGATCGTGGCGAGGCCGGCGCGTTCGGCGGCCTCGATGTCGTACGGCGTGTCGCCAATCATGACCGTCGTATCCGGATGACTCCGCGCGCGAGCCAGCGCGGCCTGCACGATGTCGGGATCTGGCTTCGACTCTCCGGCATCGTCTTTGGTCGCGTTCAGTTGAATAAGGTCGTGCACGCCCGCCTGCGTCAGGAGTTGCTCGCGCTCGGGGTCGTCAGCTGATGTGGCCACGACCAAGGTGACGCCTTGCTCCAGCAGAAATTCGAGCAGCCGCCGTGCGCCGACCGTGGGCATGAGCCGAGAGAGTCGCTGTTCGAAAAGGTCCTTTTTCCTGCGCGTGATTCGCTTACCGAATGGCGAATCCTCCTCGAGGCGGGCCACCTCGCACAGCAGCTTGTCTCCGCCTTTACCGATCAACGGTCGAATGCGACTCATCTCGGCCGGGATATCGTGCTCGCGCAACGCCTGAACCCAGGCCTCGGCGTGGGCGTCGTTGCTGTCGATCAATGTGCCGTCGATGTCGAGCAACACGGCCGTGAAATCGCGTTTCCCAATCTGCACGAATGAACCAACTGCAAGAAATGTCGCGGCCTTCACACCTCAGCCATCGCGCGACGGCGGTCGTTTTGCACCGCCCTGTGACCGGCGATGCCGAACTCAGTTCCGATGTCGCTCGCTACTCAAATCGTGTGGCTCTTCGTACTGGCGGGTCCCGTCGCCTGTGCCGCCTGGACGGTCACGCATGAGGAGCTCTTTGCCGAACTGCACACCCGGTGTGTGCGGCAAAGCCGTCAACGAAGAAGCATAGTTGCCCGCAAGTTCTTCTACGTGTTCACCTGTGAGTACTGCTTCAGCCATTACGTTGCGGCGCTGGCCATCGCCCTCACCGGATTCCGATTGCTCGTTGGTGGATGGCCGGGGCTACTGTTTGCGTGGCTCGCCGTCGTCTGGGTGGCCAATGTCTACATGAGCCTGTTCGTCCGCCTCCGGCTCGACATCAAGCGCGAGCGAGTGGAATTGAACGTCGAGGAACAAAAGGCCGCGGACATCGACGCAGAATCGCGCCCTAAAAGTACTGCTCGCGGTGTATCGGACACGTCCCGCGCGATCGGATCTGTTCGGTCACGGATGTGATCATCGCTTTGCTCCCGCAGACATAGACTGCGAGATCGTCCACGGTGGCAATGTGGGGTTCGATGTGCGACTGCACGCGGCCGACCGCGCCGGTCCATGACGGGGACGGCTGCGAGAGGGTGATCATGTACGAGAACTCCGGGAACTTCTCGGCAAGATCGGCGAGCTCGTCCTGATAATAGATGTCATGCTCGTGACGCAATCCCCAGATGAGTGTGACGGGCGTTGGACTCGGTAGGCGTGCATGAAGCATTGACCGCATTGGCGCTAGGCCCGTCCCCGTCGCGACAAACAGCAGGCGACGGTCCGGGTACTCGCGTAGCACGAATGTGCCGGCGGGACCGCGGAAGCTCACCGGGTCACCGGACTGCAACGAGAACAGGAACGTGGAGCCTGGTCCGCCGGGAACCAGGTTCAACAGCAGATCGATCGCGTGCCGATTCGAAGGTGGAGACGCAATCGAGTACGGGCGCGTGACGGGAAACGGCAGCCCGGGCTTAGGTACCTCGAATGACACGAACTGTCCGGCCTGAAACTCGATTTGCGGCGGGCGGATCAATTCGAGCCTGATGGCGCGCACATCGTGCGTGAGATTGTCAACGTCGCCGACCTGCGCGGTAAACGTCTCTATTGCAATCACACAGGCTCCCCGTACTTATGACGCCGCGAGTGACCGCATCGTCACATCGCAACTGACTGAGCTGTGCTGGCGTCACAACAACGATGACAAGAGGCCGCCCCGGCGCGACGCTTGCCGCACCGCTCCGCTCAGCGCTTGCCGCCTGTGTGGCGAATCCGATCTACGAGCTCGTCCCAGTCGGTGGCCTGGAGCAGGCCGCGGCGGCATTGCCGCCGCACGCGTCGGTCACCGTCACCGCATCACCGCGTCTCGGTATTGACGCGACGCTCGACGCCGCGGAATGGCTCGCCGCGCAGGGCCACGACGTGTGCCCGCATCTTGCGGCACGGTCGATTCGCGACCGCGCGCACCTCGCAGATATCGTTGCGCGCATCCGCAATGCCGGACTACGCAAGGCATTCGTGGTTGGCGGAGACGGTGACGCGATTGGCGAATTTCGCGATGGGTTGACGTTATTACAGGCACTCGAGCCACTCGGGGGGTGGTTGGAAGAAATCGGAGTGCCGTCGTATCCGGAAGGGCATCCGACGATCGCTGACCGCGTGCTGCTCGATGACCTGCGCGAAAAGCGCCGCTACGCACACGCGACGACGACGCAGATGTCGTTCAATCCGGAAGCGGTGGCGTCATGGATCACGCGTATACGGGCCGAGGGCATCACGCTCCCAATCCATCTGGGCGTGCCGGGTGTGCTGCCGTTACGCAAGCTGATGACGACGGCTGCACGGATCGGTGTCACTGACTCGATGCGATATCTGCTCAAGAACCGGTCGCTGCTCGGTCACCTCATGCAGGGCGGTGCGTTCGGTGCGGATGCCCTGCTCGTCCGGTTGGCGTCAACGATCGCCGACCCGCGTGCGAACGTCCGGGCGTTGCATATGTTCACGATGAACCAGGTCGCTGAAACAGTAGAGTGGCACCGCGCGCTGATTGCTGAGCTAACAAGCTGAAGCGAGGCGATCCACGTGCCATCGTGGCAGCGCTGTTGCACCTAGATGGAAATCATGGAGAAATGGCCCACACCCGAGACGGAAACGTTCCCCGCGGTTCCAGACTTCGGTTTCCTCGATACCGTTCCTGCGGTGCGACACCCCGTGGCGGTGCCGTTGCTCCTTGCGGGCACCATGGTGACCGTTCGTACCAAGAACACCCTATATCGCTTGACCGTCGTCGACGGCCCAGCCCGGCAAGTCTCCATCTGCGGCGGACGTTTGTTCCCTCATAACACTGATGTTCAGCTGCTTGGAGCCCTCGATGGAGTCGAGGGTATCAAAGGCGGGTGGATCGTCGAGGGACTGCAGCTTCAGCTGGTGACGTCAGCCGGACCCGTGATCACGTCGGTTGTCGAATCGGTTGATGTAGACGTCGATCCAGCGATGCTGACCGACGAAGAAGAAACCGAGTAGTCGCCGAGTCGTGCGTGCTGCGGCAGCGGCGCCTGGTGCTGCAGTGGCAAGGGGATCCGAGCCACGATGCGCGTGCCCCGGCCAGGCGCTGTGTGAATCACCAGCTTTCCGTTGAGCACGCCGACGCGCTCGCGCATGCTGACGACCCCCAGCCCTGTATGTCGGCTGGAGTGCGGCTCGAACCCAACGCCAGAGTCGGCAATCTGCAGCCCGACCTCGTTGCCCTCGTATGACAACTCCACCGAAGCCTTAGTGGCACGGCTATGCCGTGCGACATTGTGAAGCGCTTCCTGCGTGATCCGGTACACGCATAGCGACACCGCCGGGTCGATGACCAGCGGCAGTTCGGTGTCGGCCGCCACAAAAGTGACGTCGATGTTTCTCTGGTGTGAGAACTCGCTGCACATCACCCGCAACGACTCGAGCAACCCAAGCGTCTGCAGTCGTGCCGGATGAAGTTCGTACGACAGATCGTGGAGATGCTCTGCGATTTCCGCGACCTGTGCCGAGATCCTGCGCAGCCGCGACCGATGCTCGGGCGTCTCCAACTGGTGCGACAGCCGATCGACATCGATGTTGAGCACGGCGATCTTCTGGTTCAAATCGTCGTGCAACTCTCTCGCAATGCGCTGACGCTCTTCCTCCTGACTCACGATTAATCGCCCGGCTAACGCACGGTTTAGTTCACGCGCGCGTCTTCCCTCGGTGACATCGCGAACGATGCTGAGCACTTGATCGTTGGCTAACGGGACGAGCCGCGCCTCGTTGTACCGCAAGTAACCGACGTCCAGCTCGAACTCGAAAACGACGGGTTCGCCGGTGACACAGCACCGTTCGATTGCCTCCATTACTGTCTCGGCGAGATCGGGCGAAAAGACGTCGCGTACCGTTCGGCCAAGAAATTTCTCCGGAGGTACGGAGATCACGGACGGATCGCGAGCATGGTAATCCACGTATGTGCCGTCGCGCCGCAGGACGAACATCAAATCGGGAATGGCGCGGAGGATCGCGCTGTTGCGTTGTTCAGCGGCGCGAAGCGCGTTTTCGGCGCGTTTCTGATCGGTGATGTCTCGGCCGACGCCCTGATACTCGATGACTCGGCCCTGCTCATCGACGACCGTGGAATGGCTCCATCGATGCCACCCCTCGCCGCCATCGCGCAACCAGCCCGGCTCGTCCTGCCA
>Ga0126304_10001106_pt1 | contig 12274 bp, 12 predicted proteins | sample Plot25_FD_92538 | JGI IMG/M metagenome (GOLD analysis project Ga0126304, IMG submission 92538) | Serpentine soil microbial communities from UC McLaughlin Reserve, CA, USA - Plot25 | ecosystem: Environmental > Terrestrial > Soil > Grasslands | place: USA: UC McLaughlin Reserve, Lake County... | reverse complement strand
GCTCTGCTGTTCCGCCACATCGCCACCGTCCGCACCGACGCCGAGGTCGGCTCGGTCGACGAATGGCGCTGGACCGGGCCGGACGACGCTGCCGGAGCGGTGGCACAAGGGCTGAACGCCCCCAGGCTGCTGGAACGGGCAGAGCAGGTCGCCGCACGTGACCCGTCTTAGTCGACGACCGAGCCGCGGCGGGCTCAGCGGTACGGACTCGTCGTCAACGGATGATCAGCACCTATCTCAGGGTGCTCCTCGGCGGAACGGCTGCAGGCCTGCTCGCTGACCGCGGTTACCCTTGGCGGGAGCCCGACGTCTTCAACTGAGGATCCCAACTGCCGTGTTCGCCACACTCTCCGACCGGCTCGCTGCGACGTTCAAGACCCTCCGCGGCAAGGGCCGGCTGTCCGAGGCCGACATCGACGCGACCGCGCGTGAGATCCGAGTCGCGCTGCTCGAGGCCGATGTCGCGCTGCCGGTCGTCAAGGACTTCATCGAGGCGGTGAAGGAACGGGCCCGCGCTGCAGAAGTCTCGGCCGCGCTCAATCCAGCCCAGCAGGTCATCAAGATCGTCAACGACGAGCTCGTCCGTATCCTCGGCGGTGAAACCCGTCGTCTCAGGTTCGCCAAGCAACCGCCGACCGTGATCATGCTGGCCGGCTTGCAGGGTTCCGGAAAGACAACGCTTGCCGGCAAGCTGGCCGTCTGGTTGCGGAACTCGGGACATCAGCCGCTGCTCGTGGCTGCCGACCTCCAGCGTCCCAATGCCGTCACCCAGCTCCAGGTGGTGGGCGAGCGAGCCGGTGTCACCGTCTGGGCGCCGCAACCGGGAAACGGCGTCGGCGACCCGGTGGCGGTGGCTCGGACCGGCGTCGAGCAGGCGAGACAGAAGCTGCACGACGTCGTCGTCGTCGACACGGCGGGCCGGCTCGGCGTCGATGCCGAGATGATGGCCCAGGCACGCGACATCCGTGACGCCGTCGAGCCGGACGAGACGCTGTTCGTGGTCGACGCGATGATCGGCCAGGATGCCGTCACGACGGCGCGCGCATTCCTGGACGGGGTCGGCTTCGACGGCGTCGTGCTCACCAAGCTCGACGGCGACGCTCGGGGCGGTGCGGCGCTTTCCGTGGCGTCGGTGACCGGTCGCCCGGTGATGTTCGCGTCGGCGGGGGAGAAGCTCGAGGACTTCGACGTCTTTCACCCCGAGCGGATGGCGTCGCGCATCCTCGACCTGGGCGACATGCTGACGCTGATCGAGCAGGCCGAGAAGGTCTTCGACGCCACGCAGGCCGAGGATATGGCCCGCAAGCTGCAGAAGGGCACTGGGTTCAGCCTCGATGACTTCCTCGACCAGCTGCAGGCGATCCGCAAGATGGGCCCGATCAAGAACCTGATCGGGATGCTCCCCGGAGCCGGCCAGATGCGCGAGGCGCTGGACAACTTCGACGACCGCGAGATGGACCGGGTGCAGGCGATCATCCGCTCGATGACGCCGACGGAGCGTGCGAACCCGAAGATTATCAATGGCTCACGGCGCATCAGGATCGCCCGTGGTTCGGGGACCCAGGTCAGCGACGTCAATCAGCTCGTCGAGCGGTTCTTCGTCGCCCGGGACATGATGAGCCAGGCCAGCCGCGGCAAACTCGGCGGGCTTCCCGGCATGCCGAACATGCCCGGCATGCCGGGCGCGATCGGCAAGAAGAGCAAGGGCAAGCAGGGCAAGAAGGGCAAGGCACGCGGAGCCCGGTCGGGCAATCCCGCCAAGCGGGCCGCACAGCTCGCGGCTGCCGAAGACCGCCGTACAGGCGCTCCGAAGCCCGGCGAGGTGCCGGCCGCCTTCGGCGGAGGAGCCGACGATGTCGGCGAGTTCGAGTTGCCCGCCGACGTCGCCGAGTTCCTCAAGAACCGTTGATGCCCGCACAGACGCAGCCTGGGATCTGATCACGTAAGCCGCCCAGGACGTTGCCTCACCAGGCGTACAAACCTGGCGAGGCACTGCTTCGCCTGGTGAAGGATGTATTCGTGCGGCCCACTACGGTCGCCGACATGGACGACGCGCTGCACATCCGCGGAACGCTCCTGCCGGATCGGGAGCACCGCGACGTCTGGGTGCGCGACAGACGCGTCACCTTCGAATCGGTGCCCAGGGCCGAGACGGTGGGCCAGGGCTGGATCCTGCCGGGGCTGGTCGACCTGCACTGCCATGTCGGGCTCGACGCGCGGGGGGCCGTTCCGGCGGATGAGGCCGAGCGGCAGGCGCTGGCCGATCGCGATGCCGGCGTCCTGCTGATCCGCGACGCCGGCTCGGCCGCGGACACACGCTGGATCGACGACCGTGACGACCTGCCCCGGATCGTCCGGGCCGGCCGGCACATCGCCCGGACCAAGCGCTACATCCGCAACTACGGTTGGGAAATCGAGCCCGACGAGCTGGTCGCCTACGTCGAGGCAGAGGCACGACGCGGAGACGGCTGGGTGAAGCTCGTCGGCGACTGGATCGACCGGGACACCGGTGACCTCGGCCCGTGCTGGCCGCGTGCTGCCCTCGACGCCGCGATCGCACGCGCCCACGACCTCGATGCCCGGGTGACGGCGCACGTCTTCGGCGAGGACGCGCTGCCGGACCTCCTCGCTGCCGGCATCGACGGCATCGAGCACGGCACCGGCCTGTCCCCGGACCTGATCGCGATGATGGCCGAGCGTGGTGTCTCTCTGGTGCCTACCCTGGTCAACATCGCCAACTTCCCGACCTACGCCGACCAGGGCGAGGCAAGGTTCCCTGCCTACGCGGCCCGCATGCGGAACCTGCACCAGCGTCGCTACCGGACCGTGCACACCGCCTACGAGGCCGGGGTCCCCGTCTTCGCGGGAACCGATGCGGGTGGGGTCCTGCCGCACGGTCTGGTCGCGCGTGAGGTGCTGGAGCTGGTCGAAGCCGGGATCCCGGCCGCCGACGCGGTTGCGGCCGCCTCCTGGCGGGCGCGTTCGTACCTGCTCGGCGGCACCGGCGCCCTGGCCGAAGGAGCCTCGGCCGATCTTGCCGTCTATGTCGCGGATCCGACAGTGGAGCCACCGACACTGCTCGAACCGCTGCGGATCGTCCTGCGCGGGCGCGTCGTGCGTTGAACCGTGCCTCCTGCTCGCGACCCGGACACCGGTGGCATGATCGCAGGCGCAGAGGTGAGGCCCATGGGTGACATGTCCAGGCGTCGTTTTCTCACCCGGTCCGCCGCACTGGCGGGTGGCGCAACGCTTGCCTCGGTCACCGCCTGCACGGGCGACACCGACGATGCTGCCGATCCCAACGGCCGGGGCTCTCGCTCGACGGCCGGAGCATTCGATCCCGGCGACTGGGGCTCGGTACGGGATCAGTTCCCGCTGACCCGCGAGCTGAGCCATTTCGCCGCCTTCGCGCTCGCCGCTCATCCCGCACCCGTCGCCGCCGCGATCGACCGGCACCGCAAGGGCCTCGACCGGGACACTCACGGCTATCTGACCGAGCACGAGGTCGACAACGAGATCGCGGTCCGGGCGGCGGCAGCCGAGTACCTCGACGTGGCCGGCGGTGAGGTCGCGTTGACGGACAGCACGACCATGGGTCTCGGCCTGCTCTACGGAGGCCTTCGGCTGCGGGCCGACCAGGAGGTCGTGACCACGGAGCACGACTTCTACTCCACCCACGAAGCGCTGCGGCTGCGATCCGAGCGCACCGGAACGAAGGTCAGCCGAGTGCGACTGTACGACTCGGCTGCGGATGCCTCGGCCGACGAGATCGTCGGACGACTGCTCGCCGCGGTGACGACGAAGACCAGGGCGGTGGCCGTCACCTGGGTGCATTCTGGCACCGGGGTGAAGCTGCCGATCGCGGCCATCGCCGATGGGTTGCGCGACCTCAATGCCGGCCGCGACGCCGACGACCGCGCGCTGCTGTGCGTCGACGGCGTGCACGGGCTGGGCGTGGAGAACGTGACGGCTGCGGAGCTGGGCTGCGACTTCCTCGTCGCCGGCACCCACAAGTGGCTGTTCGGGCCCCGGGGCACCGGCATCGTCTGGGGATCCGCGCAGGCGTGGCAGGCCGTCGACGTCGCCATCCCGCCCTTCGAACCCGTCAGCTACGTCGCGTGGGTGGAGGGCAGGGCGCCCACCGGGCAGGAACCCGGATTCACGGGAACCCCGGGTGGTTACCACAGCTTCGAACACCGCTGGGCGCTCGCCGAGGCGTTCCGGTTCCATCTCGACATCGGCAAGGCGGCCATCGCCGAGCGGACCCATGAGCAGGCGACCGGGCTCAAAGAGGGGCTCACCGAGCTCGGAGTCACGGTCGTCACGCCGATGTCACCCGAGCTCTCGGCGGGCATCGTTTGTGTGCGCGTGGGGGCGCCCGAGGAGACCCTGGGTCGGCTCTCCGGCGCGGGCATATCGGCAGGTATGACGCCGTATGCCGAGCCTTACGTCCGGTTCGGGCCCAGCATCGTGACCTCTCCCCGCGAGGTCGACGGTCTCCTCGAAGCGATCAGCGACGGAGCAGTTGGGTATCTGCGTCCGAGGTCTGGCACAATAGCCAGCTGAACCGGCGACCGTGCGGACCCTCTCACCCGCGGCCGTCGTGTCCACCCGAGACGTCGGCGCCGGTGCCCCACTCCGCGACGGCAGCTCACCCGTCATCAATTACACAGGAGACTCCACGCCCGTGGCTGTCAAGATCAAGCTCAAGCGGATGGGCAAGATCCGCAACCCTCAGTACCGCATCATCGTCGCCGACGCGCGCACCAAGCGTGATGGGCGGGCGATCGAGCAGATCGGCAAGTACCACCCCAAGGAGGAGCCGAGCCTGATCCAGCTCGACTCCGAGCGGGCCCAGTACTGGCTGGGTGTCGGCGCGCAGCCGACCGAGCCGGTACTCGCGCTGCTCAAGGTCACCGGCGACTGGCAGAAGCACAAGGGTCTGCCGGGCGTCGAGGGCACGCTGAAGCTCAAGGAGCCCAGGTCCGAGAAGCGAATGCGCTTCGACGCGGCACTCGCCGATGCCCATGGCGACGCCAAGACCGAGGCGACGACGCCGAGAAAGCGGGCCAAGAAGGCCGCCGAGAAGCCGGCGAAGGCGGCGGATGCAGCCGAGCAGGCCGAGAAGCCGGCCAAGGCGTCGGCCAGGACCGCCGAGAAGGCGACCAAGACCGCCGAGAAGACAACGAAGACTGCCGAAAAGGCTAGTGCCAAGACCGCCGACGCGGCGTCGGCGGAGACCGATGACAAGCCGGTCGAGGCCTCGAAACCGGCGAAGAAGGCCCCCAAGGCGAAGGTCGAGGCCGAGCCGGCTGTCGACGCCACGGAGGTCGCCGAAAACAGCACCGAGGGGTGAGGCCATGCTGGCCGAGGCGCTCGAGCATCTGGTCCGGGGGATCGTCGAACACCCTGACGACGTAAGCGTGCGTACGCAGGAGCAGCGGCGCGGCCGCCTGCTCGAGGTGCGCGTCCATCCCGACGACCTCGGCAAGGTCATCGGGCGCGGTGGCCGTACGGCGACCGCGTTTCGCACCGTCGTCGGCGCTCTCGCCGGCGGCGGCGTCCGGATCGACTTCGTCGACGTCGACGAGCCCTAGTCAGTTCGACGTCGATCATGCAACTCCGGTCGGAGGTGCGGGGTGCTGGTTACCGTCGGTCGGATCGGCCGAGCCCACGGCATCCGGGGTGAGGTCAGCGTCGACGTACGCACCGACTCGCCCGAGATCCGCTTCGCCGAGGGTGCCCGGTTGTCGACCGAACCGGCCGGTGCCGGCCCGCTGACCGTCGCCAGCAGCCGATGGCACAGCGGCCGGTTGCTCGTCCTGTTCGACGGTGTCGGTGAGCGCGACGCCGCCGAGGGCCTACGTGGCGTCCGACTGCTGTCGGAGGTCGGGGACGACGAGCAGCCAGTCGACCCGGACGAGTACTTCGACCATCGGCTGGTCGGTCTCCAGGTCGTGACGACCGACGGTGCTGTCGTCGGTGCGGTGACCGAGGTTCTGCACCTTCCCGGCCAGGACCTGTTGGCCGTGCACCGCGAGGGAGACGCCGAGATACTGGTGCCCTTCGTGGCACAGATCGTCCCCGAGATCGACCTGGCCGGGCGCCGGATCGTCATCGACCCGCCCGTGGGTCTGATCGACGACGCCGAGGCCGACGAGGCGTCGCCGTGAGGGTCGACGTCGTCACGATCTTCCCCGCCTATTTCGGTCCGCTCGACCTCTCCCTGGTGGGCAGGGCCCGCGAGACAGGTGTGCTCGACCTTCGCGTGCACGACCTGCGCGAGTGGGCCACGGATCGGCATCGCACCGTGGACGACACGCCCTACGGCGGCGGCGCCGGAATGGTAATGCGGCCGGACGTGTGGGGGTCCGCCCTCGACGCCGTCGCGCCGTCGGGCGCATCTCCGAGTCCCCGGCTCGTCGTGCCGACTCCGTCCGGACGACCATTCGATCAGGCGCTCGCCAACGGCCTGGCGGCCGAGCCGTGGCTCGTCTTCGCCTGCGGACGGTACGAGGGAATCGACGCCCGCGTGGTCGATGATGCGGCCGCCAGGATGCGAGTGGACGAGGTCTCGCTCGGAGACTACGTGCTGAATGGGGGAGAGGCGGCCGTCCTGGTCGTCTTGGAAGCCGTCGCCCGCCTCCTGCCGGGCGTGGTCGGCAACCCCCAGTCGCTCCTCGAGGAGTCCTACGGCGCGGACGGACTGCTCGAGTACCCCGTCTATACGAAGCCGCCGTCGTGGCGTGGGCATGACGTGCCGGACGTCCTGCTGTCCGGGCACCACGGCAAGATCGCCCGCTGGCGGCGCGACCAGGCGCTCCGGCGCACGGCCGAACTCCGGCCCGACCTACTCGACCGGCTCGATCCGGCCGCACTCGACGAGCACGACCTTGCCGTGCTGGCCGAGTTCGGCTGGCATTCGGCGACGCCGTAGACCGCGGTTCAGTGGTCAGCCGGCGACGGGTCCAGCAGGCCCCGGCGATGGGCGACCGTGACGGCCTCGGTGCGGCCGGAGGCTCCCAGCTTGGCCAGGATGTTCGAGACGTGGACGCTGGCCGTCTTCTCCGCGATGAACAGCTTCTGACCGATCTGGCGGTTGGTGAGGCCCTCGGAGAGCAGGGCGAGAACCTCACGCTCGCGGGCGGTGAGCCCACCGCCGGCGGGGGAGACACCGGCGGCGATGCCGGCGTCGAGGCGCCCGCGACGTACCAGCGTCTCGACGGCTTCCTGGAGCGGACGCGCGCCGAGCTCCACGGCATCGGCGTGGGCGGCCGCAGCTTCGCGGGCTGCGGCGTCGCGCTGGTCGGATGCCAGCAGCGCCTCGGCCAGCCGCCAGTGCGACCGCGCCTGCTCGTAGCGGTGGCCGTAGCCGAACTCATCGAGACAACGCCTCCAGAGCTCGACGTCTGGACGCCCTTCCAGTCGACTGTGATCGGCCTCCCCTCGCAGCAGCCAGGCCCGACCTTCGGGTCCGAGCGTGCCACCACGCGGGCTGCCGTCGCGGGCGTTCGTCCGGGCGTGGTCGAGGAAGCGTTGGCCGGCGTCGCGCGCGAACCCGAGCTCGGCGTCGTCGTGGACCAGTCGGGCATGTTCGGCGAGATCCGCGGCGGCGGCGAGCCCGACAGCGGACAGCCAGATCGCACCCAGGAAGTGTGGCCAGAGGTCCTCGACGAAACGCAGCGCACGTTGCACGAGCTCGACGGCGCCGCGCGGATCGTCCTTCCACCGCAGCAGCTCGGCGCCGCACCCCCCGGCGATCATGGCGATGGTCGGATCGAGGTGCCATGCGGTCTCGAGCTGCCGGACCGCTGCGGCGGCGGCGGGCTCGCCCCGGGCGACCTGGACGTGCAGCCGGACCGTCGCGAGCCGGGCCATCATCAGGTCCGGCGGACGCGGCCCGGCCAGGCGCGCTGCGGCGATGCTGCCGTCCCAGTCACCGGTCACGAAGCGCGCGACGACCTGCAGGACTCGGAGCTCCAGGCCGTAGGGGCTCCAGGCCAGGCCCAACGCGATGCTCCGCTCGACCGCCGCGTCGAGCAGCCGCATCGCGGTGCGGAGGTCACCCGCGTCATAGCGCTCGGCTGCCAGGTTGTACGAGACCCGCATCTCCGTGGGCAGGTCGCCGGCCTCTTGGGCGAGGTCGCGGGCCCGGCTGAGAAGCTCCGGGGCATTGCCGGTCTCACCGGCGCGGTTGTCCAGCGCGGCCAGCGTGACCAGGGCGTCCGCTTCGGCGCCGGCGCTCCCGACGTCAACGGCCTCCGCCCGGGCGCGTGCGGCGTAGTCGTGGGCCTCGTCGTAACGGTTGATGCTCATCAGTGCCCGGGCGGCGGTCGCGGCAGCCCAGGCCGACGGCGTGGTCGGCTTGTCGCCCGCCTCGGCCGCGAGCCGTAGCGCGTCCATTGCGGCGACGAGAGCCTGCTCGGGTCGGTCGTCGCCGAGCAGATGCAGCGCCCGCTTGTTGTGGACGGCGGCCGCCCGAAGCGGATCCGCGTCGGGAGCGAGCCGGGCCGCGGCGGCATCGGCCAACGCGACGGCTCGGGCATTCTGACCGGCCCGGCTCGCCATGGCGGCGGCCTTGAGCCCGAGCCGGACGATGTCGGTTCCGGTGCGCTCTTCGGCGTCGTCAGCCACGTCCCAGAGCTGGAGAGCCTGCTCCAGGTGTTGCCAGGACTCGGCGGGTGCGTGCAGATGTTCGGCCTCGGAAGCCGCACGCACCGACGCCTCGAGCGCGCCGGGAACGTCGTGGCTCTCGATCCGGTGGTGCGCCAGTTCCGCGGCCGAGCCGAGCGGAGCCCGCCCGTCGGCCGACTCGTCGATGAGCTGCGCGTAACGCGAGTGGAGGCGCACGCGCTCGCCCGGCAGCAGGTCGCCGTAGACGGCCTCGGCCAGCAACGCATGCCGGAACGCGTAGCGGTCGCGGCCCTCGGGCACCAGGAGCTGGTGGGTCACCGCTTCGCGGAGCGCCGGCTCTATCTCGGCACTGGACAGCTCCGCGACGCGCGCGAGCAGCTCGTGGTCGACCCGCCGTCCCGCGACCGAAGCGACCCGAACCACCTGCTGGGCTGCCGGCGACAACTGCTCCAGGCGACCCAGAAGGACGTCGGCCAACGCGGCGGGCAGTTGGTTGCCGTCGAGCTGGTCCGAGGCATGTAGAAGCTCCTGGGCGTAGTAGGCATTGCCCTCGGACCGGTCGAGGATGCGCCGCACGGTCACGTCGTTGACGGGCGATCCGCGCAACGCGGACAGGTAGCGGCCCATCTCCTCGACATCGAAGGGCAGCAGGTCGAGCCGCTCTACGACGGGCAGCCGGGCCAATTGGGCCAACAGCGGCCGCAACGGATGACGGCGGTGCAGGTCGTCGGAGCGGTAGCTGCCCACGAACAGCAGCCGTTCCTCGCGCATGCGTCCGATCACGAAGGCGATGAGCTCGCGCGTGGACTGGTCGGCCCAGTGCAGGTCCTCGACCACGAGCAGCACCGGGCCTCCGGAGTCGCCCGCCCTGGTGAGCATTCCGGCGACGGCATCGAAGAGCTGCAACTGGCTGACCTCGCCGCCCGGTGTGGGCCCGGGGCGGAACTCCACTCCCCGCCACTCACCGTCGAGCATGCGAGCTGCGGGCTCGCTGTCGACGATCAGCGGACGCAACGCCTCGGTGAAGGGGAGGTAGGGCAGGCCGACGCCGCCCACGTCGAGGCAGTGACCCACCAGGACGGTTGCCCCGTCCGCGGCAGCGCGCCCAACGAGCTCGGTGAGCAGGCGGGTCTTGCCCACGCCTGCGTCACCCGACACGAGAACCGCCCCCGGCTGGCCTTGCGCGGCATGCGCCAGTGCGCTCGTAAGCGCGCTGACCTCACGTACGCGCCCGACGAGCGGGGTCTCGAAGCCCGCGCGTGCCACGGCGCCCATCGTGTCACGCGGAGGTGACAACAAGGGCGCCGTGGCCGATGGCGTCAGGTCGACGTCCGCGGCGCTCACGCGTGGCGAGCGGTGAACGTCGGCTGGGTCTGCCGGTGGCTTCTGCGGTGTCGAGCCTTTCGCGTGCTGAGGCGTCCGCCAGACCGGCGGAAGTCCTCCGCGACGCGTTCGCGGCGGTAGTTGAGCTCGGCTTCGATGCCGGGTCCGACAATCGTCGTGGTCATGGTCCTCGTCTCCTCTGTTGTGATGACTCAAGGTTCGTTCTGAGGAGGACGTGGCGGCATCGGTCGACCGCGCACGATCTCGGGTCGGGCACCCCTTAGTCCCGGCTGACCCGCGTCTAAGGCCTTAGGCGGATTCGTCCGAATGCCCAGCCTGTGGCACACTGGACCGCTGCCCGGCCTGCATCTCGTGCCCTGCCACGGGGGAGTGCCGACGCGGAGTCGCCGGGCACCTGTCGAACCCGTTCCGCCGATGACCCGTGGCGCCGGCGAGGAAGCGATCTCCGAAGCGATGCATACCCTCGACACCGTCGACGCCGCCAGCCTGCGCGACGACATTCCCCCGTTCCGCGCCGGCGACACCCTCAAGGTCCACGTCAAGGTCATCGAGGGCAGCCGGCGCCGGGTCCAGATCTTCCAGGGCGTCGTGATCCGCCGCCAGGGCTCGGGTGTGCGCGAGACGTTCACCGTCCGCAAGGTGAGCTTCGGCGTCGGCGTCGAGCGCACCTTTCCGCTGCACGCGCCGGTGATCGACAAGATCGAGCTCGTGACCCGCGGCGACGTCCGGCGGGCCAAGCTCTACTACCTGCGCAACCTCCGGGGCAAGGCGGCGAAGATCCGCGAGAAGCGCGACGCCGTCTGACCCCCGTCGAAGGCAGGGTCGTGGCCGTCGGGTGGCCCCGGTACGCGCCGTCGACCGGCCGGCAAGGTAGCGTCACCCTCGTGTGTCGTCGGCTCGACGGCCCGACGCGTTGACCATGGCGGGCCGTGCCCGGCAGCGACAGGGAGAGCACGTGGCGGAGAAGACCGTGCCTCGAGACGACGACACCGTGAAGCCGCGCCGCAGCGGGTTCACCGCCGTGCTGCGCGAGACGGCGATCGTCGTGGCCCTGTCGCTCGTCATCGCGACCCTGGTTCGGATCTTCCTCGTCCAGGCCTTTCTGATCCCGTCCCAGTCGATGGAGGACACGCTGCTCGTGGGCGACCGGGTGCTCGTGTCGAAGCTCACCACCCGGTTCGGTGAGATCAAGCGCGGCGACGTCGTCGTGTTCGCCGACCCCGACGGGTGGCTGTCTCCGTCCGTCGACGACGGCTCCACGTCGCTCGGTGACCGGCTGCGCGACGCGCTGCAATTCGTCGGCGTGCTGCCCGAGGACTCCGAAGGACACCTGATCAAACGCGTGATCGGCCTGGGCGGCGACACTGTGGTGTGTTGCGACGACGACGGCCGCATCACGGTCAACGGCGTCGCGGTGGACGAGTCGTCGTACCTGCGTCCCGGCGACGAGCCCTCGGCGACCGAGTTCGAGGTGGAGGTGCCCGCAGACGAACTGTTCGTCATGGGCGACCACCGGTCGAACTCGGGGGACTCCCGGGTCAACGGCACGGTCCCGGAGGACCGTGTCACCGGCCGGGCCTTTGCCGTCGTGTGGCCCGTCTCGCGATGGGAGTCCCTGTCCCGGCCGGAGGCGTTCGAAGCCGTCCCCGATCCGTAACGGCGGGGAGCCGTGGCCGGCTCCGACCACGGGCGGCGGGTCGACCGCGGACCGGTCGGCGGGATTCTCGTACGCTCTGCAGTGTCATGACTACCGCCGTCGTCCGCCCGACCGTCCGGGTGCTGTTGGTCGCCCGTGCCGGAGCCGAGGCCAGGGTCCTGCTCTTCCGGGCTAGGGACAGTTACTGGTTTCCCCCCGGTGGCGGGCTGGAAGGCGACGAGACCTACGTGCAGGCGGCCCACCGCGAGCTCGCCGAGGAGACCGGGATGACCGGCATCGCTCTCGGCCCGCACATCTGGAACCGGCGGGACACGTTCGAGTGGCGGGGTCGTCTGCTCGAGTTGCGGGAGCGCTGGTTTCTCGCGTGGCTGCCGGAGCCGGTCGACATCGACGTCACCGGCTGGACTCCCGAGGAGCGCGAGGACATCACCGAGCACCGGTGGTGGTCGGTCGACGAGCTCCGGAGGGCGACCGAGCCGCTGGTGCCGCGTGCGCTCGCGGAGTTGATGGGCGGGCTGCTGCGCGACGGTGTGCCGGCCGAACCGGTCGAGGTGGACACGTGATCCCGCCGAGACCGGCCGCGATCCGTCGCGACGCCGGGCTGTACGGCTACGAGCGCGCCCTGACCCGGCTCGGGCT
>Ga0126304_10001105_pt1 | contig 12275 bp, 13 predicted proteins | sample Plot25_FD_92538 | JGI IMG/M metagenome (GOLD analysis project Ga0126304, IMG submission 92538) | Serpentine soil microbial communities from UC McLaughlin Reserve, CA, USA - Plot25 | ecosystem: Environmental > Terrestrial > Soil > Grasslands | place: USA: UC McLaughlin Reserve, Lake County... | reverse complement strand
GTAATGATCGACGCCAGGAGCGGCGCACTGACGGAGGTGTCGTCTCCTATGCTAGCGGTCGGCCTTCACAAAGGAGAGGGCCTCCCACAAGAGCTAGAACAGGCCACCGCGAGCATCCTCTCGAATGGGGACTTCTCCGGCAAGGAGGGTGAGACGGCTCTCGTCTACGCCCCGGAGGGTTTGGCTACGCCGCGGCTCCTGTTTGTCGGCCTCGGGGAGCGGGCCTCCTTTACCCTGGAGAAGCTCCGGCGTGCCTCCGCGACCGTCGCCCAGCACGCCCGCGCCCTGAAGCTCGACGAGGCGGCCTTCACTCTGCTGGCGCCAGAAGGATCGGGGACACGCGAGGCCGCCGAGGCGGCCGCCGAGGGCAGCGCTCTGGGCCTGTACCGCTTCGACCGCTACAAGACGAACGCGGAGAGCCGCGAGCTTAAGATTTTTACCCTGATCTCCGACGATGCAGAAGCAGCCACGGCCGGTGCCGAGAGCGGGGCGAAGGTCGCGGCGGCCGGCCTTCTGGCCCGGGATCTCGCCAACGAGCCCTCGAACACCGCTACCCCAGAGTACCTGGCCGAAAGAGCACGCGAGATAGCCGGGCGGTACGGCATGAAGGTGAGCGTCCTCGACCGGGCCGGGATCGAAGCCGAAGGCATGGTCGGGCTTGCGACTGTTGGCCGGTCGGCCCAGAATGAGCCGCGGTTCATCGTGCTTGAGCACCGCAAGGGCGCGACGGACGCAGCGCCGGTCGTCCTCGTCGGCAAGGCCGTGACTTTCGACTCTGGTGGCATCTCCATAAAACCCTCCGTCGGCATGGGAGACATGAAGTACGACATGAGCGGGGGGGCCGCGGTCCTGGGCGCGATGGAGGCTGTTGGGGCCCTGGAGCTGCCGCTCAACGTCGTGGCCCTCGTACCCGCGACCGAGAACCTGCCCGGAGGAGATGCCTTCAAGCCCGGAGATGTGCTCACGCTCCACTCCGGCAAGACCGTCGAGATCGTCACGACCGACGCGGAGGGGCGCTTGATCCTAGCCGACGCCCTCTCCTACGCCCGTCGCTACGAACCCGAGGCCGTGATAGACTGCGCCACCCTGACCGGCGCCTGCCACGTGGCTCTGGGCGACCACGCCTCGGGCCTCTTGGGCAACGACGACGCCCTGATCGCCGAGGTCCGGGCAGCGGGCGACGCCTCGGGCGAACGCGCCTGGCCCCTGCCACTCTTCGAAGAGTACACCGACCAGACCAAGGGCGAGACCGCCGACTTGAAGAACTCCGGCGGCCGGTTCGGGGGGGCGCTCACCGCTGGCGCCTTCCTCAAGGAGTTCGCAGACTACCCCTGGGCACACCTGGACATCGCCGGTACCGCCTATAACGGCAAGTCGAAGAACGCCTACACCCCCAAAGGAGCGTCAGGAACACCGGCGCGCCTGCTCGTCGAGTTTCTGAGGGCCCGAGCCGAAGACCGGGAGGGAACTATATGATCGTCGAGATGCTAACCGTCGGCCCGTTTCAGGAGAACTGCTACGTCGTCGGGGACGAGGCGTCGGGCGAGGGCGCGCTCATAGACCCGGGCGACGAGGCCGCACGCATCGCCCTCGCGGTGGAACAAACCGGGCTCGAGATCGGCCAGATCATAATCACCCACGCCCACATAGACCACGTCGGCGCCATAGCCCCCCTCGTGGCGGAGTACGCCTGCCCGGTCCTGATGCACGAGGAGGCTGAGGCGATGCTGAAGACGGTCCCCCAGCAGGCGATAATGATGGGCCTGCGCTTCGGCAGGGTCCCTAAGGTGGACCGGCACGTAGCCGACGAAGAGGTGCTGGAGGTCGGCTCGCTGCGGCTGCGCGCGCTCTACACCCCGGGACACGCCCCCGGCCACCTGTCCTTCCTCGTCGAGGGCGAGGGGGCCGTCTTCTCCGGCGACGCGCTCTTCGCGGGTAGCGTGGGCCGCGTAGACCTGCCGGGCGGCAGCATGGAGGTCTTGATGCGCAGCATCGAGGAGAGGCTGTTGCCTCTGCCCGACGACACGCGCGTCCTCTCCGGGCACGGTCCCGAGACGACCATCGGGCGCGAGCGAATGATCAACCCGTTCTTGCGAGGAGGCGCGTTTTGAGCGAGAGCGTCGAGCGGCACCGCGACGCGTCGCCCGAGAAGGTCCGGGTCGCCGTCCTCACCATAAGCGACACCCGCACACCCGAGACCGACACCGGCGGCGACGTCATCGTCGAGGCTCTTGAAGGGGCCGGGCACGAAATCTCGCACCGCGAAATCGTGCGCGACGACGCCCCGAAGATAGGGGAGGTCCTCGAGGGGCTCCTTTCGAACGCGGACGTGGACGCGGTCATCACCACGGGCGGCACCGGCATCTCCGCGCGCGACACGACCTACGAGGTGGTGAGCCGGCTCATAGACAAGCGGCTCGACGGGTTCGGCGAGCTCTTCAGGATGCTCTCCTACGAGGAGATCGGGGCCGCCGCGATGTTGAGCCGCGCGACGGCGGGCGCCGCGGGCAAGAAGTTTCTGGCCTGCCTGCCGGGCTCCAGGAACGCGGTGCGGCTGGCGATGGAGAAGCTCCTCGCGCCGGAGATGCCGCACGTCGTCTTCGAGCTGAGGAAGCACCGGGGGGTGAGCTAGGTGGAGCGCGAGCCCCTTTCGACGGAGTTGGACGCCCTGTGGCGCAGGTTGTGGGAGGAGTGGCAGGACAACGGCGAGGAGGACGTCGTTCTGGATCAGTCGCGGCTCCGGGAGCTGGAGGCGGAGATCCCCGGCATCGAGGGCCGCGCCAAGACCGCCCTCGCCTACCTGCAACGCGCCCGGTACATCCAGTACCGCTCCGGCGTCGGCGAGGAGGGCATAGAGCCTATCCTCTACGACGTCTACGAGCCGAGGTAGAGCCTCCGGTAGCGTCAGGACGAACCTTTCGTCGTGAAGAACTTCGCGCTGCGCTATCCGCTCCTGTTCTCCGCGCTGCTGACGCTGGCGCTCCTCGGCCTCGCGTTCGGTAGCAAGGCACTCCGTCCGATGGCTCCGGTCTCGAACGTGCGCGACCTGCCTCCCGGGGCCCTGCGACAACCCACGGAGGTCGAGCGGGCCCTCGCGGTCCTCCTGAGCTTCGAGAACCTGTTCTGGGTCCTGGCGGCGGTGCTCGCCGTCGTGTTGGTCCGGTCCCTGGGCGGGTGGAACGAGACGGGCTTCAACCGGCCCTCGCGGTGGCGCGACCTCCGGCTGCTCCTCCCCCCGCTCCTCGTCGGCGCGCTCGCCCTCTCGGGCGGGTTTCGGCTCGGGAGCGCGCCGTTCCTCGCCGCGACGCTCTTCGGCGTGCTCGGAGCTGCGTTCGCCGAGGAGGCGCTGTACCGTGGAATCGCCTGGCACGTGCTCTCCCCGACCGGGCTGCTCCGGGCGGCGGTCGTCACCGCGCTGCTCTCCGGCGTGCTGCGCTTCGGCGGCACGTTGCTCTCCGGTCCCTGGCCCGAAGCCACGCAGGCAGCGGTGCTGGCGATATGCGGCGGCTTCACCTACGCCGCCTTGAGGTGGAGGACCGGCTCGATCTGGCCGGTCGTCCTCCTCCACTCCGTCCTGGGCTGCGCCTACGCCCTCTACTCCCCCGGGGCCCTCCTGTTCCTCGCGGTGCTGCTGCTCAGCACTTTCGGCTTCGTCCCCTACGGCCTCTTCCTGCTGCGCAAGCCGCAGACCCGTGTGGATGGAGACCCGGCGGCATGACGGACGGTCGGGCGACCTCGCGCTCCGGCGCGAACGCGCCATCGGCGAAGGCCGCCGGTACGAGCCGGCGGCCTTCTGCTAGGGCCCGAAACCTGTTGCCTTAAGGCTAAGAGACTGTCAGTTGGTGGCCCTGCTCCTTGTAGCGGGTCGCCATCTCTTCGAGGGGGATGGGCTCGTAGTCTCCGGCGTGGCCGGCCTGACCAAACGCGTCCATGCGGGCCTTCACGACCTCCTGCATGGCGGCGCGGGCCGGCTTGAGGTAGAAGCGCGGGTCGAAAGCGCCGGGGTCCGAGGCGAAGGCTCTGCGGATCGCGCCCGTGGCGGCCAGGCGCAGGTCGGTGTCCACGTTGACCTTGCGGACGCCGTGCTTGATGCCTTCCTGGATCTCACGCACCGGCACGCCCCAGGTCGGCCGGATCTCGCCGCCGTGCTCGTTGATGATGTCCACCAGTTCTTTCGGGACGCTGGACGAGCCGTGCATAACCAGGTGCGTGGTCGGGAGCTTTTTGTTGATCTCCTCGATGATGCTCATCGCCAAAACCTCGCGGTCCGGCTCCTTCGTGAACTTGTAGGCCCCGTGGCTCGTCCCGATCGCCACCGCCAGGGCGTCGACGCCCGTCCTCTCCACGAACTCCACCGCCTGGTCCGGGTCGGTCAGGTTCACCTCGCCCGAGCCGTGTCCGTCCTCGATGCCGCCGAGGGTGCCCAGCTCCCCCTCGACGGTGACGCCGCGCTCGTGCGCCATCTCGACGACCTCGCGGGTGACGCGCACGTTGTACTCGAAGTCCGCCGGGGTCTTGCCGTCCTCGGTGAGCGAGCCGTCCATCATCACGCTCGTGAACCCGAGGTCGATGGCGCTCTTGCAGGTGGCCGGGCCGTTGCCGTGGTCCTGGTGCAGGGCCACCGGTATCTCCGGGTAAACCTCCGCCGCCGCGAGCATGAGGTGGTACAGGAACCTGTCGTGCGCGTACTTGCGCGCCCCGCTGGAAGCCTGGATGATCACCGGGCTTTGCGTCTCGCGCGCCGCCTCCATTATGGCCTGCACCTGCTCGAGGTTGTTGACGTTGAACGCCCCCACCCCGTAGCCGCCCTTGGCCGCCTCATCCAGAAGCTGGCGCATACTAACTAGAGCCACGATCCGTTCTCCTCTCTCGTTAATCGCTTTCTAAGCTCCAGTATACGGGCCACGTTGCCCCCATACAAAAAGCGCCCCCCGAAGGGGGCGCCCACCACACTCGACTTTAATCGGCGCTCAGGAAACCCGGTCGGCCACCACGATGTAGCGGGCGAACCAATTGGGACCCTCGGTCCAGTAGTCGCCGAAGTCCTCGATGCACGTTTGCAGGGAGACCATGTCGCGGCCCGGCTCCGAGTTCACGACGTAGGTGTCCGTCGGGGAGACCTCGCGGAACTCGGTTACCGCGTAGGTGTACTCCCTGCCGTTGGAGTCTTCGAGGATGACCTCATCCCCAACCCCCATGTTGGGCAGATTGTAGAAGACGTGGTCGCTGGCCGTGCCTGGGTACCCCAGACGGTGGCCCGCTATGTACACGTTGGAGTCGTCCTCCCACGGGAAACCCGTGTTAGGCAGGTGCTGCGCGCCCATCTCCAGCGCGTACTCGGTGGAGTCGTTGACCACCGGCACGTCCGCGACTCCCAACGCCGGGACCGTCAAATACATCGTCGGATCCTCCGGTGCCGCCGCGGCTTCCTCCGCCTCGCGCTGCTCCGCCGCCTCTTCATCGGCGGCCCGCTGCCTCGCGGCGTCTTCCTCCGCGGCCCGCTGCCTCGCGGCCTCCTCGTCGGCCCTAGCCTCCCTCGCGGGATCCCGCGAGACCGCCTCAGGCGGCCCCTCGACCACGGGCTGCTCGACCCGCTGGACGTCCCCCCCGCCGGACAACGCCGAGCTTATCCCAAGATAGCTCAACGCCCCAACGGCCAGCACGAGCAGCCCAATGAACACGTACAAGCCCGTACGGCGACGCTTCCTAAACGTCCGCCTGTGGGCGCGCCGCTCCCCTTGTTTCTTCTTATCCATGAGTGCCATGCGTCGTAGTGTAGCAGCAAGATCCCGCCCACGGAAGCAGAAAAATGGACAATTTTTAAGAAATGTGAAATTTCTAACGTGCGCCCGCTTCGTCCCGCGTTGCCATACACAGGATACGGCGCGTGTGCAGGGTATTTTCACCCTTGTGAGGCTGCTGGAGAAACACCGCATAGGCGTGCTGGCGTGTTCGCGCTGCTTCCCCGAGGGTGGGAACGCGCCGGTCGTGGACATGCCCAAAAGGAACAGGGTGTTGCTCGTGGCGCAGGCGCCCGGTTCGACGGAGGTAGTGACGCGGTTGCCGTTCACAGGGCCGGCGGGAAAGACGCTCGAACGCTGGTTCGCGCGGGCCGGCGTGTCGCGCGAGGAGGTATATTTGTCGGCGCTCGCGCGGTGTTTTCCGGGGAAGGCGCGCAGGGCGAAGCCTGGGGGCACGGTGGGGATCTCGCGCCGTCGCGGGCCATGATCCGGGCCTGCCGCCCGCACCTATTGCGCGAGTTCGAGTTGCTGCGTCCGGAAGTCGTTGTGCCGGTGGGAGGGCTTGCGATCCGGGAACTCCTCGGGACGGAACGGCTCTCTGAAGCCGTGGGCCGGACCTTCGAACGCGATGGGGTAGTATATGTTCCCCTGCCGCACCCATCCGGGGCCTCGACGTGGCTCAACGGCTCCGAGAACCAAGAGCGCCTGACGACGGCTTTGGCGGCGCTCGGGGAGCGGGTAGCGGCTTTGCGGCATGGAGAGAAGAGTTAGGAGTATTCCAGGCTTGAACACCGAGACACAGCGGCGCACGGGGAGCGGGACGCGCGAGACGAGCATCGTCGCGCGCGGTCTCAAGAAAAGTTACGGGGACTTCGAGGCCGTAAAGGGCGTTACCTTTGAAGTCTACCGGGGCGAGTGCTTCGGTTTCCTCGGGCCCAACGGCGCCGGCAAGACCACGACGATGAAGATGCTCTACGGCGCGGCGGTCCCGACCGGCGGGGAGCTCACGGTCGCGGGGCTCGAGATCACGCAAAACGAGCGCGAGGTCAAGCGCCGCATCGGGGTCGTCCCCCAGGAGGACAACCTGGACAACGACCTCAAGGTTTTGGAGAACCTCCTCGTCTACGGGCGCTACTTCGACCTGCCGCGCAAGGTCGCTCAGAAGAAGGCGGGGGAGCTCCTGGAGTTCGTGCAGCTCTCCGAGAAGGCCGACGCTACGGTCGAGCAGCTCTCGGGCGGGATGAAGAGGCGGCTCCTCATCGCGCGTGCGCTCATCAACGATCCCGAGATCGTCGTCCTCGACGAGCCCACGACGGGCCTAGATCCCCAGGCCCGCCACCTCGTCTGGGATCGCCTGCGCGAGCTCACGAGCGAGGGGAAGACGCTCGTCTTAACGACCCACTACATGGAGGAAGCTGCGCAACTCTGCGACCGGCTGGTCATCATGGAGGGCGGCGAGATCGTCACGGGCGGCTCGCCGCGGGAGATGATCGAGGAACACGTAAGCCCCGAGGTGCTGGAACTGCGCGCCGCCCCCGAAGCCATCGAGCGCCTGCTAACCATCGTCGAGGCCAACGCCGGCGCCGTGGAGCGCGCCGGCGAGACGCTGCTCATCTACACCGCCGACGCGGGCGCTTTGATGGAGAAGATCCACGCCTCCGGGGTGCCGGTGGAGAACACGATGTACCGGCAGGCGGGCCTCGAAGACGTGTTCTTGAGGCTCACGGGAAGGCAATTGATCGACTGATGGCAACCCTGAGGATACCCTCGCCGCGCGGCACCTTCCGGGTCTGGCAGCGCAACATGACGATTTTTCGCAAATACTGGAAGACACTCCTTTTGCCGAACTTCTTCGAGCCGCTGCTGTACCTGGCCGCCCTGGGGCTAGGGCTCGGGGCGTTCATCCAGCGGGGCGGCATCGAGGGGCAGAGCTACGTGCAGTTCATAGCGCCCGGGCTGTTGGCGAGCAACGCCATGTTCGCAGCCTCCTTCGAGAGCACCTTCAACACCTACGTCAAGCTCAAGATACAGCGCACCTACGACGCCATTGTCACCACCCCCGTCAACGCCGAGGACGTCGTCGCCGGGGAGTACCTGTGGGCCGGGACCAGGGCCGCGCTGTACGGTACCGGGTTCCTCGCGGTCCTCACCGTGCTCGGGCTCGCCTTCGGGGAGCCGCTCATAACATCGTGGTGGGCGCTCTTGATCCCGCCGGCTCTGCTCATGATCGGCATAATGTTCAGCGTCACGGGCACGCTCTTTACCAGCCTCATCGACCGCATAGACCTGTTTTCGTACTACTTCACGCTCGTGGTCACGCCGCTGTTTCTTTTTTCGGGGATCTTCTTCCCGATAGAGGACTTCCCCGCACCCGTCCCCCAGGTCGCCTGGTTCACGCCGCTCTACCACGCCGTAAACGTCTGCCGGGCGCTCGCCGTCGGCCCGACCCCCGCCGTGCTCGTGGACGTGGCCTGGATCCTGATCTTCACCGCAGCCCTCGCGCTGCTCCCGATCCACCTCATGCGCCGGAGGTTAATAAGCTAGTCGGCTACACGCCGTCTATCCTTTGAACGATCGCGCGAACAGCTTGAGGAAGCCCGCGACCGCGCGTTTGGCGTGGTCATCTATCTGCTCGGGCTCGGGCATCGGCAGCATGCCGAGCAGCCGGCGGACTTGCCTGTCGCCGAGGGACAGGCCTGCGCGATGAGAGGAAGCGCAGGCCTGCCTGCTCTACGTCGGCCGCGGTTTCATGCTGACCTTGCTCGTAAACGTGCCAATGAACGAGGAATTCGCCAGCGTCGCCGCCGAAGCCGCGCGGGGACGCTGGCGCGGGCCAGGACGGGTTACGAGGGCCCCTGGAGCTTCTGGAACGGTGTGCGCGCGATCTTTCGTCGCTTGCGTTCGTCGCGCTCGTCGGCGCCTGCCTCTCCCGGCCCGAGGACGGCTCGCACTCGGGCCAATCGTGACGGGGCCGGGCGTTGCCTGCCCCGATCCCCCGTGCCGGCTGTCTTCCCGGCCGGCCTGGGTCATGCTGGCCCAGGGTCGTGCGCCGTGTGCGAAACGTCGCAGTTTTCGGTTCGTCAGCATGTCCTGGGGCGCGGCGATCGCCATCGTTCTCGCAGAAGCGCCGACATGCTGGCAGGCTGAGTTGCTAGAATCTCCCGATGCTCGAAGAGGCGTATACCGTTCGTGACGCGGGTCCGCGGGACGATGCCGACATCGCCAGCCTCGTCGTTGAGGGGTTTCTGGACAAGTTTCGCCCGATCTTCGGTCGCCGGATGGACCGTTCGCTGGCGGTGATGAACAAGTGGGTGCGGCTGGAGCACTCGCTGGGCGGGGTGCGTTCGCTCGTGATCGAGAACAACGCCAACGCGCAGATCGCCGCGAGCGTCGGCGTGCGTACGGGTCCCTCCGAAGACGACGCCCTCTCGCGTGGTCTGTGGGAGAGCCTGCGGCGCAACCTGGGCTTCCCGCGCGCCTCCTGGGCCGCCTCCCTACTCTCCTACCCGCGCTACGCTGCCTCCACCTCCGAGGCGTACGTCGAGCGCCTCGTCGTCTCGCCCGCGCACCGCCGGCACGGCATGGCGCACGCCCTGCTGGAGGCCGCCGAAGACCTTGCCCGCCGCACCGGCAAGAGAACCGTTGGGCTGCACGTCAGCGAGAACAACATCCCCGCCCTCAGGCTCTACGAGGCCCACGGGTACGTCGAGAGAGGTCACCAGCGCTCGTGGCTGACCGGCTACTTCCTCGGCATCCGCAAATGGCTGTACCTGCAAAAAGAGCTATGACGCGCTAGGCGGCGATGGGCTGGGAGAGGATCCAGAGGCTCGACACCGTGTACAGCACCATCAAGACCAGTATCGGGATCTGGCTCCACAGCGCCCGCCGGTAGTTCTCGAAGAGCCTTAGCGCGGTCACGTGCGCCAGGTACACCGCGATGACGTGTCCGGCCACGATCAGGGCGATCTGCGAATACCACACCGTGTCCGCCCCGATGACGGCGGCGTTTATCGTGAAGCCGCTCGTTCCGAAGAGGCTCCATCCCCACCCGAACGGGTCCGAGACGTGCCGCACGATCGCCTGCCCCTGGACGAGCAGCAGCGTGTAGTAGTGCGCAACCTGATACGCGACCGCTATCGGCACGAGCGAAAAAACGTAGGCCGCCGCGTACCCGCGCAATCGCCCCGTCCCGCCGCCAAAGACCTGGCTCAGCTTGACGAAAAGCAGGTAAACGGCGAAGAATAGAAGCGGCAACGCGACCAGCCCCAGCGTTCGGGGTACGCCGGTGACGACCTGCAGCCACACCCAGAACTGGGTCTCCAGGAGCCCGTCGAAGGAGACCCCCGCGAGCACCAGAATCACGAAAAACACCCCGCCCGGCGCCACCCGCTCCGGGCGCGCCAACCCGACCGCCGGCGGTCGGACCGCGAGCTCGCGATCCCGCGGCGCCGCCCCTGCGAAGCACTCGTAGCAGTTCACGCATCCCCATTCGCGAGACGAGCAATCGCTCGCGCACTCCTGGCAAGCCTCCCCCTTGACCCGGACCTCGGTCGGCGCGAACCTTCCCAAGAGGCCGAAGAAAACCGAGAACACCTCGCCGTTGCGCAGCCAAGTCTCCTTGCCATAGACGACCATGCCGCCCCAGGTGAGGACCGAGTAGTTCAGCGCGAGAACGGCCAGGTAGACCGGCGTCGCCGAGCCCACGAAGACGTTCTCCACCCACACGAAGGCGGCGTAGAGGACGACGGCCGGCCACACGCCCCAGCTCGCCGGGTACGGTTCGCCCAACTGCAGGCCCGTGCCCAGCCCCAGGCGACGCACCACGGCCTCAGCCCAATCAAAGAGAATTTTCCACGGGTTCACCAGCGGCCACAGGTTGCCGACGAAGGCCGTAAAGAACGAGAAGCCGACCCACCACAGGATCCAGAGGAACGTCGGGGCGAGGTTGAGGCCGGCGTCCTGCTCTCCGAAGAGCCCCGTCAGGATCACCAGCAAGAAAAGCGCCACCGACAGCAGGCGCACGCCAAACAAAAACGCGCCGTTGTTGAGCACGACGCGTAGCGGCCTCACGCGGAACAGGTCGAAGAGGGGGTAGCTCAGGGGGGACTTCGCGTCGCGCTCTTCGGCGATCAGGCTGATGGGCACGAAGGAGACGAGCACGGCCGCGCCCGCCCCGAAGAGGTAGAGCCACAGCGGTATCGGGAGGTCGTAGCTCTGCCCGAACCCGTGGGCGAGGGCCGGGCCGGGGAACGCCAGCGCGGCGAGCGCGGCGAGCGCGAGGGCCGGAAAGAGGCGTCGTCTCAAGGCGTCTCCTAACGCGATCGCACGACGAGCGTGCCGATGACGGCCTCCGTCTCGTGGTCCTCGATGTCGAACCTCCCCGTGAGGTCGGCGTCGAAGGAGATTCTGGCCGGCTCGTCCGGCTCGACCTCCTCCTCGATGTCGTAGCCGTGCACGTGGACCTCGACGGGCTCCTCGGCGCTCACGCTCAGCGTAACCGAGTCCCCCTCCACGACCGAGACCTCGCGCGGGTCCATCTCGCCCTTCGCGATGCTGACGTCGACGTCGCGCTCCCGCGGTTCATCGGAGGGGGCGGTCGTCTCGGGGCGCAGCGCCAGGAACAACGCGCCGACCCCCAGGATCACGAGCACCGCGACGATCAAGACCCTTGTCATGCGACCCCTCCTTCGGGCGAACGGCGGCCGGTCTCCAAAACTACGGGCTCAGGACCGAGGCTCGTCCTCGGAACCCTTTTCGCGCCCCTCGCGCTTCTCCTCCTCGGGCACGAAGGGCTCCCGGGGCCGGAACTCCTTCCAGGCGTCGGGCCACCGGAAGAGGTCCTCGGGCATCTTGTCGGCCGGCGCCTCACCGGGCTTCTCGTCGCGGGCGCGGTCCCTGCGGGCGCGCGCCGGACGCTCCTCCTCGTCGGGCGTCGCGTGCGGCTCGCCCCCCGGCGCGAAGTCCTCCTCGAAGCCGGCGGTGTCGTCCTCGCCTGCCGCGTGACCCGCCGCGTGACCTCGCGGCGGGTAGAGCCCGTCCCGCTTGCGGGTGACGGTCGGGGGGGCTTCGTGGTCGTCCGTTCCTTTCGGCTCCTCGAAGAAGGGCTCTTCGGGGAGGTCGTCGTCGAAGGGACTCTCGCCCTCTACCATTTCCTCGTCCGCCGTTTCCAGGTAGCGGGGGTCGCCGGTGAGGAAGGCCAGGATACGGGCGTTGAACTCGCCGGTCTTTTCGAGCATCGGCATGTGGCCGGCGTCCTCCAACAGGACGACCTCCGAGGCCGGGAACGCGCTCGCCCAATCGCTCGTCGCCTGGGGGTCCACGATCTGGTCCTCCTCCCCCGCGATGGCGAAAACGGGGACCTTGATGATGCGCGCCTGGCGCACGAGCCTGCCGCGTGAGATCTCGCGCTGCATCACCTGCAAGGTCTTGGTGGCCGCCGCCGGCGTGGACCTGCCCGCGTCGTCCACGACCTCCTCCGTGAGGGAGGCGGGGTCGGAGACGAACGGCCGAACCCACAGCTTCCTGAGGAACCGC
>Ga0126304_10001103_pt1 | contig 12281 bp, 9 predicted proteins | sample Plot25_FD_92538 | JGI IMG/M metagenome (GOLD analysis project Ga0126304, IMG submission 92538) | Serpentine soil microbial communities from UC McLaughlin Reserve, CA, USA - Plot25 | ecosystem: Environmental > Terrestrial > Soil > Grasslands | place: USA: UC McLaughlin Reserve, Lake County... | reverse complement strand
TATGAAATAAAGAGTATGTATATAAAAAAAATAGGACTAAGATGGTTTGGTAAAAGATTCTGGGAGGGAAGACAATTTTATTCTGCTTATATTGCTCTCTTCATAGCAATATCTAATTGGATTACTATACAATACCGACTCGTACTGGAAAATGCTCCAAACTTTAGTAGTATATTTTCAAATATGTGGATATTTTTAATTGTTGCAGTATTTATTTTTTCTATCATAAGTGTACTAGGTGGACATTATATCCATAGAAAAAGACAATTTAGGATAGAACAAGAATTAGCTACTGAAGAAAATCCATATCTTTATAGAGCCGCTCCAGGAAAAGAAAGAGATTTGCTTTATCCAATATTAATATTGCAATTAGAAGGTCTTGAAGAATTATTGCGGCATAATAATGCATTAACAGATGAAAAAAAAAGACAATTCGAAAGTTTCAAAGCAGATCTTGTAAAATTAGCTGAGGGGCATCCTATTGGCAAACTTAAATAAAAATATAGCATATCAAGCAATTAATGAGATACATAAAATCTCAATTTTGTAAAACTTACTACGATCTAAAGTTGATAAGAAAGAAAGTAAATTAAATTAAATTTATATTTGTCTAAATAATGTTTATTTTTATTTATTATAGTCTATAAGTCCATGACACTTAAAATAAAAAAAGTATATGATTCACCAAGTAACTCACTGCAGAAGAATAAAGGCTAATAGATAGTATTTAAAGTTCATAGCATGTATTGAAGGTATTTATTTATTCAGAAAAAGAATACAATACAATATAAAAAATATATTTACTAAAATATCAAATTCTTAATATCCAATAGTATTAACTAAATAAAATTACAAATTTTATTTTTCTTATACTAGAGATGTAAATTGTTTCAAATAGTAATACATTATAAGAACTATGAGGATAATTTAAAATTATGAATAATAACATTGAAAATTTAAATTGGTCTTCATGGTATGATTTTAACAAAGATTTAATCATTAGTAACGTTCCAGAATCTGAAGGCGTTTATAAAATGCATGCAAGTATGAAGATTTTATATATTGGAAATAGTGATAATATAAGACAGACATTACTTGATTCATTAGCAGATTCTTGCGTAAAAAAAGATACAACAAGATTTAGCTATGCTATTGCAGAATCATCTAACAAAATAAAGGAAATTCTTTTAGACGACTATCGCAATAAACATAATGGCAAAATGCCACTATGTATGGAAAAATAGTAAAATTGGTTTTTTATTTTAGTTTTTTCTAGTAAAGAATTACAATTATTATTGTTTTAGCTTAGTTATCCCAGAATCCTCGTGTTATAATATATTGTCTTTCTGCTTTGTATATTTGCTTGTACATTTCATCTTCATCAACAAAGTCTCTGAGAATTCTAGCCGCTGTATCAGCTCCTATTCCATGTCCTGCCAAAACCAATACTGCTTGTTTTCCAAAATTGTTTATTAACGAAGAAACCTTCCATGCTCTTTCAAATTTATGATCTTCTTCTTCAGGTAACCTTTTTTTCTCTATTAATTTTTTGGTTATAATTTTTCGTAGATCGTTATCGTACCAAAAAGTAGACGTAACAAGCCTCGATTTACAATATGGACAAATAATATTATCTGGAACATCGTTTACTTCAAATGTCCTTTCCCATTTTCCGCATCTTATACATATTAGTTTTTGTTTTGTTTTTAATAATCTTTCTTTAACAAGTTCTAATATTCCAGTTTCTATTGATGCGGGAGTTGCAGAGAACTTTGTAGAGTGATCAACTACAGGTTTTGCAAGCTCTGAAAAGTCATCTACTTGGAACCAATGCAATTTAATTTCTTTATTTTTATATTGCTCTAGTACTTTTTTTGTCAAGTCTGTATCATATTTATCATGAATTAATTCTCTAATTGATTCTTTACTTATCGGTGTTTTAGAATATTTGTCATAAATCATACGTGCAATTTTTTTATCATATAGAGCTTCCTTACTTATCATTCCAAATCTTTTAGATACCATCCAGACTTTCCAATTAAGATGATAGGTATTACCAAAAGATGCAATGAGAATAGGATCTACATCAAAAGAACCACCTAATACAGATTCTATATGATATTGCGTCATCCTAACTGAAGATGTCAAAAGTATTCGATAAGGATCACTTCTTGTTTCCACAATCTGACCAAGCTTTGAAGATATCATAGTCGAGAAAAGCGACGCCAGAGTATTATTTACTTTAGTTCCTAGTGTAGAATGAATAACAATCTGGTTTTGTATTCTAGAACTTTCAACAACAATATTTTTTGAATCTGGAACAATGTTAAAAGTCTTTGCAAACTTTGTTATAACATTATTAACCAGTCTAAATTTTTTATTGACTGCATTATTTCTTATCACCCCAACTTCTTTTGAAGTATTATAATCAACAGGAATTAATTCTCCTACCCAATAGGGAACATTTATCTTTGTTCCATACAATGGTTCTACATTAACTTCTAATTTGTTCTCATCAATTGATACAATTCTCCATTGAGCTCCTTTTAATACAAAAACATTACCTTTTTCTCCATAATCTCCAACAAATTTTTGATCTAATGTTCCTATTCTTTTCTTACTAATAATATCTATTACTTGAAACTTTAATACAAAAGGTATCATGGATAAATTTTCAAAATAATACTTGTAAGATTTTATTCTTCTTTTATAGGTCTGTTTTTCATGATCGTATTTTATAATTCCATTTTTATCTAAAAGATCTAAGCATGCATCCATATCAAAGAATGAAACATTTCTAAATGGATAAGATTTGTTTACTATTGAAAGAGCTTTTGGAACCTGTACATCTTCTCTAGTCTCAAGTGAAAACCCAACTAAATGATGAGCTAATACATCAAGAGAATGAAAATGCATTGGCTGATCTTCCACTGATCTTAGCTTCATTCTATTTACTAATGCATATGCCTCAATTTCATCGTCAGGAACATTAGTAATTATTAATCCCTTTGCAGATTTACTTTTTTGATGTCTACTTCGACCAATTCTTTGCATCAATTTTGAAACTTGTCGTGGTGAACCATAATGTATTACTAGATCAACTGAACCAATATCTAATCCCAATTCTAATGAAGAAGTACAAACTACAATTCCTGCTACTCCATTTCTTAGTTTTGATTCAGTATCCTCACGTACTTCTCTTGATAAAGATCCATGATGTACATCAATATTAATTTCTTTTTGATTTTTTAAAATTGTTCCAAAATATTCTGCTTCATCTCGTGTATTTGTAAATAATAAAACAGAACCTGTTATTTTATTGGATTGAATATAGTCTATTATATAGTTGGATACATCATTAATCGTTCCTTGTATATATTTTACATCTAAATCATATTGTCTCATAGATTTATCTTGTAATATAGCACATTTTCTTTCAGATCCTGCTACAAAACTACCTGCTTCTTTAAGATTCCCTAAAGTAGCAGATAATCCTATTCTGGTAACTTTATGTGTTGATAAAGCCTGTAAACGCTCTATTGAGAGGGATAGATGTGAACCTCTCTCATTAGGTACTAGTTCATGAACTTCATCAATAACTATCCACTTTAAGGCTTGAAAAGCCTTAATTATATTTGAAATGGTCAAAAGTACTGAAAGTGACTCGGGAGTAGTAATAAGTATATCAGGTGGATTGTCAGTTATTTTCTTTTTGTTCTTTGCAGAGGTATCACCATGTCTAATCTCAATAGTTAAATTTTCTTCTTCTGCATAGCTTACTATTCTTCTGAGTACATCATTATTTAATGCCCTTAACGGAGTTACATATATAGCTTTGATGCCATTCTCTTTTTTATTTAGTGAAATGAGTTTTATTATAGGTACAATTGCTGCCTCAGTTTTTCCAGATCCAGTTGGAGCTACCAACAGAGAATCATAATCTCGTACTATTACTTTTAATCCAAGATTTTGAATTGATGTTAATACCGGAAAACCAAATTTATTGAATTGATTAATGACAACTTTTTCAAGGTTTTCTGGATTTAAAGATGTAAAACTAATACTATTATCGAGTATTGGACGATTGTTTTTGCTTTTTCTCTGCTTCAACTGATGATGAATTTGACTTTTCATATACCATTACCGAAAATAATCCTACAATAAATAACACAACTGAGACAAATACATATTGATCGAAATTTGGGATTGATTCAAATACCATATTTATCAGTATGATATTCGCTATTAATATACATTATTTGACTTAGCAATAAATAGAGGTAGCTAGTTGTAAGAAACATACTACTGCAATGATTAGTAATATCGAAAAAAAATTAGCGCATACAGAAAAAAAGAAGTTATCAGATGAAGATAATAGTAATAATAATAATAATAATAATAATAAAAAGCAAAAACCAACAAAAGCTGTTGCTCTTTTGTCTGGGGGGCTTGACAGTAATTTAGCTATAAGAATGATTCAAGAACAAGGAGTTGAAGTTGAGGCAATAGCTGTAAAGACACCATTCTGTGACTTTGACTGCGGTAAAGGTTGTGGTCATCGTGTACAAGAGGTAGCATTAGAACTTGGAATCAAGTTAAAGACAGTATATTTTGGTGAAGACTATTTAAAAATGCTGAAAAATCCAAAATATGGCTATGGTTCAGGAATGAATCCGTGTATAGATTGTAGAGGTATGATGTATAATGCAGCAAAAGAACATATGGCAAAAACAGGTGCAGATTTTATCATTACAGGAGAAGTTTTAGGACAAAGACCTATGAGTCAAAATGGCAATGCTCTAAAAATTATTGAAAATGAAACTCAAACGAATGGAAAAATTGTTAGACCCTTATCTTTCAGGCATCTTCCTTTAACAGAAGCAGAAAGTAAAGGGTTGATCAAGCGAGAAAAACTAGGAGATATAAAGGGAAGATCTAGGAGAGGTCAATTACAATTAGCAAAAAAATTTGATATTTCTGATCCTCCTAATGCAGCAGGAGGATGTTTATTAACAGATCCTGCTTTTTCAATACGAGTAAGAGATTTGTATAACCATACTAAAGGCACTCCAGATATGAATGATATTGAATTGCTAAAGATTGGTCGTCATTTCCGTCTTTCAGACAATACAAAATTAATAGTTGGAAGAAATAAAATGGAAAATGAAATTTTAAATTCTTTAAAACTAGATGACGACATTATTATTGAAGTAAGTAATCATGTAGGTCCAACATGTATATTGAGAACAAAAAAACAATCATCATCAACATCAGGGAACGAAATTGAAATTGCAGCATCAACTGCATTAAGATATTCTGACTCACCTAAGGACAAATTTTCAAGTGTAAGAATAAAAAGCGATCAATATGAAAAAGAAATACAAGTTTTTCCAATAGACAATATGATATTAGATAAACTAAGAATTTAATTGTTGTAATTAAAATAACTTGATATTTACTACAACAATTCATTATTAGATATATACATTAACATGGAAAAATTATTTTAATAATATTATTACTCGACAAGATAGTATTAAATAAAGGAATCTAGGATTTTTGATATGACACTAAAAAGTAAAATCTCTACTTTATATCATCATCCCGTAATAATAAAAGATATTATTCGTGCTAAAAGTTTAGATGATATTCGTGCTAAAATAATAAAACTAAAAGAAAAACAAACCAAACTTCAAAATGAAAAAGAAGTATCTAACTTTATAAATAATATTAAAGAAAATACATCCTTTCACATAGATTCAAACTATAATCCAATGTTAAACAGATTATGCTATATTGAAGATTGGGACCATAATGAACTTAAAAATATAATTAACGGCTTACAAAATCCAATCTTTGAGGATTATATTCATAGAAAAGATTGGAATAGTACAAATAAAATAGTAGGGTTACGTAAATCTGGTTTTATTCATAGAAAAGACTGGGAATGGGCTCTTGGAATCATAGCTATGAAAAGATTTAACAAATTAAATGATAAATGTACTGCAATAGGTATTGGTGCAGGACGAGAAGAAGTCTTATTTTATTTAGCAAATCATTTAAAACATGTCTATGTTACAGATATATACGATGGAAAGGAATGGGATAATTTTGCTCCATCTGATTTTCCGGATAATCCAAGAAAATATGCACCATTTCCATACAAAGAAGATGCATTAACAGTATTGAGAATGGATGGAACTAAATTAGAATTTCCTTCCGAGACTTTTGATATAGCGTTCTCTTTTTCTTCAATAGAACACTTTGGAGGAGAAAATCATGAAGGAGCACTAAAGAGTTTGAAGGAAATGGAAAGAGTATTAAAAAAGGATGGGATTGCTGTAATAGCAACTGAATATATAATCAATAATAGAGACCATCAGGAATTCTTCAATAAAGAGACAATTTATTCTGATTTGATAGATAAATTAGATTCATTGAAACTTGTTGAACCTCTTGATTTGAGAATAACAACAAAGACATTGGATACAGTTATGGATTATTCTGACGCTGTTTATTGGGATACATCAGATGACGATGAATTTAAGAAAAACCATCCACTTATACTCATAAAAATAGGAAACATATTAGTGACATCTGTGATGCTTGTGTTTAAAAAACATTAACATAAATTACAATATCAAAATAGATTAATGAGACTTTAAGGCAATTATATTATATATTATATTATTATATATAGTAATTTATTAATAATAATTTATAAATAACTACTGATATATTAAATTAAATTAAATTCAACATATCATTTAATAATGAAATAAAATATGACACTCTTTTTGTATTATTAAAGGAAAAATTTATGGTAAAGTTAAAGTTTGGTATTCTTATTGAAGTAATCGATTGGATTAAGAAATATATTGGTTATTATATTATATTATAATAATTATTTAGAAAAAGCAAAATATATTAAAAAAATAAAAAATAACATAAAATAAATTAAAGAAATAAAATATAAAAATTAAAAATAAATATTTTATTTGCTAACAATCTTTAATTTGTCAAGTACATCCAAATATTTTGAAATTAGATCTAGTTTTGTATTTTGAATGAGAATATCACTCTCATTTTCTAAACTAGTGATTAATAAAGTAATTTTCAAGAAAATTACTTTTTCATATGTTAGAAGTCTGTCATCACTACCGTTACTACTACTTCCACCATCATCAGAATTAGATTGAACTTCCATTTCGTTAGATAAACCAGAATCACTATTATTATTACTTGTACTCTTTTTTTTCTGCTCCTCTTCCATTTGTGTAATACTTATTTCTTTTATTTTCCTTCCACAACTAACACAAACAATATTTTCTTTAAAACGAACCTGAACTCCACCACAATTTTCACATGAATTACTAAGTAAGGTACCTCCTTTTAATAATAGATCAGCAGCACTTTTAATATTACCATCTTCTGCAGATTTACCATTAGACATACTATCTCTATTGATAAAGATAGAGTTATTTATTTCTCTTTATTTTATGTTAATTGTTTTAATTCTTTTTTTATAAGTATAACAGACACATAATTTAATAAAGAAGATGATTAATAGAGTATATTGGTAGCTCCAAAGCCTTCTCTTATTGTTCTATTAACACTCATATTATAATCATAAATTTTTAATGAATAATCATGTAAAACAGGTATCATATCATCTATAGTTTTACTAAGATAATAACCAGGACAATCTCCTGTGAATTGAAACGTTGCATGAACTAGAGGTCTATTACTATATGATTCCATCCATGATGCAAAAGGATATAACCAGCATACACCTGGTTTGCTATCTTGAATTTTACAACTACCTTGATCATCTAAAAATCTACATTTTATTGGTTTCCCATCTTCTTCATTGCTCTCATCTATCTTTCGCTTTAAGGAGATCATTGTAATATGAGTAATTAAATTTCCATAAGTTCCTGTCTCCTTCCAAGAAGATATTCTTGTTTCTTGATTCAAAAATTCATTAATAGAACCATAATTCAATTTACTTTTAAGATTATAAAGGTCATTTTTAGTTAAAGGCAATCTTCCTTGTTTTTCACAACAGTTATGGCAATCCGGCCAAAGACAATTCCATAGAACAAATAGATTATCATTGGATAATTTTGGTATATGAAAAATTACTTGGTTTACTTTAACTGTAGTATCTACTACATCACTTCTTCTGCCTAAATGAAGATCATAAATAGGTTTTTCAATATTCCACTTTTTTGAAAGGTTATCAATAGATGATTTTATTAATTCCTCATTCTGCATATATTACTATAAGAAATATACACCTTTAAGTTTAATGATCACTGCTGTTATTGTTGCTGCTCATCTTATAGTGTTTTTGTTATTGTTGCTGTTGCTGTTGGTGTTTTGTCTATAATATATAAAGAACTTCAAAAAAATAAAATTATAAAAGTTTTGTTGCTTCTGGGACAAGTAAATATTGACATTGAATATTGAGGATCTTATTTACAGATGATGCCAAATTTTGAATTCGAGGTTTTTCTCCATGGTTTACTATAACTCTTTTAAGTTTTGGTTTCAATCTACTCATATAAGCAAGAAGTTGATTATAGTCACTATGGTTACTAAATCCATGAATAGTATCGATTTTGCATTTTAATTTTAACTGTTGTTGCCCATTTATTGTTACTTCGGTGTTTCCTGACTGAATTTCTTTACCAATTGTGCCTGGTGCTTGATAAGATAAAAATATTATTTTACTAAGAGGATCATTATGGATTTGCTTTAAAAATTTTATAGAAAGACCACCCATTAGCATAGACGATGCTACCAGTATAATTCCAGGTTTATCTACTTTTGATTTTGAATTGACCAATTTGAGTTTGTTATAATTAAATACAGAGATATTTTCACTTAAAATTTTCGTTTTAATTTCTTTTGATAAATATTCATAATATATTTCATAAATCTGTGTTGCTTCAAGTATGGATTTATCTACAAAAATTTCTGATGGTTCTAATGTACCAACTTCTTGATATTTTGTTAAAGTATAGATAAGCTCTTGCGAAAGGCCTATTATTGGGACTGGAATAAGAACCCTACCATTCTCTCTAAGAGTTTGATTAATGCTTTCTATAAGTATGGGATCTGTTTCTTCACGTTTATGAGGTGAATCTTTACTTCCAAATGTACCTTCTATAATAAGAGTTTCTACTCTGGGAAAATTCCAAGAAGCATTATCTAATAAATTAGTCTTTCCAAACTTTAGATCCCCTGTATAAACTAAATTATGTTCTCCATTTCCAATATGAAGATGAATCGAGGTAGATCCAAGTATGTGTCCTGAAGTAGAGAGTACGAGTTTTATATCTGGCGATATATCTGTAACTATTCCCATACATAATGGCATAGTGTGAATTATTACATTTTCTATATCTTCTTCAGAATATAGTCCATGATTTTTATGATAATCAAGAAAAAGAAGTATCATTAATGGTAACGTTGGTTCAGTACAATAAACCGGACCTCTATATCCATATTTGAATAGAAGTGGAAGATAACCAGTGTGATCTATATGAGCATGAGTTATTATAACTGCATCTATCTCATCTAAACAAAAACCGGTAATATCAAATCTTGGAAAATAATTAAGAGGTTTTTCTTCATGAATATTTATTCCACAGTCAAGTAATACTTTACTTTCTTTAGTAATAAGTAAAAAGCACGATCTGCCAATTTCACCAAATCCTCCCAAGGTCACAATACTTGCTTCACAACTATTACTTAATTTTGGTCTAAAAACTTTTTCACCTAATTCTTTATAGAATTTTATCCTATAATCAACAGAATCACTTAGAACTTTATCGATAAATTGGACTAGAGATAACTTTATTATAGATTTTCTAACATTAATCTTCCATCCTGTCTCACTGACTAAATCTAATAAAATGGTATTTTCTATTTGGTTTCGAATTTCAAATGAATTATTTATCAATATTGTAAGTTCGCCTATGGCATCATCAAAAATAATTCCTTTAATTTCAGCTTTAAATAACTTAAAACGGTTCTGAATAATATTGGTTGAATCTTTTCGAGATTTTCTAATTGATTCATCAGTTCTTACTACTACTCTCTTTTTAATTGTATTTACAATATTAGATAGAATTTGTGAGTTTTCTATCAAGAATCTTGGATTTTTACTGTAAAGAGCAATACTTGGTCCTTCATATTCTATCTTTGTCAAGCCAGACTCCTTCGGTAAACTCTTTAAAATAGTAGCCATGATATTCTGACTTGATTGTTCATTATCAAAATTAGTAAATTCCATATTTTAGTTTCCTTCAGTATAGTATAATATACCTCAATTTTTTAATTATAATATAAATTGATTCCGATTTATTTATTAATTAATTAATTAATTAACTAATCAATCCATCAATCCATCAATCAATCAATAGAACATTCATCTAATGCTTTTTTATTCAAAATCTAAAAATAAGGTTGAAATAGTAATATATAATAAATTCAATGCAAAGAAAGGTTAGAATATATGGATATAGAAACCAATAGGGAAAATATAGACAGATCCAATGAAAATAGTTCAGGTAGTGAATCAGGTTTCAGAAAGTTTAGATCTTTTAGGATTCCAGTAAAAGTAGGTGAAGAATACGATGTAAAAATTGAAGCAATGAGTAAAAGAGGAGATTCAGGTGTTGCTAAAATTGAAGGAATGGTAATATTTGTAGCTAATACAAATGAAGGAGATCAAGTCAAGATAAAAATTAAAAGAGTTGGAATGGGATATGCTATAGCAGATGTTGTCCAACCACAACAACAACAACAATAATAATAATAATAATAATAATAAAAAAGTTAATTACAAATATATCTTAATAAATAATAATTTTAAATAAGTAAAGAAATAAATTTATTTTATTATGTAATTAAAATTAATTTTAAAGAAAGTATTTGAAATCTAATACTCATTTAATGGAGCTACCAAGGAAAATTCTCGTAGGAGATAATGTAATTTCCAATCTTGGGAATTTTATAAGAGATATCAACAATGGAATATCCAATGTTGTTATAATTAGTGGAGAATCTGTAAAGAATAAGTTTGAAAATAAAATACGAAAATCTTTAAATGGTCCTGGAATTGAAAATTATTGGTTCATTAGAAAAGATGCATCTTTTGAAGCTGTATCTAAAATTAAAACAGAGTTAGAGGAATTAAAACCTAATATAATACTTGGAATTGGAGGAGGAAAATCAGTGGATGTTGGAAAGATGATTGCATATTCTATCAAAAAACCATTTATAAGTATACCAACATCTGCTTCTCATGATGGTATTTCAAGTCCATTTGTTTCTCTTAAAGGGTCAGATAAGCCTCATTCAATTAAAGTAAATACACCCATAGGAGTTTTGGCAGATATTAAATTAATTTCTGAAGCACCTCACAGATTATTGTCTAGTGGTTGTGGAGATTTAATAGGTAAACTTACTGCTGTAAAAGATTGGGAATTAGCAAGGGATGAAAAAGATGAATATTTTGGAGCATATTCTGCTAATTTAGCTAAATTGAGTGCTGATATCATTATGAACAAATCAAAAGAATTATTGTTAAACGAAAATGGAGTTAGAACTATAATAGAAGCTTTGATTAGTGCTGGCGTTGCAGCAGGAATAGCAGGAAGTAGTAGACCCTGTTCAGGCTCTGAACATCTTTTTAGTCATGCTCTAGAATATATTACTGATAGTAATTGTGGCCTTCATGGAGAAAGAGTAGGGATAGGAACCATAATTATGTCCAAACTTTATGACATGGATTTCGAGCGTATTATATCTGTTCTAGAAAATGTTAAAGCACCAGTCAAAGCTAACCAAATAAAAGTAACCGAAAAAGATGTCATTCTATCATTAATAATGGCACAAGATTTAAGGCCTGACAGATATACAATATTAAGTAAAACAAAACTCAATAAAAAATCAGCTTATGAATTAGCAAAGTCAGCAAAAGTTATTTAAGGCATTAAATTCTTTTCTCAATAAAATATTTGTGTTTTTTATTAACCAATTGAAGGTAAAATATAAGAATTTACATAAATAATAGTATCTAAAAATAGATACTAAAAAAATTTATTTGTTTTCAGATATTGATGTTGTCTTTTGAGATCTTGGAGAAGTAGTTGACCTTGGAGAAGTTTTAGATAATATAGTTTCAGAGGTAGATGCTTCTGCAGTTTCAGAGGTAGATGCTTCTGCAGTTTCAGAGGTAGATGCTTCTGCAGTTTCAGAGGTAGATG
>Ga0126304_10001102_pt1 | contig 12284 bp, 9 predicted proteins | sample Plot25_FD_92538 | JGI IMG/M metagenome (GOLD analysis project Ga0126304, IMG submission 92538) | Serpentine soil microbial communities from UC McLaughlin Reserve, CA, USA - Plot25 | ecosystem: Environmental > Terrestrial > Soil > Grasslands | place: USA: UC McLaughlin Reserve, Lake County... | reverse complement strand
TCAAATGCCTCCGGACCCTGGCGCCGTGCCGCCGCCGCCGCGTGAAAGCTGTCGCGGCCACGACTGCGGCGCTCGGGCGGAAGGTCCCAGATCGCCATGTCGGCGTCGGCCGGGGCGTTGACTTGCTCGAGCGGGAAGAATTTCCAGGTCACGTCGATGCAATTGTCACCGAGTTGGCGGTTGACCTCTCTCAACCAAGCCGCGGCACTATGGACATACGGGCATGCGAAATCAAAGTAAACATCCACGGCTATTCGATCGCTCACGAACGCTCCTTTTCCATCGGCAGAGACTGCATGTGCTCATCCTTTACCACGCGTGCCTGGACCGCCCGCCAAGCGCCATCGACGGCCGATAAGGTCGACGCAAGATCACCCGAAGTATCAATTGTGGCGCAGACTCGAGCGCCGTCGGGCACGCTATCCGGCGCGGCCGCGATTCGGGCCCGGGCGCCTGCTTCGTCCATCCCTGTTCGAGTCATCAGACGATGCAGTCGCGTTTCCGGGTCAGCGGTGACGAACCAGAGTGCGTTGACGTCTGAAGCAAGCCCGGACTGCACCAGTTTGACTGCTTCGATGACGACAAGAGGGGCACTGGATTGGGCGATTCGGGATCGAATCTCGGCCACGACCGCTGGATGTGTGATGCGGTCCAGATCGGCAAGCGCTTTGAGATCGGCGAAGACGAGGCCCGCCAGCCGCTTGCGATCGATCTCGCCGTCTGGCCCGACAATTGCTGGTCCAAACCGATCGACGACTTGCCGCCAAAGAGGTGAACCAGGGACCAGTAGCGATCGATAGACGTGATCGGCGTCGATCACTTCTGCGCCGCGTTGACGAAGCATTTCTGCGACGGTCGACTTGCCCGAGGCAATAGGACCCGTCAGCCCGATAACAAACTTCGACGGCTGACTCGTGGCACGGTGAGTCATTTCAGGATCGTCGCCGATCATCCGGCCGACGCGGCAACAGTCAGCGCTTCGAGCTCGGCGTTGATTTCTTCCCATAGGCGGTACGCGTCATCGAGTTGCTGTTCGGCCTCGGCATATTCGACGCCGAGCTGCTCGAGCCGCTCTCGGTGACCGTCAACACCGGCGATGGCAATTGCGTCGCTTAAATCGTTCAGCTGCGCTTCCAACCGGCTGATGTCGCGCTCGGCTGTGGCCAGTCGCTTCTGCAGCCGTGTCTCGCTCGCTTGTCCAGATTGGCGCGTGGGTGACCGCTCCGAGGCACCCGTGGCTGCGCCTGCAGCCACGGGCCGCGGCGCGGCTGGTTCCGGCGCACTGAGCTTGGATTTTTGCCGGGTCGCGTCGCTGTAGTTCCCGAGGTACGACACGAGCTTGCCTTCGGCGACGTCCCAGACCCGGGTCGCTACTCGGTCGATGAAGTACCGATCGTGCGAAACGAAGACCACTGTTCCGTCATAGCCGGTCAGCATCTCCTCAAGCGTTTCACGCGACTGGATATCGAGATGATTTGTTGGCTCGTCAAGAATCAGCAGGTTCGCGCCCTCGACCAGGAGACATGCCAAGGCGAGCCGCGAGCGCTCTCCACCGGAGAGTGCGGAGACCGGTCGATGCACCTCATCCCCCCGAAACAGGAAACGCGCCAGGTATGTTCTCGCGGCGTCTTCGCTCATCGGCTGGGTGCCAACCAGGATCGAGAGCGGGGATCCATCGACGGGCAAACCTTCGTGACCCTGGGCGTAAAAGCCGACCTTGACGTTCGTGCCAAAGCCGACTCGACCGGAAAGGGGAGCGAGCTCGCCGACAATAGTTCGCAGTAGTGTCGATTTGCCGCTGCCGTTCTGGCCGATGATGGCAACGCGATCGCCCCGCTCGACTCGCAGCTCAGGAGTGACCAGGAGCGTCCGCTCACCGCTGGAGCCGCTGTATCCGACTCGGAGCGGCGTCGCCGTTACGACCTCGCGGCCACTCCGAATCGTCGGCTGCACACACAGTGTGAGGGCGGCATGGTCCTGCGGCCGGTCCAGGCGCTCAAGGCGATCGAGCCGCGTTTGGCGCCCTCTTGCCTCTCGGGACCGCTGACCCGCCCTGAAGCGCCGGATGAATTCCTCGGTACGGGCAATGAGCTCCTGCTGTTCTTCATACTCCTGAAGCTGCCGCGTTCGGCGTTCGGCGCGGAGGAGCAAGTAACGGCCGTATGGAGCAGGGTAGTCCTCCAACCGGCCAAAAGAGAGGTCCAGAGTCCGGTTGGTTACCCGATCCAGGAAATACCGATCGTGAGAAACGACCAGGAACGCGCCGCGCCAGGTACCCAGAAATCCCTCCAGCCAGTCGAGCATACCGAGATCAAGATGATTTGTTGGCTCGTCAAGGAGCAGGAGATCGGGGTCCGCGAGCAGTGCCTTGGCGAGCGCGATACGCGTTTTCTGGCCACCGCTCAGCGTCCGCACCGGCTCATCCATTTGTTCGCTGCTGAAGCCAAGCCCCATGAGCACCTCGTCCGTGCGGTGTTCGACGTCAAAGCCACCGGCGACCTCAAAGTGAAGGCTTAGGCGTTCATATTCTTCGAAGAATTGGTCGAGGACGTCGCCGCTTGCGGACTGCATTGCGTGTTCGAGTTCTCGCATCCGGGCCAAGGCTGACAAAGCTTCGTCGAAGGCGAGTTGCGCTTCCTCGCGGACCGTTCGGTCGCTCTCGAATCGGGGCTCCTGCGCCAGGACGGCGACGCGCGCGCCGCGCGCGATCGCGATCTCACCCTGTGATGCGGTGTCTATGCCGGCGATGATCCGCAGCAGCGTCGATTTCCCGGCGCCGTTGACGCCGACTAGCGCGACGTGCTCCCGGTCGGCGACCTGCAACGAGACGTTTCGAAAAATCTCCTCAGGGCCAAAGGACTTGGCAAGGTCAGTGACTGTCAAAACTGTTGGTGGAGGCATGGGCAGAGTACGTGCTCTCTTGGCAGACTGGAGCGGCTGTTGGCGAAGGATTGGCAAGAACGCAATTGTCCGGCGAGTATAGCTGTGTTGACCTCTCGCAGGAACCACCGCGGCAGAAGGGAGAATGATGTCCTGGCCGGAAACGACACGACGGACCGCTGACGGCTCGCTCGAGATTGGTGGGGTGTCCGTCGGCGCCCTGGCCCGCGAGTTCGGCACCCCCCTCTATATCTTCGACGAAGTAACGCTCAGACATCGTGCCCGTCGTATCCGGGACGCGTTTCTTGACGCCTACGCATTGTCCCGGCTCGTCTATGCCGGGAAGGCGTATCTCTCTCCAGCGTTGATGGGCATTTTGGTCGAGGAAGGGATCGGTCTCGACGTCGTTTCGGGCGGCGAGATTTACGCCGGGCTGCGCGCCGGGGTCGATCCTTCGCAGATGATTTTTCACGGCAACAACAAGAGTCGCGCCGAGCTCGAAGAGGCGGTGGCCGCCGGCGTCGGTCTCGTTGCCCTCGACAACGACTTGGAGATCACCCTCCTGGAGAGCGTGGCGCTCGACTCGGGACGAAACGTCGAGGTCGTGCTGCGCCTGAATCCCGGTGTCGACGTGCACACCCATCACAAGATGAGAACTGGCGCCGTCGACTCGAAGTTTGGCTTCCCGGTGTGGGACGGGCAAGCCGAGGACGCAGCAGCTCGGGTTTGCCGGTCCACCCGACTCGAACTTGTGGGCTATCACGCGCACGTCGGGTCTCAAATCTTCGAACCCACGCTCGTGGCGCGCACGATCGACCGGATCCTCGAGTTTGCCGGTATTGTCCATCAGCGATGGGGAGCGGTGCCCAAGGTGATCATCCCGGGGGGTGGCTTTGGAGTCGCGGATGACGCGTCGGGCGCTGACGTTCCCATTGATGAGTGGGCGAGTGCGGCGGCCACGGCGATCGAGCGCGGCTGCCGAGACCATGGCTTTCCGCCACCAGCTCTCGTTGTCGAACCAGGGCGCGCCATTATTGGCCCGGCCGGCCTGGCCCTATATTCAATCGGCTCCCGGAAATCGATCCCTGGCGTCCGCACATACGTCTCGATCGATGGCGGGATGGCGGACAACATTCGTCCCGCACTTTACGGTGCCCGTTACGCAGCCACTCTTGCCAATCGGCACCCAGTGGGCGAGGCGCTAGAAGCAGTGACGATTGCAGGCAAATATTGCGAATCGGGGGACGTGTTGATCGACAACGTGCCATTACCGGAACTCAAGGCGGGAGATTTACTGGCTGTGCCGATGGCCGGGGCCTACTGTCTAGCCATGGCGAGCAACTACAATCTGGCCCCCCGACCCGCGGTGGTACTCGTTGCCGGTGGAGATACGCGACTGATTCGACGACGGGAGACGTACGACGATCTACTCCGCAGCGATATCTTCGATCCACCCGCAGGTGGTCGGGACGATGGATGTCGCTTGTCAGCAAAGAAAGGTTCGTTGTAGCGTTCCTTTGCCCCGGATGCGATTCCGTAGCGCCAGAGGGAGCGTGCGGACTCCAGATGCTGGCCTCACAGTCCTGGCGCCGTACCGTCTGGGCGCAATCCCATCAGCTGTGAACCGGGAAGAGCTTGTGGACCAATCCATGTCGTTGCCAACTGACATTTGTCCGGCGGATTTCTTGCGTGAGGCAGGTTTGATCGATGCCGATCTCCGCCGCTCAGAGTGACGCGACAGCGCCGGATCCGCGGCGAAAGGGTTGGGTAGGGCTGTTGGCCACTGACCTGGATGAGGAAGCCCGTGAATCAATTCTCCAGCCGACCGGCGATCAGCTGACTGCGACGGAGGACGACATCTCGGATCTCCCAGATTCGACGGCGATGGGCGCCAATGGCGGCCTCGTGGATCCGGAGAGCGAGCTCTCGACGGCGGAAGTTGGCCTCTCGGTTTCGGTTCCCACGAGTGGAGACGCCTTCGCCCTCGACGAGCTACTCGAGGACTTTCCGGAGCCCCCCGCTGATGTCCTGCGTCAGGTCGCTGACCCGTCACTCAGCTACGACGGTCTCGGTCTGGATGGCTCGACGGCAGCCGACCAGCTTGCTCGCGATGACGAGCAACGCACCGTGGCCGTGGAAACGCGGAGTTCGGCTCAGGCCCATGATCTGGGGAGCACTAGCCTCGACGACCCAGTCAGGATGTACTTGCGCGAGATTGGCCGGGTTTCGCTCCTCACCGGCGAGCGCGAGGTCGAGCTGGCAATGGCGATGGAGCGGGGAGAGTACCTCCGCAGTCTCGAATCGCGACTGCGTCTCGCATCGGGCAGTTTGCCTCGAGCCGACATAATTGCGCTCGAGATTGTTCATTCATTTCGCCAGGGCTGGCCGCATGTAGAGGAGCTGCTGAATGCGGTCGGCCTGTTCGACGTGTCGGATCGGCAGCGCTGCCTTAGCATGGTGCTGCCAATTACGCAATTTCCCGAGGATGCGATCGCGACGGCATCGGAGCGACTCAATCTCTCTCCCGAGGCACTCGAGGAATCCCTGCGCAGCCGGAACGTTGAGTGGGGACTTCTCCCGCCGCAGATTCGCGACCTGTTGCGGCACTCTGCCGTTGACCCATGGCCGGATGAAGCTCAACTGCTCGAACTCGTGCAGGACGACGTCACAGACCTCGAGCAGCGCTGGGAGCGAGCGATACTGGAAGGCGAGGCCGCCAAAGTTGCGTTGACCGAAGCTAACCTCCGGCTCGTCGTCTCCGTCGCCAAGAAATATGTTGGCCGCGGCATGTCTATGCTCGACCTCATCCAGGAGGGCAACCTCGGACTGATCCGCGCGGTTGAAAAGTTTCAGCACCACAAGGGATTCAAGTTCAGCACCTATGCGACGTGGTGGATTCGGCAAGCCATCACCCGCGCTATTGCTGATCAGGCGCGGACCATCCGCATTCCGGTCCACATGGTTGAGACCATCAACCGGCTGATCCGAACCTCGCGCCGGCTGCAGCAAGAGCTCGGTCGAGAACCGACATCGGAAGAAATCGGCTTGGAGATGGAACTGGATGCGGACCGCGTTCGCGAGATCATCAAGATCTCCCAGGAACCCGTCTCACTCGAGATGCCGATTGGTGAAGAGGAAGACAGTAACCTCGGGGACTTTATTGAGGACCATAAAATCCTGGCGCCGGCGGACGCCGCGTCGCGGAAAATGCTCAAAGAGCAGATGGACGACGTCTTGGGCACGCTCTCCGATCGCGAGCGTCAGGTCCTCGCCATGCGCTTCGGGCTCGACGACGGCCGGACCAGAACGCTCGAGGAGGTCGGAAAGGCCTTCGGCGTTACGCGCGAACGGATCCGGCAAATCGAAGCTAAGGCGCTGAGAAAGCTGCGCCACCCCAGTCGGTCCAAAAAACTCAAGGACTATCTCGACTAGCGCATTGAGTCGCCGCTATCGACTTTCGGCAAGTACGCCGGAACGATAGGCGCTAGCCACCAACCGTTAGCCTGCGACTTATAGCCGATAACCGGGGAATGACGTGCTCATCGACCGTGCCAGAATTTGGGTCAAAGCCGGCGACGGCGGAAACGGGTCTTCCTCGTTTCGGCGTGAAAAATACGTTCCCAGGGGAGGACCGGACGGGGGCGACGGAGGACGAGGCGGGACCGTCTATCTCCGGGCGAAATCCAACCTGACTAGTCTCTTACCCTTCCAGTTCACGACCAGATTCAAGGCCGAGCAGGGTGGACCCGGCCGCAGCCAGCAACGACACGGAAAGAACGGCAAAGATCTGTACGTAGACGTGCCGGTTGGGAGCGTGGTTTGGGACGATGATTCGGGTGAGATTCTGGCTGATCTGACCGAGGACGACGAGCGGGCGGCGGTTGCGCGAGGCGGACGCGGCGGACTGGGGAACGTGCATTTCAAAACATCGACGCGACAGGCGCCGCGGCTTGCCGAACTCGGCGAGCCGGGCGAAGAGCGCTGGCTCCGACTCGAGCTGCGGATGATCGCCGACGTCGGGTTGGTCGGCCTACCCAATGCCGGTAAGTCCACGCTGCTCGCCGCATCCTCTGCAGCCAGACCCAAGATCGCGGATTATCCCTTTACGACGCTGGAGCCGATCCTGGGCGTCGTCCAGGTCGGCGGCGTCGACGGGCAAATCTTCGTCATGGCGGATATCCCTGGGCTCATCGGCGGCGCGGCCCAAGGCATAGGACTCGGACTCGAGTTTCTGCGCCATGTGCGGCGCACCAAAGTTCTCGTCCACGTGCTAGACGCCTCCGGCGGACTCGAAGCGCGGGATCCATTGCAAGACTTTGAAACGGTCAACGCCGAGCTGAATGCCTATGAGGAAGATCTGCTGGCCAAACCGATGCTCGTCGCGCTCAACAAAACCGATATACCCGAGGCGCGACAAAACCTGGTGTCGCTCACGACGGAGCTGCAAAATCGTGGTTTCACGGTTTTTCCAATCTCAGCGGTAACTGGGGAGGGCGTACCGGAACTGCTACAGGCGGTTGCTACTCGACTCCGCGAAGTGCAGCAGCAAGAGGCTGAGATCGAAAAACCGCAGGAGCGAAGGCGGTACACACTCGAAAACGTCGACGAACGGGCATGGAATGCGGATCGCCTGTCACGCCATCATTTTGCAGTGACCGGAATCGGCATCGAACGCTTCACTCGCATGACCGACTTCTCTCGCGACGAAGCCGTGGAACGGTTTCAACGACTTCTTGAATCGAGCGGAATCTCTGCTGAGCTCGGGCGATTGGGGATCGAGGCCGGCGACGTCGTCCACATTGCCGACCTCGAGCTCGTCTGGGGAGACCAGGAGGAGCTACAACCGATCGAGTCCAACCGGCGCAAGAAAGGAAATCGCCGCACCGCCGCTGGCGATTCATGAGCGCCGCGCCTTAGCGGAAATCGAGGTTCGGCTTCGTTCCGTGGTCGGCATAGACGCCGTGGTATCGCTCGGGCAGCAACTCAACGATTCGCATCATGATCAGCTGCGTCGCCTCCTCTGCGGTGACGCGCTTTCCGTCGACGCGGTCCGGAACGTGAATCGGGGATCCAAAGCGCACGGTAACGCCGCGCGGGAGGTCTTTGGGGCGGCGCGGCGGTATATCGCCGTTGACCGGGAAGAACTCGGTTCCGTAGATCGCCACGGGAAGGACCGGTGCGTCCGATTGCAGCGCGATGAGACCTGCACCCGGTAGCCCTTTGACGAGTGCGGCGGTCCGCGACCGCGCGCCCTCCGGGTAGATCCCAAGCGCTATTCCCTGCTCGAGAACAGCGCGAGCGCGGCGCAGCGCGGCGAGGTCGGCAGTGCCGCGCTCGAGGGGGATTCCGCCGAAGCGGCGTAGTACCCAGCGAAAGAGCGGGTTGCGGAAGAGTTCAGCCTTCCCCAGGAAAAAGAGTGGTCGCGGGAACGCCGCTTCTAGAATGATCGGATCCGCATTTGAAAGGTGATTCGAAACGACCAGCAGCGGCCCGTTACTGGGCACATTCTCGACGCCGATCAGCCGCAGCGACAGCAGTGGCCGCAACGCGGCGAGGACGATTGTTCTCAGCATTGCTCGCGGGCGCCCGTGCAGCGTTCCGATTAGAAAATCGCCAGTAGTACCGTTGGAATGTGTGGCGCTCACGATGGCCAGAGAGGGCGGCCAGCGGCATCCCTTCCCGCGCGCGCGAGCTCCTCGATCTCGGCAACGATTCGGTCGACGGATATGCCGTCGCTATCGATCTGCACGGCGTCTGAAGCGGGCCGCAGAGGCGCCGTGTGCCGGCCACTGTCAGTCGCATCGCGCTGCAGTGTCTCCTGGAGTACCGCGTCGAAACTCTGGGTGCTGCCCCTTTCGGCAGCCTCTCGAAAGCGGCGTCGGGCCCGCTCCTCCGCGGTCGCATCCAGGTAGACCTTGAGACCGGCGTCTGGAACGACGACGGTGCCAATATCGCGGCCAACCATCACCACCGGCCCGCTAGAGGCGATCTTTCGCTGCAACGGCAGCAACGCGGCACGGACTGCAGCATGCTCAGCGACCCGCGAGACGATCGCGCCGACCATGGGATCGCGTACGGCCCAGGTGACGTCCTCGCCGTTCAGCCAGACATCGTAGAGTCGGCCATCCTGAACCGACGGAGGCCGAACCGAGATCTGAGCGTCTCGAGCGAGTTGAGAGAGTGATTGCTCATCCTCAGGAAAAACGCCGGATCGCAGCGCGCTAAGGGCGACGGCTCGGTAGAGTGCCCCGGTGTCGAAGAGCAGGGCGCCCAGGCGGTCGGCCAGTAATCGGGCCACCGTCGATTTACCGGCGGCGGCCGGACCATCAATGGCGATCACTCGCTCGTGCTCGTGGCCCGTTACGAACCGAGCGACTTCTTGGGCGTTCCTCACTCGTCGTGCACCTTGCGTGAAGCGGTTCGTTTCTTGGCGCCTGGAGGCGCGCTGCGACCGCGCTTGGCGACAGGTTGCTGAACCGATTCCACCTGGTCACTCGATCCCCGCTCAAGGCGGAGCGACTGCAGTAAGGACGTCAACTCGCCTGGGGTCAATTCGCGATGGCCGCCACGGGGGATACCGGCTACTGACAGGGGCCCGACCCGCACCCGGGAGAGCTTGGATACTTCGATGCCGACGCTCTCCATCATGCGCCGGACGACGCGGTTCATGCCTTCATGCACCACGACTGACAACAGCACGCCATCGCCAGTCTCGCGGACGATTCGAAACTCATGGGGAACTACCCGCTTGCCATCAATTTCCACGCCGTCGCGGATGCGGCGCATGACTGGTTCGGAAGGTTTCCGCGGCGTCAGCACCAGGTACTCTTTTGTCAGCCCGTACCGTGGATGCATGACGCGATTCGCCACCTCGCCGTCATTCGTGAAGAGCAGGAGCCCCTCCGTGTCCCGATCGAGCCGGCCGACAGGGAACAGCCGGGGCTCGCTCGGTAGAAGCTGCATGACCGTTCGCCGGTCGCGCTCATCGCTGGTCGTCGTGATGAAGCCAGTTGGTTTGTTCATCACCACATATCGAAACGGCTGGCGCCGTACCAGTTTGCCGTCCACCTGGATTCGGGCGCGCCGGGAATCTACCCTCGTCCCGAGTTGGGTCACGACCTCCCCGTCGACCGTCACCCGGCCAGATCGAATCAGCTCCTCCGCTTTGCGCCGCGAGGCGATTCCGGCGCCAGCGAGCACTCGCTGCAATCTCTCACCAGACTGCGGATTGCGCTCCACTTCCGCTGCCACTCGATCCCCCGTCAGCCAGCCTGAAGCGCGACCCGCTCCGAAAGCAATGCCTCGCCAACGTAGAACTGCACCTCACCCGCGGGGCTCTTGGGAGCCGCTGGGGGAGCCAGGACAAGTCTGTAGCGGACGTCGTCAGCACCGCTCGCCGGCACCGGCAGCAGGGCGCTCGTGGCCAGATCGACCTGCCAGACTGAAAGTTCCTCCGCGAGTCCCGAGACGACGCCTGGCGAACTCGGGTCGAGCCAGACGTAATCGGCCTTGACCGCGTCCAACAATGCTCTGGTCTCGGCGAATCGCGCCGAGGTGTCTTGTGATCCGTCGGTGGATTCGCCCACGTCGCTGCCCAGAATGACCGCGATGACCTGGTTCGGACCGACCGGGAACGACGTTACGAGGCAACCTCCGGCTTTCGCCGTCGTTCCGGTCTTGACTCCTGTCACGAGTCCTTCCTCGAGAAGCTGATTTGTTGTGGTGACTCGATAGCCGTCCGGTACGACCTCTGAACTCAGGACGGCGCTCGTGGTGGAGACGATCTCGGAGAACAATGCATTCTGCAGCGCGGCCTTGGTCACGACCGCGATGTCACGCGCGCTCATCACGTGGCCCGCGTCATCAATGCCAGTTGGGTTCGTGAAATGGGAGGACGTAGCGCCGAGCTCGCTGGCTTTGGCGTTCATCATCGAGACGAACTCCGCAACCGCTTGCTCGGGCGGGGCACTTTCGCCGATCGCGGCGGAGCCCACGTGGCGAGCCAAAGCCAACGTGGCGTCATTGCCGGAGGGGATAAGCATACCTTCTAGCAACTCGCGCACGGAGAGGTGATCACCCGCCACCAGCCCGACTTGGGACTCTTCGGCACTAACGAGATCTTCTCCCCGGATCTCAACAGAGTCTTCGAGATTTGCCCGTTCCAGCACGACGAGTGCAGAAACGATTTTGGTCAAACTTGCCGGAGGAAGCGGTTCCTCGGCGTTCTGTGCGAAGAGCTCGGTCCCGGTTGAGATGTCGGTGACGAAGACGGCATCGGCCGAGATGGGAGGCGGCGACATCGGCTCGTAGCGAGCAATTTCTGCTGCTTTCCCCGAACCTGACCGCCCAATGCATACCAAGGCAGCCGTTAGTGCGACGAGAATCGTCAGCGCGCTGCGCCTGTTGAAAAGTGCCAGTGGAGCTTGAATCATTCCCCAACCGCCGTCTTCATCCCCAACGGGGTACGCTCCCCAAGAGCTTCCCGTAAAATCCCCGCGCGAAGTATACGGTGCGGATTTCGGGGTTCCCGAGTGATCGGGTACGCTTTGGTGTCATGAATCGTTACCTGCCAGCGTCGGTTGCGCAGGGCGGCGGCGCACAACTCTTACGGGTTCGGGTCGCCGCCGTTGGGGACCTCCATATCCGCGGTCGGGAGGACCTGACCGACGTTCCGGGTCTCGCTGCACTCGCGAACACTGCCGACCTCCTACTTGTCGCCGGCGACCTCACTGAAAACGGTCGCCTCCTCGAAGCAGAGTTGGCTGGCGAGCTTTTGGCGGCCACCCGATTGCCAGTCGTGGCGGTGCTTGGTAACCACGACTTGCGATCGCTGCGCCGCGCGGCGTTTCGGCGCGTACTCGAACGATTCGGTATCGAGGTCCTCGATGGCTGCGCCACCGTGGTTCGCCTTGCGAACGGATTACGCGTGGGCATCGCCGGAACTCCCGGCAGTGGCGGGGGTTTCTGGCCGCACGAGGGGCCAGACGCGATTCACACGCGGACTCTAAAGCGGCTTGCCATTCGGGCTCGCCGCGAGTGCCAGGTACTCGAACAGGGCCTACTTTCTCTCGATGCAGACGTGCGGATCGCGATGCTTCACTTTGCTCCGACCACGACCACGCTCGGCCAGGAGCCTCTTACCAAATACTGGATGCTCGGCAACTGTGAGTTGGGAGTCGTTCTGGACCGACGTTTACCCGATCTCGTGGTTCACGGTCACGCTCATCTCGGGACGCTCAGGGGCTCCACTCTGGGCGGAGTGCCCGTCCGCAACGTTGCGCTGCCTGTCGCTGGTCAGGTTCACCTCGAGGTGCTCGAAGTCCAACAGAGAACAAGGGAACACGCCCGAAGACCAGAATCGATGCCGCTCGCGCGCTGGCAGTGTCCCTCCAACGTTCGCCGAG
>Ga0126304_10001100_pt1 | contig 12293 bp, 11 predicted proteins | sample Plot25_FD_92538 | JGI IMG/M metagenome (GOLD analysis project Ga0126304, IMG submission 92538) | Serpentine soil microbial communities from UC McLaughlin Reserve, CA, USA - Plot25 | ecosystem: Environmental > Terrestrial > Soil > Grasslands | place: USA: UC McLaughlin Reserve, Lake County... | reverse complement strand
GTGCTGACGAAGTTCTCGGCCGGCGGCGCCGACTTCGGCTACATCGGCGCCAGGCGGATTGCCATCGTGCCGTTCCTCTTCGACAACCGTGTTGTGGCGTACGATCTGACCAATGCCCTCAACTGAGGCCGTTGATCTCGTCGTGCTCCACGAGCACCCGGAGTGGCAGAAGCCGCTGTTTGCGGCGCTCGACCGGCGCGGCGTTGCCTATACCGCTTGCAATCTGACGCGTGCCGCGTTCAACAATGTGGACGCGCCGATCGCGCGCCTCTACTTCAATCAGGCCAGCCCGAGCGCATATGTTCGCGGTAACACTCGGGCAGTGCCTCTCGCCCTGGCCTACATGCGGACGCTCGAGCGGCTCGGGGCACGCGTGCTCAATGGCGCCGACGTCTTCGCGCTCGAGTTGAGCAAGAGCGCGCAGGCCGCGCTGCTGCACACGCTGGGAATCGATACGCCGTGGTCGATCACGTTCAACGACGCGAGCGCGCTACGCGCGTACACCGATCGCATCACATGGCCGGCGATCCTCAAGCCCGATCAGGGCGGCAGCGGCGCGCGCATTCATGTCGTCGAGTCAGTGGCGCACGTCGAAGCGATCCTCGCCGCCGATCCAGCGCTGTGGTTGCCTGAGAACCTGCTGCTACTGCAGGAGTATCTGCCGCACGATCCCGCGCAGGGTATCGTCCGCCTCGAGTTCCTCGGCGGCGAGCTCCTCTACGCGATGCGCGTGGTCACGCACGGACGATTCAATCTGTGTCCGTCACCGGTTTGCAACCCCGATGACGGTGAAGGTGCGTGCGAGATTCCCGTTGTGGAGGCGCCACCAGTCGAGTTCTATCCGTACCACGAAGTCCCGCGCGAGGCGGTCGAGACCGCGACGAGGATCGTCACGGCTGCGGGAATGGATGTGGGCGGAATCGAGTATCTGGAAACGCCGGACCGCCGGCGGGTGTTCTACGACGTCAACGCCAACTCCAACCTTCGCCCCTCGGTCGCCGTCTCCTTTGGATTCGACCCGTTCGACCGGGTCGTGGACCTCCTCGAGCGCGAGGTGGAGCGGTGTCGGGTTCATGGACAGAGCGCCGTGTAGCCGACACAGTTCAACGAGGCCTTCTACGCGTTCCCAGCGAAATCCGGCCAGTTTTACCGATCCCGAAGTCGGCCCTTCCTTTGCTCATCCTTGTCCGTACAACACCATGAGCAATCAGCCGTTCGCCCTTGAAGCTGTTCAGGGTATGGGCGAGGTTCCAGTCGCGCTGGATACCGAATCGGAGGGCGAAGCTGCCGAATCGCTCGGTGCAAGCCGCGGCGTCCTCCTCGCAGTCGCCCTGTGTCTGCCGTTCTGGACCTGGGTGTACTCGATTCTGTTCTGACGAGAACCGGACTCTCAGCCTTCGAGGTAGGTGTAGCCGTGCAGCCCGTCTTCGTAGAAACGGAGCAGGCGGCCGGCGCCCTCGTAATCTACCCGGCCTTCCCGCACCGCCGTTTCGACGTCGGTTCGTAACTTCCCCAGCAACATCTCGGGATCGAACTCCACGTAGTCAAGGACTTCGCGCACCGTATCGCCCTTGATCAGTGCATCGAGGCGGGCGCCGCCGTTCTCATCCAGGCTGACGTGGACGGCGTGCGTGTCGCCGAACAGGTTGTGCAGGTCGCCGAGGATTTCCTGATATGCGCCGACGAGGAAGACACCGAGGTAATAGGAGGCGCCGTTGACGGTGTGCAGCGGCAGCGTCTTCTTGACGTCGCGGCGATCGACGAAGCGATCGAGCTTGCCGTCCGAGTCGCAGGTGATGTCGCCCAGCACGGCATGCTTGCTCGGCTTCTCGTTCAGCCGGTGAATCGGCATGACCGGGAACAGTTGCTTGATCGCCCAGCTGTCGGGAATTGACTGGAACAGGGAGAAGTTGCAGAAATACGTATCTGACAGCTGCTCGTCCAGGCTCTGCAGGTCCTCGGGCACTTCGGCCATCGACTGGACAATGCGCTGGAGCTTGATGCAGATGGCCCAGAACAGGTTCTCGGCCAGGCTGCGCTGGTCCAGAGGCAGATAGCCTGTATTGAACAGGCTGAGCGCCATGTCGAGCGCCTGCTGCGCGTCGTGAAACGCCTCGGCCGCGTTGCGCGCCGTGACGTTGTTATAGGTCTCGAGCAGATCATGAAGGGGCTGCTCCCACTCGGGGTTCGCGGTGACCGGCACCTTCTCGTCACCGAAACCCGAGACGCCCAGCACGTTGAACACCAGAACGCTGTGATAGGCGACCACGGCCCGGCCACTTTCGGACACGATGGTGGGATGTGCCACGTTTGCTTCGTCGCAGACGCTCTGGATGTGGTAGACGACGTCGTTGGCGTACTCGTCGAGCGTGTAGTTCATGCTCGACTCGAAGTTGGTCTGCGAGCCGTCGTAGTCCACGCCCAGGCCACCGCCGACGTCGATGTACTGAAGACCCGCGCCCAGCTTGGCCAGTTCCGTGTATACGCGCGCGGCCTCGTTCAACGCGCCCTTCACGATGCGGATGTTGGTGATCTGGCTGCCGAGATGGAAGTGGAGCAGCTTGAGGCAATCCTGCATGCCGCGAGCCTTCAGCTCTTCCAGCCCGCGCATGATTTCGGTGATGGTCAGGCCGAACTTCGAGCGGAACCCGCCCGACGACTGCCATCGTCCGCTGCCGCGCGCTGCCAGCTTGACGCGCATGCCGATCTGCGGTCGGACGCCAAGCTTCTCGGCGGCTTCGAGAATCAGCCCGAGCTCGGTGTATTTCTCGACGACCGGGATGATGTTGCGGCCAATCTTGTGGCCGAGCATCGCGGTCTCGATGAATTCGGCATCCTTGAAGCCGTTGCAGATGATCGGGGTGGTGTTGTCGGCCATCGCCACCACCGCCAGCAGCTCGGGCTTTGAGCCCGCCTCGAGACCGAAGTTGTACGGCTTGCCGAAATTGTGGACTTCCTCCACGACCTGCCGCTGCTGGTTCACCTTGATCGGATACACGCAGCTGTAGCCACCCTGGTACTGATGCTGGTTGATGGCGTTCTGAAACGCGGCGTGGATGTCGCCGAGGCGATGTTTCAGGATGTCGGTGAATCGAATGAGAACCGGGAGGCTGATGCCGCGGAGCTGGAGACGATCGACCAGTTCCTTCAGGTCAATCGCGCGGGCCGGATCCTTGGTCGGATGGACCTGCACGTGCCCGCCGTCGTTCACTGAGAAGTATCCGTTGCCCCAGCGTGCTACTTCGTAGAGTTCGCTGGCGTCGTGCACGCTCCAGGATCGCGTTGCCGACGTGGAGGTCGAAGGTGTGATCGGAACGGGTCTCCCGTTCGTCGCCGTGCTCATCTAATGATCCACCCATCCAAAGCGCGTCATCGCCACAACCATCCTGCGAATCATGATAAACGCGTTTCGGTCGAAGACGCTTTGAAATTTAGTAGAGAATGAACAGTTGATGCCCGACCGCATCCCCGCGATCCGTGTCCTCCTGCTGCCGAAGGACACCAATGCGTACGGCACCATCTTCGGCGGCGTGATTCTGTCGAACATCGATTTAGCCTCCGCCGTCGAAGCGCGGAAGCTGGCGCCGCACAGGTACGTTACGAAGGCGATGCACGAGGTCGAGTTTCATGAGCCGGTGTTCGTTGGCGATCTCGTCGATTTCTATACGGAAACGGTGCGAGTGGGCCGGACGTCGGTGACGGTGCGGGTCTCGGTCGAGGCCGAGCGGTGGGGAAGCGTCGCGGAGAGCGGACCCATCCGCCGCGGTGAGCGGGTCAAGGTGACCGAAGCCGAGGTCGTCCTCGTCGCCGTCAACGAGCTCGGGCGGCCGATTCCGATTCGTCCGGAGATTCCGACCGCATGAAGTGGGTCAGCACACGCGGCGCCTCGCCGCCGATTTCGTTCGTCGATGCGCTGTTTGCCGGCACTGCGCCGGACGGCGGCCTCTACATGCCGGAACGGCTCGATCCGTTGCCGCCCGGGACGTCCGAACGCCTGGCCGTCGCCGCGAGCGCGGGCGACATCGTGACCATCGGGACAACGATCGGCTCGCATCTCCTGAAAGACGAGATCACCGAGCCGGCCATGCACGCGCTGGTCAAAGACGCGCTGGGATTCCCGGTTCCGCTCGTCCAGATCACGGATCGAGCCTGGGTGCTGGAGCTATTTCACGGACCGACACTGGCGTTCAAGGATGTCGGCGCGCGTGTGCAGGCGCGGCTGCTACATCACTTCACCGACGGCACACCCTTGACGATTCTGGTTGCGACTTCCGGCGACACGGGTAGTGCGGTGGCGCAAGCCTTCCACCGTGTTCCCGACGCGCGCGTCGTCGTCCTCTATCCGGAAGGGAAGGTCAGCAACGTGCAGGAGGCGCAGATGGCGTCGCTCGGCGACAACATCACCGCGCTCGCCGTCCAGGGGACCTTCGACGACTGCCAGGCATTGGTGAAGCACGCCTTTGCCGACGACGACCTCCGCCGTCACGTGTGGCTGACGCCGGCCAACTCCATCAATCTCGGCCGGCTTCTGCCGCAGGCGTTCTACTACTTCACCTTGGCCGGTAGCCGGGCCTGCGACGTGGTCTCCGTGCCGAGCGGAAATTTCGGAAACCTGACGGCGGGACTGATTGCCAAGCGGATCGGATTGCCCATTCGGCATTTCGTGGCTGCGACGAACGTCAACGACTCGGTGCCGGTGTATCTGAAGTCCGGGCGTTACGAACCTCGCCCGTCGATTGAGACGGTCGCCAATGCCATGGACGTCGGCGCCCCGAGCAACTTCGAGCGCGTCCAATCGCTCTATAACTCGGACCTCGCGGCGCTTCGCAAGGACGTCGACGGGTATGCCTACGGCGACGCGAGGGTCGTCGCCGAGATTGGCAACGTGCACCGGCGGCACGGCTACGTGCTCGATCCGCACAGCGCGATCGCGTGGCTGGCCCTGCAGGATGCGCTCGTCCAGGATTCCGGTGCGCGGGGGGTCTTCCTGGCCACCGCGCACCCAGCGAAGTTCAGAGAGATCGTCGAGCCGGCGATCGGTCAGCCGGTGCCGCTGCCTCCCGAGCTTGCCGATGCGCTTTGCCGTCCGCGACAGTCCATTTCAATGCCGGCTGAGTATTCCGCGCTGGAGCGATTTCTTCGATCATGAGCACTGCCACCACGTTTCGACCAGGTTCTGGTTCCGTCCCCGACCGCGACGCGATCCCGGTGAAGTATCGATGGGACTTGCACTCCATCTGTTCGAGCTGGGACGAGTGGACAGCGAGCTACGCCAGGCTCGACGCTGCGATCAACGACTTCAAGACGCGTCAGGGCACGCTGTCTCACAGTCCATCGTCTCTGCTCACCGCGTTCAAGGCGATGGACGAGATGGGGGCCCTCGCGTATCAGGTGTGGTATTTCGCGGCGCTGCAGTACGACCAGGATCAGCGCAACAACGAGATCAACGGCCGTCGCCAGCAGGTCCAGATCCTCTTCGCCCGGCAACAGCAGGCGAGCTCGTGGTTCAACCCTGAGTTGCTGGCGGTCCCGCTCGACACCATTCGCGGGTGGATGGATGAAAATACCGAACTGGCCGTCTATCGGTTTGCGATCGAAAGCCTGTTTCACGAGCAGGAACACGTGCTCGACGAAAAAGGCGAGCGGCTGCTGTCGTTTGCCGGTCGCTTCGGCAGCGTGCCGCACGACAGCTATGCCGCGCTGACTACGGCGGACATGAAGTTTCCGTCGATTACGTTGGCCAGCGGTGACGAGGTCACGTTGACCTATGGTCAGTACCGGGCGCTGCTCGAGACGAATCGCCGTCAGGAGGATCGGGCTGCCGCCTATCGCGCATTCCATCAGACCTACGCAAACAACCAGAACACCTACGCGTCGCTGTACAACGGCGTACTGCAGCGTGACTGGTTCCACGCGCGCGCGCGGGGGTACGAATCCACGCTGCATGCCGCTCTCCATGGCAACAACATCCCGACCTCCGTGGTCGAGAACCTGATTGCGGTGACGAAGGAGGGTGTGGAACCGTTGCGCCGCTACCATCGACTGCGGCGAAAAGCGCTCGGCCTCGAGACGTACCGGCTCTATGACATCTTCGTGCCGCTCGTGCAGCACGACGTGCGGTACTCGTACGACGAGGTGGGGGACTGGATCGTCGATTCAGTGCGTCCGCTCGGTGCGGAGTATCAGGGGAACGTGCGCCGGGCGTTCGATGGGCGATGGATTGACGTGTTCGAGAACGCCGGCAAGCGCAGCGGTGCCTACTCGGCTCCCGTGTACGGCGCGCATCCGTACATGCTGCTGAACTACAACGAGACGCTCGATGCGGTGTTCACGCTGGCGCACGAGATGGGCCACTCGATTCACACGATGCTGTCGCATCAGGCGCAGCCGTTCGTCTATGCGGGCTACACCATCTTCGTCGCAGAGGTGCCGTCCACTCTCAGCGAGGCGCTGTTCCTCGAGCTCATGCTCGAGCGCGCGACGAGCCGTGAACATCGGGCGATGCTGCTGCAGCACGCCATCGACAGCATCGCCGGCACGTTCTACACGCAGGTGATGTTTGCGGATTTCGAGTTGCAGGCGCATCGGCTCGTCGAGCGCGATCAACCGATCACGGCTGAGACGCTGGGACACATCTACGCGACTCTGCTGCGGGAGTACTACGGCGACGTGATCGACGAGGAGCCCATTTCGAGCGTCACCTGGGCGCGCATTCCGCACTTCTTCAGCACGCCGTACTACGTGTACCAGTACGCCACGTGCTTCGCGTCTACTGCGCGGCTCATGGAGGGCATCCGCGCCACTGATCCTGCCGACCGGCAGCAAGCGGTGGAGCGATATCTTGCGCTCTTATCCGCTGGCGGAAGCGCCTATCCGATGGAACTGCTCGCGCGTGCCGGGGTCGATCTGAGCCAGGCCGATACCGTGAAGGCCGTGGCGACCGAGCTGGATGATCTGGTATCGAAGCTCGAAGCCGCGTTGTAGTCTCCGGCTTGCATGGTAGTGTCCGGCTGCAGCCGGACGACAATGAAGCACAATAACCCCTTCGGAGGAGTTATGGCTCGTCTTGCCCGCACGGCCGCCGTCGCGCTCGTGGTCCTCGTATCGTCGACACCCATTCACATCCAGGCGCAGAAGTGGGTGGTCCCGCGCACGGCCGATGGCCGTCCCGATCTTGAAGGCGTCTGGGAAAACAACAGCGCGACGCCTCTCGAGCGGCCGCGTCAGCTTGCGGACAAGCCTCGACTCTCGGATGAGGAGCTCGCGTCGCTCCAACGGCGCGCGCGCACGCTGTTTGGCCCCGACGCGGAAGCCACATTCGGGGACGCGCTGTATCTCACCCTGCTGGCCGACACGCGGCCAGCTGGACTTGGCGCGACCGGTTCGTACAGTCAGAACTGGCTGCCCGACCGCTACTTCGAAAACCGAACCGCGCTGATCGATGACCCGGCTGACGGGAAACTGCCACCACCGACACCGGCAGGCGCCAAGCTCCGGGTCGCGGCCGCAGGACGATTCGGACGTGTTGGCGCGTCGGCGCAGGACATGTCTCTCCAGGATCGCTGCATTCACTACGGGTTCCCCGATCTCTTCGCCGCATACATGGCGGTGTACCGAATCGTGCAGACGCCGCAATACGTAGCAATTCAGCTGGAAAAGATTCACGACACCCGCATCATTCCGCTCGACGGTCGTCCGCATCTATCGTCCGTCGTGCGCAACTACCTCGGTGACTCGCGCGGCAAATGGGAAGGCGACACGCTCGTTGTCGAAACGACGAACTTCCATCCCAAGGGCAATCCGATGGGCGGGTACAACGTGCTCTCGGATGAGAACCTGCGGCTGATCGAGCGCTTCCGCCGCACTGCTGACGACACGATCGAGTACGCGTTCACCGTCGACAATCCGACGATGTGGACGAAGCCGTGGACGGCGGTAATCAACTGGAAGCGCTCGCGCGGTGAGCTGCTCGAGTACGCGTGTCATGAGGGCAACTACAGCCTGCGCGGCATGCTGTCGGCGGCGAGGGCAGAGGAGGCCGCGGCCAAGCGGTAACCCGATCCTGTAGCGCGATATCAAGGTCTTCAGTCAAGTTCTGCCCGGTTGACCGATCGCTGTTTCTGATGTAACCTTATATCCGGATTTACGGATAGATGGTTGCCCCAATCCTGGACCACATGACGGCGCTCGCCGATCCGACGCGCTGCCGCATGCTCATGATGCTCGAGAAGCAGGAGCTCACGGTCTCGGAGCTGTGCGCCGTGCTGCAGATGCCGCAGTCCACGGTAAGCCGCCATCTCAAGACGCTTTCGGACGATGACTGGGTCACGTCGCGGCGTGACGGCACGAGCCGGTTTTACAGCATGCCGGTGGACGACCTCGATTCGGGTGCCAAGCGGCTGTGGCCGATCATCCGAGAGCAGGTCGCTTCGACGACCGGTGCCGGTCAGGACGATCGACGTCTTCGCGGCGTGCTCACTCGCCGCCGCGCGAAGTCACAGGAGTTCTTCGCGACCGCTGCCGGCGGGTGGGATCATTTGCGCGGCGAGCTCTTCGGCGACGAGTTTTTTCTCTGGGCCGTGCTTGGGCTCATCGACCCGACATTGGTCGTCGGCGACCTCGGCTGCGGAACTGGACAGCTCACGGAAACTGTGGCGCCCTACGTCCGTCGCGTGATATCGGTTGACGGTTCTACCGACATGCTCGACGCGGCGCGGCATCGGCTCGGTGCTGCGAAGAACGTGGAGCTGAGGCAGGGCGAGCTGGAGAGCTTGCCGATCGACAGCGCCGACCTGGACGTCGCGATGTTGTCGCTGGTGCTGCACTATTCACCGTCGCCGGCACGCGCGTTGTCGGAAGTGGGTCGAGTCGTACGCAAGGGCGGACGCGTGCTGGTTGTGGACATGCTGCCGCACGACCGTGAGGAATACCAGCAGCAGATGGGCCACGTGTGGCTCGGGTTTTCGGAGAAACAGATTTCGCGCTTCCTCACCGGAGCAGGCTTTGGTGAGGTGCGCGTCCGGATGCTGCCGGCCGATCCGGACGCCAAAGGGCCGGCGCTATTCGCAGCAATGGCAGTCAAGCAATAAGAGACATCGACAGCGTAGGGCGGGTCTTGTTCTGTAGAGCCGCCGGGCATTAACGAGGAGAACGACATGGCAACAGCAGTGATCGGAGCGCACGCATACGAGCTCGCCAAGCAGGCGGGCCGTGTTCCCTACAAGGTGGCTGACCTCAGTCTGGCGGAGTTCGGTCGGAAAGAGTTGCGTCTGGCCGAAGGCGAAATGCCCGGCTTGATGGCTATCCGCAAGCGCTACGAAGGTCAGAAGCCACTCGCCGGCGCCCGCGTCATGGGCAGCCTGCACATGACGATTCAGACGGGCGTGCTGATCGAGACGCTCGCGCTGCTCGGTGCCGACGTGCGCTGGGTCTCGTGCAACATCTTCTCGACGCAGGATCACGCCGCAGCGGCGGTCGTCGTCGGCCGGCCCGAGAGCGGTGGCACCGTGCAGAACCCCAAGGGTGTGCCGGTGTTCGCGTGGAAGGGCGAGACGCTCGACGAGTACTGGTGGTGCACGGTCGAGGCCCTGACGTGGCCCGATGGTAAAGGCCCTTCGCTGATCGTGGACGACGGCGGCGACTCGACGCTGTGGGTGCACAAGGCCGCCGAATTCGAAAAGGCCGGCAAGGTTCCCACGTTCAACCCGGACAAGGATCCCGAGGAGTGGGGCGTCATCCTCAAGTTCCTCAACGAGGAGTTGAGCAAGAACCCCGGCAAGTGGACCGCGATCGCCAAGGGCATTCGCGGCGTCAGCGAAGAGACGACCACCGGCGTGCATCGTCTGTATGAGATGCAGAAGAAGGGCACGTTGATGTTCCCGGCGATCAACGTCAACGACTCGGTAACCAAGAGCAAGTTCGACAACATTTACGGCTGCCGTCACTCGGTGATCGACGGTCTGAACCGCGCCACCGACGTCATGCTCGGCGGCAAGGTCGCCGTGGTGTTCGGCTTCGGCGAAGTGGGCAAGGGCTGCGCCGAGGCGCTGCGTGGTCAGGGCTGCCGCGTGATCGTCACCGAGATCGATCCGATCTGCGCGCTGCAAGCCGCGATGCAGGGTTACGAAGTGAAGACGATGGACGACGTGGTCGGCACGGCCGACATCTTCGTCACCGCGACCGGCAACTTCAACATCGTCACCGCCGAGCACATGTCGAAGATGAAGGACAAGGCGATCGTCGCCAACATCGGTCACTTCGACAACGAGATCGACATGGCCGGATTGGCGAAGTGGAAGGGCATCGAAAAGATCAACATCAAGCCGCAGTACGACGAGTGGGTGTTCCCCGATAAACACAGCGTGATGATCCTGGCCGAGGGCCGTCTGATGAACCTCGGTTGCGCCACCGGTCACCCGAGCTTCGTGATGTCCTCGTCGTTCACGAACCAGGTGCTCGCGCAGCTCGAACTCCAGGCCAACGCCGACAAGTACGGCAAGACGGTCACGATGCTGCCGAAGAAGCTGGACGAGGAAGTGGCACGGCTGCACCTCGATCAGCTCGGCGTGAAGCTGACGACGCTCTCGAAGGAGCAGGCGGATTACCTCGGCGTGTCCGTGGACGGGCCGTACAAGGCGGATCACTATCGCTACTAGGTGGTGGTTAGTGGTTGGTAGTTCGTGGTTGGGCCGGTCCGTCTTCGCCTTCGGGCGTCGGTGGGACCGGCCTTCGTCTGTACGCGATTGACTCGAGCACGTCGACAGCGATGCTGAGATCGCGAGTCCTGCGATTTGGGCCCCTCTCGGGAATTGCAGGAATTGCCATGTCTGATGACACGAGGGCACTCTTCCGAGCAGACTGGCCGCTTGTGCCGACGGCACGCCGCACGCCTGCATGGCCTGGGTACACGCCGACGGTTGCCGACCCCTCCCGCGACACCGCACAGAGCGTCCTCTTCCAGGTGCGGTCGGTGAGAACGACCAGCCTCGGATTCTCCATGCGCTCGTCGAGGATGAGCCCCGCCTGCGCCGGACATGTGGCCGTCAGCACCGAAGACGAGGTACGGCTGATGATCGCCGGCATTGGACCGCGACGTCACCGCCTTCTGTCAAGGGGGGAGAGTGGGGTGGCATACCGGATCTTCAGTACATTCGTCACCGCCAGACCCGGCTAATACGGACTATCCTCTTTGGGCGCCGATTCACTCGCGGGACGAAGGGTCGGTTCCGCGACACGGCGCGTAGTGGCCGACCGCTCCTTCACACCGACGCCGATCGACGCATATGCCAGGACGCCGTGCGTGTACGGCGGATCGGACTCGTTGGTCGCCTGCGCGAGATCGAACCACAGGTCCCACGCTGACGAGAGCTCCTCGTCGCTCATCTCGCCAAGGTTGACGTCATCGTCACTGAGCATCCGCACGGGCGTCCTCGCAATCGACGGTCCGCGGCAGCAGGCGGTCGGCCATCTCCACCATGCGCGCATGTGCGAGCCGCAGCGGCAGCGTCGACACGTCCGCTGCGCGACAGGCCTGAAGAAACAGCTGCGCGGCAGTCTCGTAGCCAGCCACGCGGCGCCGATCAGCCTGCTGGAACGCGTCAATCTCTTCCGCGAGTGCGACGACGACCGCACGCCGATCGATCGTCGCCTGGTGGGCGGCACGAACCGCCGGCCGAGAGGACCGGCGACCGAAGGCTGGCGCCAGTGCGAGAATGCGATCGGGATCCGTGGTCACTTCGATCTCCTGCTCTGGCGGAAGCCGTACCGCGAGTTCCGCGATGACCGCGTAGTCCTTGGCCCGCTGGGTCTGCTTCAACGCAATCAGCGTCGGGATATCGACGACGTGCCGGGCCGTTCGCGTCGTTGATGGCGCGAACAGCTGATCGAGCGTTGCCCGTGGCACTCGCGGCGGACGACTGACGAAGTCGCAGCGCACACGGCGCGCTCGCGCATCGGCGAATTCGAAATGGCTGGACCACCCGCCGGCCAGCCAGCGTACGTCGAGGGGGGCAGCAGGCCGGTACCGAGCGCCGCGCCCTTCGAGCTCCGCCAGGACGGCATCGCAGGCATCGGGTGCCTCACGAATGATCCAGTCGCCGTCCTTGCTCATGATCGCGATACGGTAGTAGACGACAGCCTGCCCCGATGCCAGCGCCACGTTGGGCGCTCTCGCATTGAACGCCTCCGTCAGCTCGAAATAGATGTTGCGGGCAGGCTCTTGATTCACTCCGCGCAGTATATCGTGCGGCGCCTGGCGCACCTGCGTACGGAAAAGTGGACCGCGATCGCCAAGG
>Ga0126304_10001099_pt1 | contig 12299 bp, 11 predicted proteins | sample Plot25_FD_92538 | JGI IMG/M metagenome (GOLD analysis project Ga0126304, IMG submission 92538) | Serpentine soil microbial communities from UC McLaughlin Reserve, CA, USA - Plot25 | ecosystem: Environmental > Terrestrial > Soil > Grasslands | place: USA: UC McLaughlin Reserve, Lake County... | reverse complement strand
TGACAAAAGTGAATATGCTGCTCTTTATTGACAGGAATCAAGCGGACCTGTGTAGGAGCTAGCCAAAGAGGAATAGAAGGCACTCCGCCTGATTTTGAAACCTTGGCAGCCTTTTCCAATAAAGCATAAATTACGCGTTCTACCGCCCCGCTTGGGGAGTTGTGCAAAATAATTGGGTTTTTCTTGCTTCCATCTTCATCAACAAATTCGATATTATATCGAGCGGCGTTTTCTACATCTATTTGGTCAGTAGAAAGAGCGGATGCCTTGCCCAAATTATCAATATAATTAAATTCCCACTTTAGAACAAAATAAAAAAATTTTTCCTTCCATATTTCCACTAGCACGGGTCTATTAAATTTGGAAACAAGCTCTTCTATAAGCTCCTTATTTCCATTGTAAAACTCTTCTGTAAATCGTATTGCCATTTCTACATCATGTTGAGAAGAAATGCCAATTTCATTTATTACTTCTAATGACAGTTTGAACCTTTTTAGTACCTCCTCTTTTGCTTGTTTCATATCTTTGCAAAAGGCATGACAATCTGGCATACTAAACGCTCTAAGTCTTCTCAAACCTACAAGCTCGCCACTTTTTTCCCTTCTGAAGCTATAACGAGTCAGTTCATACAGCTTCAATGGAAGATTTCTGTATGATATATGAAAATCTTTGGCCATTAAAAACTGTCCAAAACATGCCGCAAATCTCAAAAATAATTGTTTACTATCTGAGTTCATATTATACTGGCGGGCAGGAAATCTGTTGAAATAACTTACCATAGATGGGTGTGCTGAGTCATACATTATAGGCGTCTCAACTTCCATCGCTCCATACTCGACTACTTTTTTAGTAACATACTGTTCAATCATCGCTTTTATCAGTTTTCCTTTTGGATAATACCGCATATTCCCTAAATCTGATGCAGGTTCATAGTCTGCTATGGCTAGCTTTTTCATAAGCTTGACATGAGGCGGCTGTTCATCAACTGCTCTTCTTTTTTGTACTTCGTAATTGGCTAATTTACGCAAGTTATCTTGTTCTTTTTTGAAACGGTATTCAGATATTGGAATAAGTACGATTTCCTTGTCATGCCCTTTTGGCTGAAGTATATACCAAGAAGATTCCAGTTTTTCTTCTGCCTTTAGCGCAATGGACGTTTGCTCTTCTACTTGATTAATCTGAACTTGAGTGGATAGCTTTTTCTGAGAGGAAGGAGGAGCATATGCGGGTCCTTCAGTGCTTTTTTTTGACATAATGCTACTAGTGTTGATTTCTTTAGCATTCTCCGCAAGCGGATGTCCTTTGACTCGAATGTTAAATGCCTTTGTCCATCCAAATGGTGCCCTATGAACTTCTGGTAATGATTTTCTTGCAGTATCCTCAAGCAGCTTCAATATGTTAAGTGCTTCTCTAGGAGCTGCCAGGTTTGAGCTCAAATGTGCATACGGATATATCAGCAGTTTCTCGCTCTTTACGATATTTAGATATTTTCTAATTTCATCTACTGTTTCACGCACAACTGTCTCATTATCACCCTTTTCGACCGCTGCCAGGATGACTACCAGATCTTCTAGCCTTACTTTATCGTTTGAAATATTTTCTTCTGCTTGCTCAATTTCTTTTCTTACCGGCGTATATTCTATGAAGTCAGAGTGAAGCTGAATTAAGCGCATTTAAATAACTGCAAAAATATGTCTGTTCTTGCCGAATTAAAGGCTTTTGTATTGAATGAATAGCAAGCTTACATTTGATGTATATGTTGGAAAGTCTGTGTAGTATTGTAGTATTGGGTACGCTCCTCTAGAATCGGCGACGCTAACGATAATCTTACCAAACTATATAATGGTAAGAAATTTGGCGTAGATATGGAGATTCCTTGTCCTTCATTTACTAAAGGGTATGTTATGATAATTAAGAGGATTTGGATATAACTAACTTTCGATTACTTATTATTTTATTATTACAAGCACAGGTCATAAGCTAGGAGATGCTATATGATCACAGGTAACGAAAGTATAGGCATAGTATTAAAAATAATACTCGGATAAGGTAAACCAACCGATACGCTAGCTTATAAATGGAGTAGTTCGAAATTACCTTTTATATACCATTTATTGTATAGTCTAGATTTTGAAGTACTATCTCAGACAAGTGTTTACTGCTATGTTACCGCACTTGGCTTTCTTGGTTCTCTTATTTGACAAATATACAAAAAAACTGCTTGCGCAGTTAACGCAACGTCTACAGCTAGAGCAAGTCCAGAAACTCCCATACGAGATCCAATTAACAATATTAAAGCCATTTGAGTAGATATATAAATTCCAGAACCCATAGCCACATATCTGCTGCTACCTCTACTAAAAAAACTAGAATTTGTAGTCCACACGACCATCATTGGAATTATACCAATGCTGATAATCCTTAGAGCCTCTAGTGAATCCGTAAAGTTTGGGAAAAAATTCTGGAGAATCCAATGACTCTGAGTAAACAGAAATGCTGCTAAAATGGCGGATATGCCAAATCCCACCAATCGCAACTTTGCTTTGCTGACACCGCTTGATTCCTCAGAAAGTACATACTGATACAGACTAACCGGTATCATTCCAACAAACAAAAGAAATTGGAGACAAATCTGGTAATTTCCAAGTACAGCATATCCGAATAAGGGAAGGATAACAAGTTTATCGAAGTACATTAAGAAGGCATTTGACATATTAAAAAAGTATGCGTGAACAGAGAATCTCAGGTGCGTTCGTACCTCATCAAACTTTAGAGTGAACATTCTGATTGAAAGCAGATAGGGCTGGCTAAATAGGAAAAACGAAATAACAAAACCAATTACAACTCCTGAGACTCCAAGTATGTAATAAAGCACTAGCGATAAAACTAACTGAGACAATCTCGCGCCTATTATGAATAATGAATATCGTATGTAATACTTCTTGCCTAGGAATTCATACGAACTCATCATCCAAAATACCATTCCAAGAACGAATAATCCCGTGTACCATTCTGATAGCAGCGATAAGAGAGTGGCCAGCACAAAGCCAGATATAAATGTCAGCTGATTAGCCTGTATACTTATCTTCTTGGATCCTTTTGCAATTACTGAAGTTACAGTAGTATTCATCCCTAGCAAGGCGACAAATGACGCTAATGAGGCTATTGCAACGAGATAGTTAGTTCTTCCGTATTCCTCTGGCTCTTGAATGGTTGCAAGCAGTAACCAAAATCCTCCTGTAAAGATGGCGCCAATTAAGTTTCCTAATCCAATATACAGCAAGCCTATATTTGACTTCAAAATTTTAGGTATCATAATAAGCAAAAACAAATTTCATCGCGGAACATACCAACAATTTTTGATCCGCAGTGTAATTTAATCTATAGTGGTGAGATAATTTAACCTATAGATTGGCCATTTGGTTGTAGAAGTTTCTCAAATTATTGCCTTAGGTTTACATCCTTTTACGCATTACGGGGACATTCTTACGTTTGAGCATCTTCAGTTTTTTGAGGGGATAGACGTTATAGGAGGGTTTGAGGGAATGGAACAGACTAGTTATTTGGTGGCCTGGGATCAGATTTACTTACAGGGGGACCAGGACCTGATAGATTCGATTGCGGTACGGGGAATGACAGAGGGCGATTTTGCACAAGATAACTCGAGGCTCGAGGTTGTAAATGTGGATGAAGCCTCCATCAACAGTAATATGACTAGTGGTGATAAATGCAATAGAAATAGCGATTATAAATCCAGTCCGATTACATTTTATCGGAACATCAGCACGCCTCATTGCGATTACAAATTGGTCGTTTAGCAATTGGGCTCGTTAGAATAGAATAAAATCTTCTTATAGTTAATTTCTTTTCATTGTTAGTGAAAGTATATCCACAATTTATAAGTAATGCCTCTTACTTATGACTAGACACGCAATTGTACTGTTATAGCATACACAACGTCCTGACGGTTAGATCCGAAGTGTTGCTGTACGAGCTTGAATATTTCAGATGTCAGGATATTCCTCACGACGCAGATCTGACCATAAAAGTTGTAGGTTCACTTGGTAGTAAGTTCAACTTTAGGAGAAAAATAATAATAGAGGACGAATTGCGCCATCCAAACAGGTTAAAATACACAGAACACCTCGGACCATTTGGAGCACAATTTGAAATTAATTTTATTGCTAATAAGATAGAGATTTTAGTCAATAGGATTGTCTCGGCTTCCAATTATGTTCTATATGTAAACCTAGTCGAGCCGCTTCTGAGGTTTCTGTTCATACCAAAAGGGTATTTGTTGCTTCACTCTGCTTGTATGAGTAGCAGCACGGTTGATCAGGGACTTTTAATTTCAGCTCCTCCAGATACCGGCAAAACTACTACAGTCTTAAAATGTGTTAAAAATGGATTTTCATTTTTGTCTGATGATATGACAATACTACGTTTACCAAATGAAGCTTTATGTTTTCCAAAACCCATGACAATTAGTTCACATACATTCAGAACCGCCTCAACTATTTCTGAAAGCGAAAATAATGGAAACTGCACCAAAAGATCTGGTCTTAAATTGCGAAGCATGATTCACTCCAAAAAAGGAAGGCAATTGATGAGAAAACTTGGGAATTTGAATGTGCCTATCTTTACAATTAATGCGGTAGGACAAAAATTTATAAAGCCACCAAAATTCAATATTGACTATCTTTTACAAGATGCGTTACTCAAAGTAAGAACAAAGATTTACAATTTCGTTTTTTTGGAAGCTGGATTAGAAGGTGAACAATCTATAAATGTTGCAAGTGACATTGCAACTATTAGAGCAATAGAGAATACCGATGACGCATTTATGTTTCCCCCCTATAAAGAAATATTGAAATATCTTACAATAGATGGTAAGTCTGCGAACGATTTATTAGAAATGGAGAAGCACCGACTTGAAGAATTTCTGTCATATATAACCTGTACTATAATCAAAAGCGAGAGTAGATTGTGGTATAAACGTCTACTTGAATCCTCTTACACATCTAACGACAGAAAGGGGATCCAATACACAAGCTCCGCACAAGTGGATGACGACCGGCGGAAGTTTATATTTATGATACACTCATTATCATCAATCGCTGTTCTTTTGTTCTCTTTGTCATCAAGTGCTCTGTAGGCCAATAAATTTTGTCTATCTTTCCTGAGTAGATACAAGGAATTTTCAATCCAGGGTTTTACGTAGTCCCCTCAATGGCATACATGTATATTTCTCCATGCAGGCCAACCCATTGACGAACAACATATGCAAGATACTGAATCGAATGTAGCCATAGCTCATTCCACCTTGTGATAAAGTCTACATATTATTTTTTTTCTGCCACCCGCTTTCAGTTTTGAAGATCTTCCTGTTTAAATGTGTATTCAACGACTAAAAAGGCGAGATGTCAAATAAAAAAAGATGATAGAATTGCAGAGATAGGGTTATGGAGTGTTTAGTTAAAAAATTATATTGACTAGATCAACTTTCGCAGTTGTAAGACCTGCCATCACCTTCAGCCTGATTAAAGTCTGCTACTTTATCTTTGCCTAAGCCACAGTTGAAATAGTCTTTACCTTTCCCACCAGATAAAGTATCATCGCCTGGACCTCCGAAGAGCAGGTCATTTCCATCTTCGCCATCTATAATATCTTTACCTCTTCCACCAAACAATATATCATCTCCAATTCCTCCAGACATCTTATCATCTCCATCGTTACCTTCAGCTTCATCGTCACCGGCCTCACCTCTCATGACATCATTATTGGGGCCGCCTACAAGGTAATCGTCACCTTCTGACCCACTAATAGTATCTATTCCACGGCCGCCATCGATCTCATCGCTTCCTGCAAGACCTATCAATGTATCATTACCACCAGACCCACTTATGCGATCATTATCTGAAGTTCCGGTAAGATTATCATTTTGAGGAGTACCACTGATCCTTTCTGCTGAAGCGGCATTATTGTTATCATCTAAATACATGAAGAAAAAAGTAAGAAGAAGCATTGTATAATAAATTGGTAAAGTGCTCTTAAGAAATGAGAAAGAAGAAGAGGAACAAACCGGCATATCCGACTAACGCAGGTGGTAGTATACAGGTTTATTTATATGTTCTGATACCGAGGAACAAGTTCTGGGTATGCTGGGCATGAGGATTATGCCGGAGGACTTGGGATGAAATAGCAAACTTATTGCAGTGGGAAAAAAGAACTGCGAAGTGCTCTATTCATCTAGCTGCAATTCTGTGCATGGAATCCTTCAGCAAACATTGAAGATGGAAGAGAAAAGTACAATATGCGGCATCTTTAGCTAAAATTAGCTAAAAAAGCGACTAAAAGACTGAATGCGAGATGGGCTTACTGGCAGTGGAATTTAATTCTCACAGGGCTCCAAACTTTAATCTTGTATTAGTTTCAGAAGATGGAACTATGGAGTCTACTAAATATAATGAGCAACTAAAAATGCGATTTCTGACGTGTACAAGTTTTGGGCAGTTTGAGTTCAGGAAAAGGGAGAAGCTTCAGGAAACTCCTCTCAATTCATATAAAGGAATATCAGATCCAACCTTTATTGTGAATGTTATAATTATGGATCTTACGGTATCCCCATTGCAATTAAAATATTTAAACATCCACTTTATACATTGTGTCAATATATACTATATACTAGTAAAAATGATAAGTTTGATTGTCACCAAAAAATTAAAAAGGATTTACCGTTCCTATTATTGGCGATTTACTTGCTGGTAAATGGTATTTTTATGACTAGGAATGCCCTTTACCAAAGAAGGAACTTATTTTCTATGGCCATTCCCATTGTACTATGTGCGTTCACTCATCTATGGAATCCTATAGGATTTCCAGCCTTACATGGTGATGAAGGCCATTATATGCTAAAGGCATTGTCTACCCTGGAAGGGACCGGTCTTCAACCACAAGACCGCTATGCGGCGCCATACTTCGGTCAGCTCTTCTTAGCTGGAATATTTAAGATAATAGGTTATCCTGATTCTATGAGCCCTGTTGAGGGAGACGTCCATTCAATTGAAAGAATCTGGCTTGTCCCAAGAGTATTGATAGGATTACTTGCTGTGGTTGACACTCTTCTTATCTATAAAATAGCTGAGAGAAGATATAACAGAAATGTTGCGTTTGTCGCTTCTGTCTTATTCGCTGTAATGCCTCTAAGCTGGGTGGTAAGAAGGTTGTTCTTAGAGTCTATTCAGACGCCGTTTCTTCTGATGTCAATATTGTTGGCAGTTTATATCTGTTGTCCCCTGGTAAATAAGGGCTCAAAGAATAGCAGTAGCATTGATGGTGGCAATGGTAATAACAAGAAAGGAAAGAAAAAGAACACTTTATTAATTTTACTTTCAGGTGTTTTTCTTGGATTGGCTATATTCACAAAGATTCCTGTATTTGCCATGATACCTCTTGTAGGCTTTCTTATCTATACAAATAGCAATAGAAATCTAAAGAATCTTGGACTTTGGTTTATTCCTGTAATTTTAATACCCCTCATTTGGCCTGCTCATGCTATGCTTGCAGGTGAGTTAGATATGTGGTTCGAAGGTGTTTTATGGCAGACAACAGGGAGAGGCGACAAGCCGTTGTATGATGCATTAATCTCCTTCTATAAGACAGATCCTGTTCTTCTCACGCTAAGTGTGGCAGGTTTGGTATTTACAGCAATAATAAAAAAAGACTATATTCCTATTATGGGGACAATTCCTTTTCTCATTCTCCTTTATCTTCTTGGATACGTCTCACCTTTTCATTTCATTCCATTAATGCCACTGCTCTGTATCGCTGCTGCAGTGTTGATAGCAGACGTACCAAATAAAATCAGCAATAACAAAAAGATTTCAATACAGAAAATGTTACCTGTTATTGTAGTTTCAGGGATTGGAGCCTTCGGCTTGATAACTACTTCTCTATCATTATCAAAAAATCTCACCTCTGCCGAACTTGCAACATCAGCTTTCATCAGTCAACAGTTACCAAACAGAGATAGCCAAGATGGCATATGTCAGTATGTCATATGTAATAGCGACGTAATATTGATTGGAAATCCAATTTATCTCTGGCTCCCGAAATATATATTTGATAAAGATTATGAGCAAAGAACTTTCTATGCGTCCAAGCAAATTGAAACAGAAAAATTCATTTTAATTGAAGACAACGGATTCAGTCGTCAAATGTCAGGTGATGATCGAAAAGCTCATATGTTGAAGGAGATGTACGGCAAATCAACTTTGATGGCATCATTTTATGACGATAAAGAAAAAAGTAAAGGAAGAATTGACATTAGATCAAACTGACCATTGATAATTATTACTAAATGAGTATCGAAATATAAAAATGATAAGGTTTTACCAAGACGTTTGTCTTATCGTTATTTGTGTGTTAAATCTATGCTTCAATATATTTTATATAACAGCAGAAGGAAAAAATTCTTATTCTGTATATGCTGCCTCCAATGGTTCATCTGATTTCAATTTCGTAGCTGCAGGTGACTGGGGATGTAATACTGATACTAAAGAGACAATAGCTAATTTTATGGACAAAAATCCACAGCTGGTATTAGGACTTGGAGACTATTCATATGAGCGTACTGCAGATTGCTGGCTGGATTATTTTAATCCTGTGGAAGAAAAAGTGAAAATCGTTTTAGGAAATCATGAGATACCAAGGGATGAAGAAAGAGATTATTTTTCTGAGAACGCTAACGAGGAATTTAAGGAACGTTTCAACCTTTCAAAGCAGCAATATTATTCCTTTACCAATAATAGGGTTCATTTTATAGCGTTATCCACTGAAATACCGGAAAAAGAGCACTCAAGACAGATAGCCTTTGTTAATAACGATCTAATCAAATCATCATCTGATCCGAACATAGACTGGACCATTGTTTATTTTCATAAACCGCTTTATACACTGCCTGGCAGCCTAAGTGCAGAAGACGAATTAAGGAAGATTTATCATCCCATTTTTAGCAAGTATGACGTAGACCTAGTATTGCAGGCACATATTCACAATTACCAGCGGTCGTATCCTATTATCTACAATAACAACAGTGACGATCCTGCTGAATCAATAATTATAACGGATCACAATAAATACGAATATGATGATCCAGACGGACAGATTTTTGTTATAGCAGGCACTGCGGGCGCAGAACTGAATGATGTTATTGGAAATTCATGTATCGGCGATAATCAAAACCATGATGACTCAACAGAATATCATCACATGATCTGTGGCTACAAAGGTTTCGGCTTTCTAAATGTGGATATAACAAATAACGGAAGAATCCTAAGTGCAAAGTTCTTTGGCAATGATAATAGCAATATTATAGATCAATTCAACATTACCAAGCGTTTTTAGATCTTCTGCATGATATTCTGTCTTACATTTTAACTAAAATATAATGGAATCTGAAAATCGGATCAGTCAGTATGGGATCGGCTCTAACTTCTGACAGCGAAATGGTGTTACCACGCATATTTTATAGCCCAGGAACCTTTCTGTGCAATTCTGAATGAGCAAACAATCCTGAGGATCTTTTGAAACAGAGATCCTTAAAGAGGAAATTTACCATTTCATTTCAGCTTTTATTTCCGCTTTAGACGTCCCTCATAATAAGGTTACTAGCAAGAGCACTTCCGACAAATCCTGCTCCCCCTGGTTATGAGGGTTAGTTCCATCTCCATCTCTAACTAAATTTAATTGACTATAAATTGGTTATAATTTGTGTTGGCTATGTTGCTTCTGTTTTGCTTGGGTGGGATATCGCAAATACATGCTCAGCCTAGTTATTATCCATAAGAAAATTACCATTGCCATAGAAATCACATGTAGAGCAAGTATTGCTATAGTATTAAAGTTGTCATAAAACTGAAATAATGAAAAAAAAGAACTTGGAAATTCAAACAACTCCTTTTGAGATTCATCCAGTAAAAATACAGGAGAGACTATTATTGCTAGTATTACCATGGGATAAAAAATAGGATCGAGTTTCTTTGAATATTCGAATGCAAATGTATTGTTTCCTTTACGGTTATACATATATTGACCGAAAACAATTATTGCCATTATGGCGAGTAAAAGTACTTCTACAAAGATATGCTCAAATGTCTTAAAGTCAATCCCGCCAGTTAAGTAAAAAATTCCGAAAGGATATAATAAATTCAAAGGGCCGACTATTAAATCTCCAATTGCAAGGTGTGATAAATATGCAATGGAATAGATTATGAAAGAATGTTTTCTATACTTTAGAAGGAATATAAACAATATAATTGTAAAAACTATTATACTGTGCGTTACACTTCTGTGAGCAATGTCGATGCCTATGAATCTAAATAGTATATCTATATCAGGAAGAATTGATAAAAATAGAATGAGAGAAAGAGAAATATTTCGTACTTGAAATCTTGTAATAATAAAGTAGCTTAAAATGAAAGCAATAGAAATGTGACTGACAAAGAACATTTACCAGAATATGATATTCGTCCACTCTATATCAATCATAAGGTTATTTCCTGGGTTGATTAAAAAGTTAAAAGATAATTAAGCGCTTATAATTATATGCAGTAGCAAAAACAAATTGTGGTTTCGGGCATTTTACATAAATACCGCTCGCTTATGATCGAGGAGTAGTAAGCAGCACAACACAAAAAATATTGATGCCCTGACACACTCTGGATGTGAAATCGTCTGTGTGTCTCTACTTGCTTATTATCAAGGGTAAAGTAGTCATTTCTGGGAGATTTTAAAATTTTAAATGAGATATAGGGGTATAGAACTACTGAAATTCTAGTTTCAATCCTTTTTTCTATCTGTCATTTCCGGCGTTTAAAGGATTTCAAAAACAAAAGTATATCTAAATTATATTCTATGTCTTACATACTTCCTTCGTTCTGCGGCAGAATCCTAACTATTTTACCATCACCGTACCCAAGTATTGTGACATATAGGTATCCATCTGGTCCGACTTTAAGATCCGTAATTGGTCCAATATCCTCAGCAAAAGTAACGCCTTCAAATTCTTCTTCAGTGTCTGCTATCTTTTCGGCTAGATCCCCTTCAAGAGCTAACTGGGTTCTGCTATCATCGAGATCGAAATGGAAGATCTTTCCGAGGTAAATCTGAGGAGTCAATAGCAATATCTTGCCGAATTAAAGGCTTTTGCGTGATGTATTCTTAATCGTGTCTATTACTGTTATAAATGAATTTCAAGCTCGCCTCCTCTGCATGTCCTGCAAGTCTCTCCCTGTCTGAAAAGATTAGCCCGTCACGCAGCTATATGCAGACCTTAAGCAAAGCGATGATGGGATGATGAAGGTATAGAGCATAACAGGAAATGATATTCTAAAAGGATGGAATAGATACTATATTGTCTAGATCTAGACTAGAACTACTCCTACTCAGACTTATCACCTCAAAAATGAGTCTAGATAGCAGGATCCCTTCGTTGCTATGAACAGATTCTGTATTTATGTCACTTAGGATACCTATACCATCGCTCCTTCAAAATATTTTTTCGATGATTTTCTAGACACTCTTCAACATACTCGTCATAGTCTCCGAACCTATTACAATGTCTAACAATTGACTTTATCAATTGCTCGACATAGTGTGAATTAGCATACGGGAGCAATAGTTGTTCTAGCTCATGGAGTTTGATGTTAGCCTTTCTAATTCGGTCCTCGCAACAACAGGATGTGGTGCCTTTGTTGTGTAAGGACGGGTTTATTTCTAGTCCATATACAGGGTCCTTTATTATGACTGGTGTGACATATTTTTCTTTGATTTGCCTTGTATTTTCCAATTCATACTTCGAAGTTCCACAGTGATCTTGAGGAGCTATAGTGACAGTGGTAGTGGCATCTTGTAAAGATGTAAACCTAGTTCCAGCGCCTTTTTGTTCGTTATTTTCTTTTTATTTTTGGCAGATAACCGGGGTGGTCTTTGTGATGGGGGTGGCAAGGTTCCATTTGCCCTTCCTATTAAATATTCAAGAAAGCTCACGATCTTTGCCTGTTGGAAATGGTGCTTCAAGTTGTGCCTTCTGGCGTCAAATCCTCTGGTAAAGTCCTGTGAACAAGTCACGCACACATATAGTGGCTTACTCAATCCTTATCTAGAGAGATAGGTCCGTTTCCTTTATATGTGATTTAAAGGAGTCTATCCGCTTTCTTGCTTTTTAGCGTTGAGCGCTACGTTCAGCTATTTTTTTTTGACCTCTGCGTACAAGAAATAGCTTCTATCTTCTATTCTGC
>Ga0126304_10001098_pt1 | contig 12308 bp, 15 predicted proteins | sample Plot25_FD_92538 | JGI IMG/M metagenome (GOLD analysis project Ga0126304, IMG submission 92538) | Serpentine soil microbial communities from UC McLaughlin Reserve, CA, USA - Plot25 | ecosystem: Environmental > Terrestrial > Soil > Grasslands | place: USA: UC McLaughlin Reserve, Lake County... | reverse complement strand
CAGACGGCGACGGATCGGAGCTAGGCGAGCTCGTCGAGGATGAGCGAGCCTCCGAGGTCGCCGGCACGGTCATCGGTGAGATGGAGATGGACTGGCTCGCCGAGGCCATCCAGGAGTTGCCCGAGCGCCACCGTTACGTCCTCGTACGGCGCTACGGCCTGGGCAACGAAGAGACGGCGACCCTCGCCCAGCTCAGCGAAGATCTCGGGATCTCCCGCGAGCGCGTCCGCCAGCTGCAGCGCGAGGCCGAGCGGATGCTGGCCGGTGGCGAGTACGGTCGCGCCATCAGCGCGGCCGCTTAGTGCCCTTGGTACAGCAAAACTGAGGGTTACGCTGGGCTATCGACCCGAAGACGGTACCTCGAGGGTACTGCATTGGCACGTAGACACCACAACCACGGCTCACCCAGCGGAATCGATGACAAAGTTCTGGATCTGCGGCCTTGACTCTCCCCACTGCCCGGTCCGATTGGCCAGAAGACGCTTGATAGACAAGCTCGATGCTCGCTTGTCTATCAAGCGTCTTCTGACTTCGCTTTGCGAACCTGTACCGAGGTTATCTCGCCATCTGGCATAGACGTGAGCTTGCGTTGCTCATCGAAGAAGTAGACGATCCCCTCGATGTGAGTCACTAACTTATCCTCCAGAACCTTCTGGGATCCGTCCGCGAGGGCTATCTCCACTGTGGGTAATGGAAGATCTATCGCGGTCGCATCGACAAGCTGCAGCAAGGAGCTTGCAAGGAACGTCAGAGCTATCGCTACAATGAGCAAGCGCAGATCCACCGTGATATAGGGGAACGCTGCCCGAACGTCCATCGCGCCACCTCGGCCGCCGCGAAGGCCGGCCCAAACCCCACCTCTGGCTCCCGCATATGCAACGATCTCACTATACGTCTCTGACGGTGGCGGGCGCATCCCCCAATTGGACCATTCCTACGGTTGCTAGAGCGTTACTAAACGTTACGAAGATCACAGTATTTACCATGTGATCAGGAACGTAGTAGTTCGCTTCTGGCTTGAGGCGCGTCCGAGGCTTTTCTGACACAACGAAGTAGCCGGCCTTCAACGAAAACACAAAGCCGAAATGTTGGAGTGCCTACGGGCTGATAGCTCTTGCAAATCTGCAATGAGCCTTACGAAAGAGCTTCTCGCTCCTTTCGGGGCGTGGGGTTGACCAGGTAGATGCCCACGACTACGAGGACCAGCCCGATAAACAGCGAGGCGCTCAGGCGCTCGTCGAGGACTAGCGCCCCGATGGCGACCGAGGCCAGCGGCACGAAGAACACGTAGGCCGCAACCCGGCTCGTAAGCGATTGAAAGGAAGACAAAGGTGGGACGACGCCGTGATCTTATCGTATAGTGCCGTCCCCACGGTTCTAAGCGTAGAAGTTGCGATCCCAGCGGTGGTTCTTGAGTATTCTCACCTGGTCTTCCGGTAGGCCGTCGCCGACGGCCATGTTGCGTTCGACGTTGCGCACGGAGCGCATGCCGGGGATGACGGTCGAGACGGCCGGGTGGCTCAGGATGTACCGGAGGGCTATCTCGGCTATCTCGTCCTCGCTCGCACCGAGCTCGGAGACGATGGCCCGCACGCGGTCGTAGACCTCCTGTTTTCGGTCGCCGCGGAAGTAGTGGTTGCGGAAATCCCCCTCTTCGAAGGTGGTATCTGGCATGATCCTACCCGTCAAGGCGCCCTCGTCGAAAGGCACCCGGACTATGACGCCGACGTCGTGCTCCAGGCAGGCCGGCAGTAGCTCGTCCTCCGGGCTCTGGTCGAAGACGTTGTAGATCACCTGCACCGTATCTACCGCGCCGGTCTCGATGAGCCTCACCGCGTTCGACGGCTGGTGGTCGTTTATGGAGACGCCGAAAGCGCGGATCTTGCCTTCCTTTTTCAGGTCCTCGACCGCCTCCAGCCAGTCCCCCTGACCGACCCAGTCGTCCTGCCAGACGTGGAACTGCTGCACGTCGATGGTGTCTAGCCCCAGGTTGGAGAGGCTCTGCTCGGTACACTCCCTGACGTAATCTCCTGGGAAGGCCTCCTCAGAGGGTATCCCATCGGGAGCGGGCCACACCTCGTTCTTCGGTGGGATCTTGGTGGCGACGTGTATGGTCTCGTCTCTCTCCTCGACTACCCGCCCCACGAGCCGCTCGCTGTGTCCCTCACCGTAAGCCAGGGCCGTGTCTATGAAGTTGAGACCGAGGTCGACGGCCCTGTTCAGGGCCTCGAGCGATTCCTCGTCTTTCGCGCCGAGCCAGGCGTCGCCGGCGATGCCCCAGGCCCCGTAACCTATCTCCGATACTTGCAGGCCCGTCCTGCCAAGCGTTCTGTAGTTCACACAGCCTCCATCTAAACCGCTTGCCGGAAGGTTCTACCCTTTGTTACCACGACCTGGGCATCACGAAACAGACCGGCGCATATGGTTCCCACGGAGCCGGGCATCCGTTGTAGACTCGGACGCCGGAAGCTTTAGAGGAGGCGAAGACTGTGGACCGTGAAACCAAGGAACGCAAGCTGGTTGCCCTGATGGTCAACGACCTGGGGCCCGGCTTCGGGAAGATGGAGATGGCCAGGCTAGATAGTGAGGTGCGTGCACTCTCGGACGCGGAGTTGGATGAGACGCTCGCGGGAAGGTTGGATCTCCTGCACCCCGTAGACGAAGAGGCACTGGAGCAGGCCCTGCTACACGTCGAGGAACTTGACAGTAACGATTCAGAAGGCTTCGCTGGCGCCCCCGACATGAGTCACGAGCCGCGTCCCGAAGAGCGGCAAGAATGATCCCGGCCAGGTAACGTAGGTACGGCAATGCTCAGAGAATCGGGTGAATAATACTATATGTAGTACTTTTTTCTCCGCCTGACCCTGCATAGCCCCCGGAGACTGTGCTAGGATCACCCTCCCAACTGTTGGAGGGGAGAGCTTACGAGACGCACGCTGGGACATCCGCGGATAGCCGACGCCCAGATCAGCGGCAAGGAACGGAACAGACGTGCCGTCCCCAAATCTGACACTCCCGAGGTGCGCCTGCCCTACAGTCCAGGTCTGGACGGGTTGCGGGCGCTGGCCGTAATAGCCGTGCTCCTCTACCACGCAGATCTCTCTTGGATCCCTGGCGGTTTCCTGGGAGTAGAGGTCTTCTTCGTCATAAGCGGATACCTCATAACCGCCCTGCTGCTGGCCGAGTGGCGCCAGAGGGGCAGCATAGACCTTAAGAACTTCTGGCTCAGGCGCGCGAGGAGGCTCTTGCCGGCCCTGTACGTCTTGCTTGTGGTTTGCCTGGCCTTCGCCGTTGTGTTCTTGCCCGGAGAGGTGGCGAGGCTCAGGAGCGATGTGCTGGCGGCGTTTGGGTACGTGACAAACTGGTATTTGATCTTCGGGCACGTCTCCTACTTCGAGGCCGTGGGGCGGCCGTCGCTGCTACAACATCTGTGGTCTCTGGCGGTCGAGGAGCAATTCTACCTGCTCTGGCCCCCGGTTCTCGCCCTCGCGCTCGCCGTCGGGGCCTCGCGCCTGAGGCAGCGGCGGGCGCTGTCCGTCGCGCTGGCGGGGGCTGTGGCATCGGCTGTTGCGATGGCGGTGATGTACGCTCCAGGGGTTGACCCCTCGAGGATCTACTACGGAACGGACACACGTGCTACGGGGTTGCTCTGTGGGGCCGCACTGGCTTTCTTATGGTCACCTGGGGACAAGTACCGTCCTTCGGTGGCCCGCCACTACAGGCTCGAGCTTGGCAGTCGGGGACGGCTCAGAAGGCGTTGGGGATGGACGACCCCGCTCTTGTTCGACATTGTCGGCTTCGCGGCGCTTGGTGCCCTGGTCTGGTTCTTCCTCCACCTCGGCGAGTACAGGCCGCTTCTCTATGAGGGAGGCTTCGCGCTGGTCGCGCTTGCGACGGTTGCGATGATCATGGCCGCCGTCCACCCTTATTCGCTCATAGGCGCGCACATCATGGGGTCGGCCCCGCTGCGCTGGATCGGAGTTCGTTCCTACGGCATCTACCTCTGGCACTGGCCGGTGTTCATGGTGACCCGCCCCGATCTCGACTTGCCCTTCGACGGGTGGCCCCTGCTCGCGGTGCGCCTGGGCGTGACGGTCGTGCTGGCCGACCTCTCGTACCGCTTCGTCGAGACGCCTATTCGCCACGGCGCCCTGGAACGCGCCTGGAACACGCTCCGCGAGGCGCAGGGACCACGGCGCTGGCAGCTGCGCCTCCAGTGGGCCGGGGCGCTCGTGCCCATCCTGGCCTCCTGCGCACTTCTCGGCATGGCCGTGGCCCAGGCCAAACCGCCGGAGAAACCCTCCTATCTCGCCGACATGAAGTCAGTGCATACCGTGGAACAATCTCACCACACCGCTTCCGCACCCGGCACAGAGGGTCAGAAGATCCGGGACGCGAATGCGCCGAACACGAGCGCCGGTGATGCCGATTCCAGGGCGAATGGGGCGACACAGGATAAGAACAGCCGCCCCGCAGCAGGGACGAAAGCACAAAGTACGGCGAAGAAGACCTCGGATAGCGGACGAGCCGGTGCTCCGGAGTATACCGGCTCAGTTAGCGCCATCGGCGACTCGGTTATGCTAGGCGCCGTCGGAGGATTGCAGAAAGACATACAGGGGCTCGGGGCCGTCGACGCGGAGGTCGGCTTGCAAGTCTATGACGCTATAGACATCCTGCAATCCCGTCGTGCCTCGGGCCAGCTGGGGAACGTGGTGATCGTCCACCTCGGTGACAACGGCGCCTTTACCAAAAAGCAGTTCGAACAGATCATGCGCCTTCTCTCTGGCGTCGACAGGGTCCTCTTCGTCAACGTAACGGTCCCCCGTACCTGGGAGGACCCGAACAACGAGGTGATCGCAGAAGGGGTGAAAAGACACCCCAAGGCCGTGCTCGTCGACTGGCACTCGGCGAGCTCAGACCGGCCCGAGATCTTCTACAATGACGGCTACCACCTCCGCCCCAAGGGCCAGCGGATCTACGCCGACCTGGTCTCCTCATACCTCCCCGAAGAGTAGAAGCGATTTGCAGGGGGTCGATGACCCCCTGCAAATCGCGCCGTCAGCTATCAGCCCTTGGCTGTCAGCTTGCAAAGGGGACTCAGAGCCCCTTTGCTAATCGCTCGAGAACTCCTCGCCCTCGTCTCCTGCCTCGTTTTGGATGCGCCTCGGCTCCTGCACGGCAGCCGCGCCTGAGACCCGCACCTCGAGCACACCGCCGTCGAAACGGGCGCTGATCTTGCTCTCATCGACACCCTGCGGCAGCGTCATGCTCCTCCGGAACGAACCGTAGCGTCGCTCCCTCACATAATAGCCGGAACCCTCTCGCTGCTCCTCGGCCTTGCGCTCCCCAGAGATCGTCAAGACCCCGTTGTGCAACGTGATGTCTACATCTTCCTGCTTCACACCGGGCAACTCCGCCCTGACGATGACATCCCCATCCTCTTGCAATACGTCGAGCACCGGCGCCCACCGGGTCGGCTCATCCCCCTGGTGTCTCCCACTCCTGCGGGAGAGACCGCCGAACATCTCGTCGAACATCCGGTTCATCTCGCTCTGCATGTCGTAAAACCCACGGTAAGGACTCAAAGACATCTCGACTACCTCCTTGCTCTCTTCGACTCGCCATACGAGCCGCCCTGCCGACTGCACAAGCATTATACCCTACATAACAGTTTGTAAACAGTTTTTAGACGCATTTCTGCGGTATTTCTACATATTTCTTACAGTATATGCTAAGGTAGGCATTCATGGACGAGAAGAACACGAACAGGAGTCGGGCGGGATCGAACCTGGTAGCGTTACGGGAGTGGCGGATGTGGACCCAGGTTCGGCTTGCCGAGGAGGCTGGGATCAGTCCGACGACGGTCTCTGGCATCGAGAACGGGAGGATCTCGCGCCCCCACTTCGGCACGTTGCGTAAACTGGCGATGGCTCTCAGCATCGAGCCTGAGGAGTTGTTGCCCCGGCCGGGCATCAGGAAGGGCGGCGCGCCCGAGGGTCTCTCGCTCGAGTGGTCGATAGCATCGAACGATGAGGAGTTCGAGCGAGGGCTGGAGGAGGCTTCTATAGAGGGGCTCTCGGCGCTCTCCTACGAGCTCGACGAAGAAGAGATGCGTCTGCGAAGGGTCTACGAGCAGGCCAGGGGAGCAGAGCAGCGACGCCTGATAAAGGCCATGATCCGCCGGGTGGCTGCCAACTCCGGTTCCGTGGAGGCCTCGATATCCGCCCACAAAGACAGGCGTCCCGAGCAGTCCCCGGAACACCGCCTTCGAGATTAGCCGCTCCGGGCCTCGACTTCACTCCTACAGCGCCTCTCGCCAGGCCATTATCGCGAGGACGAGGATCGGCAGGAGCACGAATGCCACCACCGCTGTCACAACGAGATCATCATCGCGCCACGTGGTCACGAGGAGGACAGCTACCACGGCGGCGCAGAGGGAGACGGCCAGGGCGAACAACAGGGCCGCGCTCACAGGCTCCTCATGAAGAATACGGCCGCCACCACGCTGAAAACGAAGAACGCGAGCGCCGCTGACCGGGAGAGCGCCCGATGCCCGTCGAGCACCGCCACTATGTAGTAGTAGGCGCAACCCACCGCCGCAACGGCCGCGACCGCCAGGACGAGGAGATCCTGTGTTCTGACGCTCACGCCACCTCCTTGCAGACTCCGTAAGCTTCTTCCTGCTTATTCCGTGCCATGGTAACCCAGGGCCTTACGACGCTCTCCCTTCAGGAGCTCCCGCCCGTGATCTCGGAGAGCATCGTCGACGGGGTGATGATGTCGGGGTCGGTAACGACGTCGAGCAGAGTGACGGCGTCCGAGGCTACTGCGGCCTCCAGCGCGGGGACCAACTCGTCGGAGTCGCGCACGGTGTGGCCTTCGGCGCCCAGGCTCCTGGCGTAACCGGCGAGGTCGACCTCCCCTATCTCGACGCCGGCTGTGCGGCCGAGCGTTTGCTTCTGGTGCATCGCTATCGTGCCGTGGAGTCCGTTGCGGAAGACGACCACCGTGATAGCGGCGCCGTACCGGACCGCCGTCTCGACCTCCTGGCCGGTCATCAGGAACCCTCCGTCTCCGCAGCAGGCTAAGACGGTCCGGTCAGGGGCGACGAGCTTCGCCGCCACCGCGGCGGGAACACCGTAGCCCATCGCGCCGTTCGTGGAGGCAAGTTGCGTGGCAGGGTGGTTGTAGCGCCAGTAGCGGTGGATGAAGATCGAGAAGTTGCCCGCGTCGTTTGTCAGTAGTGCGTCCTCGGGCAGAGCCTCGCGCATGGCGCCAACGACCCGCGCGGGGTCGATGCCTTCCGCGACGCGGTCCGACGGTATCGTGCTGGAATCGAGGTACGTTCTGTGGCCATCGGTCCAGTCCCGCGCCGGGGGCGGTGAAGGCGCCTGCTCTGCCAATGCGGCCAGGGCCGTATCCGCGTCCGAGACCATGCCGACTTCGACGGGGACCGTCGCGCCGACTTCGTTCGGATCTATGTCTATCTGAACCACGGGCTGGTCCCCTCGTGGGAGCGAGTAGGTCTGGGTCGTCACCTCGTCCAGGCGGCAGCCAACCACGACGACGAGATCCGCGCTCTTCAGCGCACTCAAGGTCTCAGGCGACGTGCCGAGCGTGAGGTGTCCCAGGTAGTTCGGATGCTCGTTCGGGAACACGTCTTGCCTGCGGAAGGCCGCGTAGACTCCGACGTCCCACGCCTCCGCGAAGGAGATCAAAGCCCCTCGCGCGCTTTGCGCACCGCCGCCCGCGATCACGACCGGACGGCGCGCGGCGGCGAGCCGTTCGGCGATGGTCAGGACATCCCCGGGTGCCGGGGCGAAACGGGGCGGGGACGACACACGGACCCCGGGATTCTCTGTCACCATCTCGCCGAGGACGTCGGCCGGTAGGGCGAGCATGACTGGGCCTGGACGGCCGGATGTGGCGATCCTCAGCCCTCTGGCGACGAACTCGGCGAGGCGGTCTGGGCGGTGTACCGTTGCGGCCCACTTGGTGATAGGGGCGTAGAAGGCGCTGAGATCCACCTCCTGAAAAGCCTCTCTGCCGAGGAAATCCGTCTCTACCTGTCCGAGCAGCACGAGCATCGGCGACGAGTCCTGCCTCGCCGTGTGTACCCCGATGGCGAGGTTGGATGCGCCAACCCCCCTCGTGGCCATAGCCACCGCCGGTCTTCTCGTCAGCTTGCCGTCCGCCTCGGCCATAAAGGAAGCGCCGGACTCGTGGCGCGTCGAGATCAGGGACAGGTCGGAATGCTCCTCGGCGGCGTCCAAAACCTCCAGGAAGCTCTCGCCGGGCACGGTATACAGGCGCCTCACACCGGCCCGCGCCATGACCTCGGTCGCGACGTACCCAGCCTTGTTCTTACCGCTATCCGCCATCCGTCCTCCGAAAGATCCTGGCCCATCCGGACCACCCGACACCCCCTACATCCTACACGCTCGGTCCCTGGGGAGGTCGCGGGATGACGCCTCAAGGCATATAGTGTGTCGGCCGAGGTGAAAGGAGGGAGCTCTGGCTAGTACGGAGGTAGTAGTCGTGGGATGCGGTGTGATCGGGCTGACGGCGGCCATCTGCCTGCGGGAGGACGGCCTGGACGCCGGGATAGTGGCCGCCGACTTGCCTGAGGCCACGACGTCGAGCGTCGCGGCCGCGATCTGGTACCCGTACAGAGCCTACCCCGAGAACAGCGTGATCTCCTGGAGCAGCAGGACCTACGAGGTCTTCGAGGAGCTATCGGATAAGCCGGAGAGCGGCGTCCTCATGCGCGAGGGAGTGGAGATCTGGCACGAACCAGTCCCCGATCCGTGGTGGGCCGGCGCAGTTCCCCACGTCCGCCGGTGTGGCGAAGACGAACTACCTCCAGGCTACATGGACGGTCACGCTTTCGCAGCTCCCGTGGTCGAAATGCCCATCTACCTTACGTACATGATGGACCGCTTCGCCGCGGCCGGGGGAAGCGTAGAGCAACGTACCCTTTCTTCACTCGACGAAGTAGAAGCGCGTGTCGTGGTCAACTGCGTCGGGCTCGGTGCCCGGGACCTGGTAGACGACGCTTCTATGGAACCGATAAGGGGCCAGGTCGTGCGTGTCCGCAACCCGGACCTGGAGCGTTTCGTCCTTGACGAGGAGAACCCCGAAGGCGTCACGTACATCGTTCCGCGCTCGGAGGACTGCATCCTAGGCGGGACGGCTGAAGAGGGCGTGTGGGACCTGGAACCGGACCCCGAGATTGCGGCCGGCATCCTGCACCGATGCACGCGTCTTGAGCCGCGCCTGGCAGGTGTAGAAGTGCTGGAACACAAGGTGGGACTCAGGCCTGGCCGGCCAGAGATACGCCTGGAACGGGAAGATGGCCCTGGCGGGGTCCCCCGCATCCACAACTACGGCCACGGGGGATCAGGGATCACCCTCTCCTGGGGCTGCGCCGAAGAGACGCTGCGGCTCGTGCAAGAAGCTATCAGCCATCAGCCGTCAGCAAGGACAAGAACCCGACAAGCTGACCGCTGAGAGCGAAAGCCGAAGGCTTGTGCGTGCTGAAAGCTGACAGCGCGAGTTGAGGAAGCTTCCTCAACTCGCTACTTGCGCAGGCGCTCGCGCCATCCGGGGCGGGGCTCTGCGAGCTCGGCTTCGAGGCCGGATTCGGCCTCCGCTTTGAGCGGTCTGAGCTTCTTGCTCACGCGCCTTTCCATACTGCGTCTGACGCGCGGGTTGCCCCGCTCCTCTATCTCAGCGGAGAACTCCGAACAGAGCTCTTCGGACCTCCTGACGAAGTTCTCAACCTTCTTGCGGCTAGCTTCAGTGAGCCACACGGAGCCTGGCAGGTACTGGTGGGATAACTCGTCGAGAAGCCCGACGACCTGCTCCCGCCTCTCCTTCTCGTAGTCGTCGTCCACCTCCCCGTGCAGGGAAGCCCACCATACGAAACCCCGGTAGAGCCCGGTGAGATGCTTACGGACCTCCACGACCGCCGATCTATGTCGCCCTACCCGTGCTCCCCCGGCCTCTATCGTCCTCAATCCCGAACCCCTCCACGATGATCTTTCAGCTCACAGCGCGCCCACGGTCTCTCGGGGGCGAGTGCCTAACATAGCACAACATACGGACATTTTTCTGAGCCGGGAAGCGTATCTTGTGACTGCCTGTTCTCCTGAGCAACGCTCGACGATCCGCCCCACTACGAGCGCGCAACAAACGCGCCTCCCCGACTGGGGAGGCGCGTTTGTTGCAACTATAGGGTTTCTTGCTACAGGTTCGTGAGGTTGCCTACCGGACCACCCGAGCTGTTGAGCCGTTCGCACTCCTGGCAGAGCGGCTTACCACCGGTCCCCTGTATGACGTTCTCGGGCGCGATGCTGTTGCCGGTCTGGCAGTTGCGGTTATTGTGGTACACGTCAGAATTGGCCGAGTGCCACGGTCCCTCGCCCTTCAAGGCACCGGTAGTCTCCCTCAGGCGGTCAGTAGCCGAGCCCACGAGTCCTTTGTCCTTGTCGGTGGTCATGCACTCCTCCTCCGGTTGCTTGCAATCGCCTGATATGTAACCAGATAGCACGAAGATGAAACATTCGTGTGTGGTAAGGCAGGCAAGCACGGCCATAGACGGGCGACAACAGGGTCGTGTTTGCCAGAGAGCACAATGGGTAAGAAGCTCTTGGCGTATTCGTAAAGCGAGACGGGAGGAAGAAGCACATGAGCCTTGGCAACCTTGGCGACAGCCTGAGCAACCTCGACCTGGGGCAGCTCACACAGTACCTGCCGAACCTGGACTTCCCGGCCAGCAAGGACGAGGTCGTATCGGAGGTTCAGAACAACGGCGCACCACAGGAAGTAGTCGATCAGCTAAAGAACTCGAGCACCGACACCTTCAACAATGCCGAGGAGGTATTGGAGACGGTGCGAGGGAACAGGTAGAGAACTTTCAAGAGGTTTCCATCTGTGACCTGGGTCCGGCTTCTGTTCCGGGCTCAGGTCTTTTCGTGCACAGATCTCTGGATCGATTCGTGAGCCTCGCGTAGGCGCGCCGTCGAGGTCCCTTCGCGACGAGCAATCGCGCAGCGAGTCGCGCGCTGTCGCCGGTGTCCGCGATAGAAGCAGATAGCGGACATAGCCCGCCTCCTCCTGCTCGACCGGACGAAGAGGCGCCTGAGGGCCCAGGACATCGACGTGGAGTTCACCGCAGAGGCCGGCGGCCTTATAGCCGAGGAGGGCTTCGACCCCGAGTTCGGCGCAAGGCCACTCAGACGCACCATCCAGCGCAGGGTGGACAACGAGCTGGCTAACATGGTCCTCTCCGGCTCCTTGACGCCCGGCGCGAGAGTCGTGGTAGGCGCCGGCGAACAAGCCGGTGGCGGGCTCACCTTCGATATCGTCGAAGCGCCGGCCGGGGCGGCAACAGCGCCAGGCGAGGACCGGTCAGCCCCGTCCGGCTAAGGCCTTATCTATCAGCCTGCGTCGCGGTGCGCACCGCGACGAACGAGTCGTACTCTTCGCCCTCGATGGTCCGCGGCACGAGCTCGGCTTCGAGCCCCACCTCACCGAACAGACGCAGCCACGTCGCACGCGGAAATAAACCCTCCACGTGGACGTCGTGGACGACGCGCATGCTCCCGTCGGGTTCGTGAAGCAAGAACGCGTAGTGCACGGTGTAGGTAGTCTCGCCGGCCTCTAGTGTCAGCGTCCACTCCAGGTAGCGCGCCCGCCTTCCGCTCTCGTCCTCGCCGCCACCATGCTCGGTTGACTCGGAGAACGTCTCCGTCGTCGCGTCAGGAGCCACGAGTGCCACGCCGCCGGGTGCTAGATGCGCGGCTACGGTCTGGAGCGCTGCGCGCAGGTCGTCCTCGGTAGTCATGTACATCACCGCGTCATGGACGAACACCGCGTCGAAGGTACGCCCCAGGCGCACGTGTCGCATGTCGCCGGATAGGTGAGTACATTCGGGGTTGAGCTTGCGGCTTATCTCCCGCATCCCTTCTGCGGGCTCGACGAGGGTCATGGCGAATGAGTGCTTCATGTGGGAGGCGTTGTTGCCCCCTCCGCTGCCAAGCTCAAGCACCTCGAGCACCGGGCGACGCGCCGAGGCGTGGAACATCTCCAAGTAGAGCGCCGCCTCCTCGGCGTACTCAGAAGGTGGCGAGATCACCGGCCACCAGTCGGCGATGTCGTCGTAGAGCCTCAGCTCTAGAATCTTTCCACCCACTGCGCACTCCACTCGGGTGCTTCGAAGGGCTCGGCGAAGTACCCCTTATCCCTCTTGATCTTGCCGTCCTCGAATTCGACTATCTCGCAGACGTTCATGCGGTGGCCATCGT
>Ga0126304_10001095_pt1 | contig 12315 bp, 12 predicted proteins | sample Plot25_FD_92538 | JGI IMG/M metagenome (GOLD analysis project Ga0126304, IMG submission 92538) | Serpentine soil microbial communities from UC McLaughlin Reserve, CA, USA - Plot25 | ecosystem: Environmental > Terrestrial > Soil > Grasslands | place: USA: UC McLaughlin Reserve, Lake County... | reverse complement strand
TCCTGGAACTTCTTCGTTCCACCGTACACCGGCCGCTGCCCGTCGGCATTGCGAACGAAGATCGTCGACAACCGCCGCGCGATCTCCTTGGCCACTTCGAAGAGCGTCATCTGTTTTCCCGAGCCGGTGGGGCACTCCACGCGGAGATCGTTCCCGTAGAACTGATACATGTTCAGCAGGCCGCGGATCAGCAGGACATTGACCGGCATCCAGATAGGTCCTCGCCAGTTGGAGTTGCCACCGAACATCCCGTTGTTGGATTCCGCCGGCAGGTACTGCACAGAGTAGTCACCGCCGCCCACATGTAGCCCGAACGGCTGCGCCCCGTGCGCTGCCGATAGCGATCGGATGCCGTACGGGCTCAAGAACTCGCGTTCGTCGAGGGCGTAGCGGAGCAGACTCACGAGTTTTTCCTTATTGCAGACCGAGGCCAGGCGTCGGTTGGCAAAGCCGACGAACGTGTGATCGCCGGGGGCCACGTGATCGAGCACCTCCGGGTGACGCTCTCGAAACAACCCGACGAGTTCTTTGAGCCGTTCGAAGCGTCCTTCCCCTTTCGGCTCAAAGACGGTGGCGGCGCACATCGGCAACAGTCCCACCATCGATCGAACCTTCAGACGTTGGGCGCTGCCGTCTGGCATGTGCAGCAGGTCGTAGAAGAAGCCGTCCTGGTCGTCCCACATCTCATCGTGGTTCGGCCCGATGCGATCCATCGCGTACGCAATCCAGAGGAAATGCTCCAGGAACCGATAGGCGACGTCTTCGTACATCGGATCGACATCGCTCAGGATCAGCGACATCTCGAGCATGTTCTGACAATAGAACGCCATCCACGCCGTGCCGTCGGCTTGATCGAGGTGGCCGCCGGTCGGTAGCGGCGCGCTGCGATCGAAGATGCCGATGTTGTCGAGTCCGAGGAAGCCGCCGGCGAAGACGTTCTTTCCCTCAGGGTCCTTGCGGTTGACCCACCAGTTGAAATTCAGCATCAACCCTTGAAACGAGTGTTCAAGGAAACGTGTGTCTTCTCGCCCCTGCGTCTTTTCCAAGTTGTACAGAAACAACGTCGCCCAGGCGTGGACCGGTGGATTCACGTCGCTGAAGTTCCACTCGTACGCAGGAATCTGCCCGCTCGGATGTGCGTAGAGGCTTTTCAGCAACAAGAGCAGCTGGCTTTTCGCGAAGTCGATATCAACGCGCGAGAGCGCCAGGGTGTGAAACGCCAGGTCCCACGCCGCATACCACGGGTACTCCCATTTGTCCGGCATGGAAATGACGTCGCTGTTCAGCATGTGGAACCACTCGGCGTTCCGCACGCGGCGATTGGCTCCGAGCAGTGGGTGCGCGTTGTGCTCTTCGAGCCACGTGTCGAGATCGAAGTAGTAATACTGCTTCGACCACAACATCCCGGCGAGCGCTTGGCGATGAATGCGGCGCTCGTCTTCGCCGAGCGATGTTGGCGTGATGCGATCGTAGAACTCGTCGGCTTCGTGCTGCCGTTGCGCGAGGACCGTGTCGAACGTCGCAAACGGCTGGCTCGCCGACGCCTGACTGAGTCGCAGTCGCACGACGCGTGAACCGCCGGCAGGAACATCGACGCGGTAATGGGCCGCGGCCTTCGTTCCCGAGCGCGCCGGATTGACCGCGTCCTTTCGTCCGGCGATCACGAACTCGTGAAACGCATCCTTGACGTACGGGGAGGCATTGGGCTGTCCCCACAGCTTCGCCGCATTCGATTCGTTTTCCGTGAACACTGCTTCCGCGGCGCCTTCGTAGTGGAGCGTGTAGTCACCGAGATCCGGATGAAACGCGTGGATCTGCTGACCGTCGACGTGACTCAACACGGGCTTGGGCACTGCGCGGCCCCACGACCATGTATTGCGAAACCATAGCGTGGGCAACAGGTGGATCGACGCCGCTTCGGGTCCGCGGTTGTGTACCGAGATCTTGATCAGCACATCGTCAGCAGAGGCTTTGGCGTACTCGACGAAGACGTCGAAGTAGCGGTCCGCGTCGAAGATGCCTGTATCGATGAGCTCGTATTCCATCTCATCGCGGGACCGGCGCCCGTTCGACTCGACGAGATCCAGATATGGGTATGCGTTCTGCGGATATTTGTAGAGATACTTCATGTACGAATGAGTAGGAGTGCTATCGACATAGAAGTAGTACTCCTTGACGTCCTCGCCGTGGTTCCCCTCGGAGTTGGTGAGCCCGAATAGCCGCTCTTTCAGAATCGGGTCGCGCCCATTCCAGAGCGCGAGCGCGAAGCACAGGCGCTGCTTGTCGTCGCTCAACCCCGCGATGCCGTCTTCGCCCCAGCGATAGGCGCGCGAGCGCGAGTCGTCGTGCGAGAAGTGGTTCCAAGCATCGCCGTCCTGACTGTAGTCCTCGCGAACCGTTCCCCATTGCCGCTCGCTGAGATAGGGTCCCCATTTCCTCCACGGCGCGTGCTGGTCACGCGCCTCCATCAAGCGTCCCTGCTCGGCGTCCTGCCCGCCCGCCCCGCTCTGTTTTTGCGATTTCATGGATATGTCCTTTCTGACCTCATAGAGCTGTTCGTGGAATCGAGCGATGGCAGATGCACCTCAGTTAGCGAATCCCACAGTGATCGGCAGGAACTGCCCAGTGGCTCGTTTACCATTCGTACCGTGAGATGCGGCCTCACTCGGGTCGATCTCCGGCGCCCAGATGTCGTGATAGCGGAACTCGAAACCGCCTGCGCCGATCTCGCGATCAGCAAAGCTGAATGGCGCATGACCGTCCTCATGTGTGACATCGGTGAGCGTCTGTTCTCTCGCGGTGAACCCAGCACCCACGGCAAAAAGCCTGCCCCGCTACTCAGCGATTGGCTTATGCGCTGGATCGATGAAGTTGTGCGAGAATTCGCGGTGCCGCAGGCCGCCCAATTCATGCCGGCGCCGCGCGGTCATCCAGATGCTGGTATCCTGACCGCGACCGGTCGCGACCGGCGCGACAACTCGCGGACTCTTCGGTGGGGAACTCTTGATGAGAGCAACACCGTTCGCGGACGCGTTACGTACGGCGGGCCTCATGCTCGCGGTTATGACGGCCGCCTCGTCTGCTTCGGCGCAAACGAGAGACGGCGACGCGCCACTCCCTGGGCGCGCGATTCCGGTCGCGCAACGTGCGACCCAGGCTCCGACCTTGCCGATCTGGGATACGGCGGCACGTCAAGACGAACTTGACAAGTGGATAGAGGAATTTACGGAGTGGGAGGCATGGGCGGCGACATGGGGAAATCGTCGCGAGCCAGGCTGGTTCCGTAGTGCACGTACACGCCGCGCCAAGCCCGATCCTCCATTGTGGTTGTTCGAGGCGTGCGACGGCGTGGCCGCTGACCCGGATTCCACCAACGAGCCCTGCCAGTTGCTGGCGGCATGGAGCGGCGGGCCCGCTGCCATGACAACGACAGCTACCGCCGCGCCAGTCAATACAAACGCCGAGGACACGGGAAAGATCACCTGGTGGGAGCACGTACACCTCGATGGCGGATGGCCCGCCATGCAGTCGGGAGTCAACGTCTACGGTGTCCTCGGCATGCACGCGACCACGACGGTGAAAGGGCGTTTTCAGATCTTTGTGGCGCCGGGTGCGATGCTGATGAACGTGCCGACTGCGGACGGCAGCCGCGCATGGAGGATTGCCACCAACTACGGCATCGCCTATCGCCTGGGGCAATTCACGCTGCCGGGTACTACGCGCAAAGCGTATCTCCACTTGAATCTCGCCAAGGCCTGGTTGTTGGGAGCCGGCTCTGACGTGCCGACGAGCAGCACCGACTTCGCGGGGCTGTCGATCACGTTCAAGAAGACGCCGTAGAGAACGTCGCACGGCCATCACGACGTCTCGCGTGGCCCGCGTCATGTCGCGACGTCGCCATGTCTCCCTACTCGAAAAATCGTCGTCCGCGGCGCCCCGCATTTTGCTTCCATGACAGTGACGGCCACCAACTGCGGTGACCGTAGGGAGCAAAACCATGAGTGCAACGAAGACGATGCTGCTGGTGGCAATGGTGTGGGCGGCGACCGCGTCACCACAGGCGCAGGAACCGGTGACGAAAGCCAACGTGCTGAAGCTCAGCGCGACGATCACCGCGGTTGACCAGGCGAAGCGAATGCTGACGCTGCGCGACGACATGGGCAACGAGGACACCGTCAGCGTCAGCCCAGAGGTGAAGCGGTTCGAGGAGCTGAAGCCGGGGCAGAAGGTGAACCTCACCTACTACGAGTCGCTCGTGTTTCAGTTGGTCAAGGCCGGCGAAAAAGGCGCCGGTGCGAGCGCTGGTGCGACGGTGAATCGCGGCACGGGCGCGCTTCCTTCCGCGACGATCGCGAGCCAGGAAACCATGACAGTGACGGTCAAGGCGATCGACGCCACAGTACCCTCTGTCACGGTGGCCACCGATGACGGACGAGTCGTGACCCGGAAAATCGAGAATACGAAGAATCTCGAGAACGTGAAGCCCGGCGACAAGATCGACATCACCTTCTCGCGGGCGTTGGTGACGAGCGTCTCGCCCGCTAACTAAAAGGGCTCGATGACGCCTCAGTCCCGCCCGCATGCGCGGGACGTAGGCGTCCCGCCCGCATGAAGCCTACGCGCGCACGTACTGGCTTGCCGCGATGGTCCGCTCGATCGGTCGTCGTGGCACGCGAAACGGGCGCGCGTGGGGTTTGGCGACGACGGGCGTCGCCGGTGGGAAGGCCCAGCTTCCGTTGAGGATCTCGGGGCGCGGACGATAGAGGCGCACCATGTAGTTCCACCCCGGCATAATCGCAAGGCAGTTGGGCGACTGGCTGTCGCTGCCACCGAACTGTACTGTGACGGAGCCGTCCTGATCGCGCGTCGCCGTGAGGCTGTTGACGCTGTAGGCATGGCGTGTGTTCGGTTCGAAGTAGCCGTCGGCACCGTAGACGCTGATCGACCAGAACCCATCCACGGGCACATCTCTGATGGTGAGCCGGTGCATCGTCGTGCCGTCGTTCATGCACGGCGTCACGTTGAGATACGTCGCCTCCGCTTCCGGATTCCCGCCCCAGTGCATCGCTGTGCCGATTAGGTGACGGATTGGATCCACCTGCGCGCGGCTCCCGAACATGCCCCGCGAATCGTGTACCGTTCGGCCCAGTGCGACGAGCGCGTTGCGGACCATGCGCTGACTGGTTCCGTCCCATGCCGGGACCTGAAACCACCCCTGGGGCTCCTGCTCGACGGCGATCGCATCCTGGAGACGACGCGCCTCCTGCAGGTCGTGCGTGTTCCTCGGATCAACGAGCGTCCGCACTTCGGCCATCGCGTATCGCGTCCCGATCTGCGCTCGGCTCAGCACACAGCGGCTTGTGCTATGAACGACGGCCGGCGCGAACTGATCCTGATCGAGGACCAGCATTGACATGAATCGGGCGCCGCTGTCAGGCAGTGTGATCGTCACCGGCGCCGCATCCAGATCGAAGACCGCTGACGAGTACAGCGTGTCCCGATTCGGTCGAACGACCGTTTGCCACTCGATCGGCATGACTTCGCGACGATGGTGGAAGCGGCCGATGCCGCCGGCCAGTCTGATCATCCAGCGGAAGTACATGTCGCTCTCTGCGCGGTTGAAGTTATCTGGCGTGACGATCGCGTCGTTCGCGGTGCGCGGTAAGTTGTGCATCGTTCCTCCAGGCAGGCGGTAGCCCGCGTACGGAGGCAACTCACGTGCCGAGGCTCGACAGTACGGCGTATTGGAGTTCTGCGCAGACGCTCACGACGTTTCGTGAATGCCCGCGATATTTGGGCGATCGATCGCTGGTAGCAACCGGCTGTCGATGAAGCTGATGGCGGTACAGATCTTGAGCACACGTGCAGGGAACGAAGGCCGCACCATGGAGAGGGACGCCGTGTCTGCCGCAAAACATTCGGATCGCAAGGCAACGGAGTCTACCGCCGTCGAACCGGGTATACGTGGCGCGTCGTTTCTCGAGCCGGGAAGCCTGGGTGGGACGCCGGTGTTGACGGAGCGACAGCGCCAGCAGCTTCTCGAGATCGCGACGCGCATCCGGGTCCCCGCGCGAACGTTTGTCTATCGGGAACAGACTGCCGCGAGTTGGATCTACATCAACACCGAAGGCGTCTTGAAGACATTCAAGGACCTGCGGAGTGGGCGGCGCTGGGTGACGGCATTTCTGTTTCCGAGAGATGTGTTTGGACTCGCCAAGAACGGTCTGTATGTCCGCACGGCCCAGGCCATCACAACGGCCACGCTCTATCGTATCGAATCTCATGTGCTGATCGCGCTGTTGCGTCGTGATGCCGAGCTCCAGTTTCAGTTTCTCAGCAAGGTGACACACGAACTTCGCGAGGCGCAGCGCCAGACGATCGTCGTGGGGCGCCGTGACGCCGTCGGTCGGCTGGCCATGTTCATTCAGCAGCTCGAATGTACGTGCTGCGATCGGCACAATGCTCGGGATGTCGAGCTGCCAATGAGCCGCTCGGATATCGCCAGCTATCTTGGTTTGTCGCTCGAATCGGTCAGCCGCGCGACCACGAAGCTCCAACGCCGTGGCATCGTGAGCTTTCCCAATCGGCATCTCGCGCGCATCGTCGATCGTCCCCAGTTCGACCGCTTGGCAAAAGCCCTCTAAGCTCGTTGCCCGGTCGCGACGATTGATTCATGTCAATGAGTCCGTCTGCGGTCATCACGTAGCATTGCTCAGTCGCTGATGTGTCGTCCGAAGTACTGCGGACGCACGCTCGAGCGGCCCGAGCGCGTGCACAACCGTGAGCAGACTCATCACAATTCGGCTGGGCAATGACCTCCGGACTCTCCTGCGGCTGATGTCCACCTGCGTCCAGTCGCTGCGCGAGCGATCGGCAACCGATTCAGCCACGGAGCGCGATCTCCTCGAACTCGATGGCGCGATCGACAGCGCCTTTCACGTCGCGAGCGAACTGATCGTGATGGACGAACCACGAAGCGGCCAGACCGTCGTGGCCGACGTCAACGATCTCATCGCGCAGCTCGAAGGCGTGCTGGTCCGTATGGTGGGTGACAAGATTCGCGTCCACCTGCGGCTGGATGCCGCGGACGGAATGGTCGAAGCCGAGAGCGTGCAGCTGGAGTGGGTGCTGCTGAACCTTGCCGCGAACAGTCGCGACGCCATGCCGGACGGCGGCCTGCTCGAGATCCAGACGGCGTCGGTGACGCGGCGGTCCGACGGCGTTCCCTACATTCGTGTGACGGTCACGGATAGCGGACCTGGAATGCCGGAGGACGTGCGCGCCCGAGCGTTCGATCCCTTCGTCAGTACGCGGGAGGGCCGTCCAGGATTCGGCTTGACCAGCGTGGCGCTGATTGTTCGACTCTTTCGCGGGTGGGTCGACATCGAGAGCGACACGTCAGGAACCAGCGTCCATATTCACCTTTCAGCACTCAGCGCAGCGAAACAGTGAGGTCCCTGCCTCATCTCAGAAGATCTACGTAGATCCATTGGCCTATTGCCCCATCGGGGCGCGAGCAGTTACGTTGACGGCCTCCCCACAAGGTGGCTCGCCACCGCGCGATGCGATGGTGGCGAGTCTGAGAGCCGCTGCGAGTATAGGAAAGAAGGGCCAATGGCAGTCTCGGTGTTTCCTGGACGCGAGAACCTCGTTCCGAACGTCGAAAGGGTAGCTCGAGACGCGTGCTCTCGACTTGCCCAAGCCACACGAGAATCGATCAATGAGCGCCTGCGTGACGTGCTGTCACGGATGGTTGAGGAGCTGGTGCTCGAGGGTGGTCTTTTCTTCGTGCCGTTCGAACCACAAATCTCCAGCATCGCGATCGGCACCCTGCCGGCAACCGGCCGGGCTGTTGCTGAATGCCTTGCTGGCTCTCGCCTGCAGAGCGTTGCGAGCTCTCCGGATGTGCTGGTGGTCGCCGAGCCGCCGCATCATGGACGGCCGACGACTGCTCTGCCTACCGACGATCACCTGCACCTGTGGGCGCTGGGTATTCGCACGCTGATTCTGGTCCCGCTGTATCGGCAGGACTTCAGCCGCGGGGCTATCGCGTTGTATTCACAGCGCGCGCAGCTGCAACTGGCTGGGGCGACACTGGCGCCCTTGACCGCCGTCGCCGAGGCGGTTCGCACGGCCATCGAGGCAGTGCACGGCCCCCGCAACGGTGACGGCCCCCGCGTTGACGGGCCGGACGGCGCCTCACGGCGTGCGGCCACGCCTGCCCACGACGGGGAACGCCAGGGCCACGACGAAACGCTGATTGGCGAGAGTGCGGCCTGGCGATATGTCATGTTTCGTCTCGACCAGGTCGCGGCAACGACGGCGACCGTCCTGCTGCTCGGTGAGACGGGCACCGGCAAAGAACTCGTCGCGCGTGAGATTCATCGTCGTAGCGCCCGAGCCAGCGCCAAGTTCGTCGCGCTCAACTGCGCCGCACTCCCCGCTACGCTGGTGGAGAGCGAGCTGTTCGGGCGCGAGCGTGGGGCCTTCACGGGTGCCCATTCGAGTCAGGTAGGCAGGTTCGAGCACGCGAATCGAGGAACATTCTTTCTCGACGAGGTCGGCGATCTGCCGGCCGAGCTGCAGCCAAAACTCCTGCGCGTGCTCCAGGAAGGGCAAATCGAGCGACTGGGCAGCGCGCGCACCGTCGATGTTGACGTGCGCGTGGTGGCTGCGACCAATCGCGATCTCGCCGAGGAAGTCCGGCAGAACCGCTTTCGCGACGACCTGTATTACCGGCTGAACGTGTTTCCGATCACGCTGCCGTCGCTGCGCGAACGGCGTGAGGACATCCCGATGCTGGCGCAGCACCTGGCCAACCGTTTTGCCCGTGTGATGCACAAACCGATCAAGCCGATCTCCGATACGGTCGCGCGTGCCTTGCAGCAGTACGACTGGCCGGGCAATGTCCGCGAGCTCGAAAATGTCATACACCGGGCCATCATCCTCTCGGCGGACGGTGTGATTTCGCTCAGCGACATCGCGCTGTCGGCGGTTCGGATTACGGCATCCGTTGGGACGACGCTCGAGGAAATCGAACGCAATCACATTCAGCGCATGCTCAGCACGACGCTTTGGCGGATTGAGGGCCGCCGGGGCGCGGCCGAGCTGCTTGGCATGAAGCCAAGCACCCTGCGCAGCCGGCTGCGAAAGCTGGGAATCCGTCGCGGCGCATAGATACCTTCCACCCTACCCACACCTCTCTGCACGACCAATCCGCTCGCACGTTCGCGTGCGAGCGGCCCCACCTGAGACCGGGTGAGCCCTCACCGGGCTCACCCGGTACGGCCCGTAATGTGCTGTGTAAAACAACGTCCCGTGAACGACCCACACGATCGCTGGTTACGGGGCGGATTACCGCGGTATGCCGCGGCCAGCGGTTCGCGCTTCGCGGCTGGGACGCTTCCTTCGATGCACATAGCAACCATGAACTTGCGGGTGCGCGACGATAAACGATCGGAAGCGCTCAGTGCGATCGACGGCTTCATTCGCCGGATGCGAACGTGGCCCGGCTGTCTGACGTGCCGCCTGCTGGCTGATGCCAGCGATGGTGAGATGCTGACGCTCGTGTCGGAGTGGGACAGCCGAGAAGGGCTGGACGGATTCATCGCCTCACGCGAGTTCCTCATCCTGCAGGGTATGCGGATGGTGCTTCGCGACGACCCGCAGGTCATCCTGGACGAGATTCTGCTCCGCTCGAGGATGTCTCTGAGCACAAAGGTCCGCTAGTCACCAGATATTCTCTTACCTTGCAACTGGTCCTTGGCGGCGCCCACGCTATGTCGTGGGATCGATGTGGCGGGCGGGTTATTGGCTCGTATTTCTTGCCACTTACAAAAAACGTGCAACGCCGTACCTGCTTCTGGCGTAAGTTCAAGGCACGGGGGATAGTGCCGTCTGGCACTCCACAATGGAACCAGTGCCTCGGACACTTATCGCAGACGATCATCGGCTCGTCGCCGACGCATTGAACGAGCTGCTTGCCGAGCATTGCGAAATGGTCGGAACCGTGCTCGACGGCTCAAGTCTCCTCTCGGTCGCGCTCGAGCGACGCCCTGACCTGATCATCGCCGATCTTTCGATGCCGGGGCTCAGCGGCGTGGAGGCAGTAAGCCAGCTTCGCCGCGCCGGCGTCACCGCGAAGATCATCATCGTTTCGATGTACGGCGATCCCCGCGTCGCTCGACAGGCGCTCGCGGCAGGGGCGTCGGCCTTCGTGGCCAAGCAGGGCGCCGGCGAGGAACTGCTCACGGCTATCCGCATGGTGTTCGAGGGCGGCACGTATATCAGCCCACATATTGCGGAGCGGATGGCGAGTACGGCCACCTCCGAACGGCCGCTCGCGACATTGACGCCACGGCAGCGCGAGGTCCTTCAGTTCATTGCCAAGGGCCACAGCGCACGAGAGATCGCGGCCGCGCTCAACTTGTCTCCACGCACGGTCGAGACGCATAAGTACGAGATCATGCGCGTGCTCGGATTCCGGAAAACCGCAGATCTCGTCCGCTACGCGACATCAATCGGGCTGGGCCTCTCCTGATCCGACGCGCGTAAGCGGCGTGCCTGTCGCGGCAAGCGGCTTGCTCCTCCGTAGGACGGCCTATGGACGACGTGCTCGGCGGTCTACCGCATAAAACCAACGACGCCACGCGCCTCGCGCGCTGTCGCGAACGATACTGGCTCATGAGAGAACCCTGATGGCATGGGTCCGGACGAGCACGTCGATGATCTCGTTCGGATTCACCATCTACAAGTTCTTCCAGTTCGTCCAGGACGATCGGGCCGCACAGCACGCGCAAAAGCTGCTCGAGCCGCGGGGTGTCGCGTTGGTGATGATTCTGATCGGTGTGGGCGGTCTGGTGCTGGCGACGATCGACTACCGGCATCAAATGGACGTGCTGCTTCGACTATGACGCCTACGGTCCCTCACGCGGTTCGATTGTGCTGGCGGTGGCGACGATGGTCGCTGGACTCGGGGTCCTCGGATTTGTCCTGGTGTTTCTGCGGCAATGACCATTGTGGCGGCCACGCGGACGCGGCTAGCGTGACGGCCTGATCGACGCCGCCGATTTCGGCGCCTGATATCCGGTGCGGGTTCGTGTCCGCACGTGAGGATGACCGACAACTCTCACCACGATGCGGCGAAACTGGCCGTCCCTCCTCGCGTTCGTCGAGATGTAGCCAAGCGTGTACTGTTGCGCCAGTTCGGTGGCGATCTGGCTGTAGATCCCCTGCAGATCACGGACGTTCGAGGTCAGGAACGTCATACCGCCGGTCGCCTCGGCGAACGAACGCATCGCAAAGAGCGCCTGCGAGAACTTGCTCGTCTTGAGGTCGTTGAGTTGACGCGCGTCCAATGGCGACAACAGCAGAATCGTATAGAGCACGACGCCAGACTCGTTCGCCAGCTCCATGACGTCGTCGTATTGCACCAGGCTCGATGTGTCCTGGCCATCCGAGAGCACGACGACGGCTTGCTTGCGGATGTCTTGCGTGTTGCGCCGGCTGCGGACCATCTCGGTCATCGCCATGTACAGGCCGTTGTAGAGGGCGGTCGAGCCCCGGGCGGATGTTGCGCGGATGGCCCTGATCGCGCCGCCGAGATCGCTGCCAAGCGGTTGCAGGATGTTCGCTCGATCGTTGAACGCCGTCACCGACACTCGATCGGCGTGCTGCGCCGACTCGACGAGTCCAATCGCCGCGTCCTGCGCGACGGAGAGCACCGGCGACATGCTCGAAGACGTGTCGAGCAGAATGGCCACGTCCATCGGCAGGCGCGCTGACGAGAAGAACGACAGATCCTGCTGCACACCGTCCTCGAAGATGGCGAAATCGCCTGCCGTCAATCCGCCGACCGGTTGATTGTGCTCATTGGTCAACGTGACGTTGAGCGAGACCAGGTCTACGGCACCGCGGAACACTGGCCCGCTATCCCGTGTGTTCACTGCTTGAGCCTGCAGAACTGGAGCGGCGTTGTGCGATGTGGCGGTTCCCAGATAGATGACCGCCGCCGCCGTGATGACCATGTATCGCCGCTTCTGAGGCATAGTGCTCCGGCTCGGGGCTCGCAATCCAAGTACCAGCGTCGGCCGCGCGTTGCGCCGCATTGCGATCGTTCAGGCGCCGACGAGCGACTCGAGCACCGTGTCTCGCTCTGCCGCGTCGTCTCGCGGCGGGTCCGCGAGGTATCGCGGATACAGTCGTCTGTGATGAGCCGCTGACGTGTCGCGGACGAGGGCGGCCCGACTCTTGCGAACGGCGCAGCTCGGAGAGCTGCGCAATGAGATGTGCAGCTCGGAGAGCTGCCAATGAGAT
>Ga0126304_10001094_pt1 | contig 12316 bp, 10 predicted proteins | sample Plot25_FD_92538 | JGI IMG/M metagenome (GOLD analysis project Ga0126304, IMG submission 92538) | Serpentine soil microbial communities from UC McLaughlin Reserve, CA, USA - Plot25 | ecosystem: Environmental > Terrestrial > Soil > Grasslands | place: USA: UC McLaughlin Reserve, Lake County... | reverse complement strand
GACCGGGTCTTCGCCGAGGTACTGCCAGCGGACAAGGCCGATTACGTCAAGCGCCTCCAGGACGAGGGCAAGAAGGTGGCGATGGTCGGTGACGGAGTCAACGATGCTCCCGCCCTGGCCCAGGCCGACGTCGGCATCGCGATCGGCGCCGGCACGGACGTGGCGGTCGAGACCGCGAACGTGGTGCTGATGCGGTCCGATCCCGCGGACATCGCCGTGGCGATGCGCCTCTCCCGAGCCACCGTGCGCAAGATGAAGCAGAATCTCGCCTGGGCCAGCGTCTACAACATCGCCGCGATCCCGATCGCCGCGGGCGTCCTGTTTCCCGCCTACGGAATCGAGCTGCGGCCCGAGTGGTCGGCTCTCCTGATGTCGCTCAGCTCGATCATCGTGGCCACCAATGCCGTCCTCCTCAGACGCGCCGAGGGCCAGCTCGCCGGCCCGACCTGAGGCCCCGCGCACCGGTAGCCCGACGCGTAGCATCCAACTCGATGCCGCGTTCCACCAAGAGGATCCCCCCGGCATTGGCCGAACTCGAGGCGGAGGTAGCGGAGGAGGGCTCCTAGTGTCCGTCTATCCGGACAGCGCCAGCGAGACCGAGCGCGTCCGCCGCCTGATGGACAAGGGCGCGCCGCGCTACGACCGCCAGATGAACTTCTTCGACCGGGTGCTGTTCGCAGGCGGCGCGAATGGGCGTGCTCGCAGGCGGATGGGGAGGTGCTGGAGATCGCCGTCGGCAGCGGTCGCAACCTTGCCTTCTACCCCGAGGGCGCCTCGCTGACCGCGATCGAATTCAGCGAGGAGATGCTCGAGCTGGCCCGCCGTCGCGCCGCCGAGCTCGGCCGCGATGTCGATCTGCGCCTCGGCGACGCCCAGGAGCTCGATTTCCCTGACGAGAGCTTCGACACAATCGTCTGCACGCTCGCCCTGTGCACGATCCCCGACCCCGCAAGAGCGCTCGCCGAGGCCCACCGCGTCCTGCGTCCGGGTGGGCGCTATGTGGCCTTCGAGCACGTCCGTAGCCCGGTGGTGGCGGTACGCGCCGTGCAGCGGGCGCTCGATCCGCTGGCAGTTCGCTTCGAGGGCGACCATCTCGTGCGCGAGCCGCTCGACTACCTACGACCCGCGGGCTTTCAGATCGAGCTGCTCGAGCGCTCGAAGTTGGGCATCGTCGAGCGCGTGGTGGCGCGCAAGGTCGAGACCAACAGCCAGCATGTAGACGACCCCGTTCGAGACCGCGGGCGTGATCTCGCGTAGGAGCTAGATCAGCAGAAGATCATGGTCAGGGGCCGAGGTATGGATCGGCCGCCAGCCACTCCGGCGGTCTCATCCCGAGCTTGTCCTGAAAGACGCGCTCGGAGGAACGCAGCCCTCCCTCGACCCAGCCCTGGCAATCGGACCAAGCCTCGCCACAGACATGAAGGCCGAGGCCCGGAAGCGGTTCCCGCATGCGCGGGATTACCTCCCAGGAGCGCGCTCCCACGGCCCATCGGTGCGACGCCCCGCCGAACGGCTCGCCGCGCCAGTCGATCAGTCGCGCCCAGTAGGGCTCGGGAACGGCGATTCCATGCAACATCGAGAGCTGGCGCGTGACCTCGCGGGCCATCGCCGCCGGCGGCTCGCGCGGCACGGGGTCGCCAGCATCGCGGAGCGGACGCAGGTAGCCGTCCCAGAAGCTGATCGTCTCGGCTGAGCTGTACCCGATCATCGCCAGCGAGCGCCGATTCGGGTCGCGTGAGCCAGGCGCGGGCGGGTCGGTACCGAAGTAAAAGCAAGCCTGAATCGGCAGATCGGTGGCCGACCGGCCGAACTCGATGCCGAGCTCCTCCCACCAGGGACGCTCGTAAGCGAGCAGGAGATGAAACAGCGGGATCGCGTACACCGTGGAGAGATCGTCCACGAACCGGGTGTCGTCGGCGAGCGGCGTGTGGGGAGCCAATTTCGCGAGGGCCGATTGGGGCATGGCGAGCACGACCCGCTTGGCGAGGATCTTGGTCGGGCGGCCGTCACCGGTCTCGAATGTGAGGGCGAGCGGTGCCCCCCTCGCCACCCTCGGTCCGCTCGATGACGCGCAGGCGGTGGCCCACCTCGATCACGCCGCCGCCCGCCCGCACTCCCGCCGCGAGAGCCGTTGCGAGCGCCTCGTAGCCGTCGCGCAGGCGCTCATAACGGCTCCCTTCCGGCCAATCGGCGCAGAGGTCCGGGAGCGCCTCGGCTGCGTTCCAGTTCTCGAACTGGGGGCGAAAGCTCCCCGCGTCTGACATCAGCCGGAAGGCCTCCGGGCTCACCAGGCCGCGCACCAGGTTCCAGAGCCCCATGTCCCTGAGCGGCCGCCCGCCGAAGCTGAGCGAGCGTTTGACCTCGTCCCAGGAGCGGGGGTCGAGCCTGGCCGCATCGGGCACGATCGCGTGGATCGCGCCGGCGAGGAGCTGCTCGGGGGTGCGCCCGCGATCCTCCGCGGACAGGTTGTAGGGGACGATTTCGGGCTTGCTCCAATCCCCGGCGGTAAACCGGTGGCCTCGGAGATAGAAGAGGTTGTTCGGATCGCCCCCTGACAGTGGCTCGTGAGCCAGACCGAGGTGATCGACCAAGCCCATCAGCAGCGGATGGCCGCTCATCAACGCGATGCCTCCCAGCTCGCCGCGCAGGGTCCGCGCGCCCTCCGGGACGACCGTGTAGAGGCGCCCTCCCAATCGGCTCGACCCCTCGAAGAGACCGACCCGCGGGGCCGCGACCGGCGCCGAGCCTTCTCGCATAGTGCCCGTGACGGCTCGCCAGGCACAGTAGAGCCCAGCCGTTCCCGCGCCAACGACCGCGATGTCCAGCGCTTCGTCGGTCCGGTTCACGGTCCGCGGGCAGGCGCGCTCGTCGCCGCAGGACGCGAAGGCGCCTGCCGGCGACGGCGCGGTATCACGGCGGCCCCGCCAAGCGCCAGAAGGGCCACCGCCGCCTCCACCTTCAGCACGTCGTCGAGCGCCGACACGAATGTCGTCTCGACGGCGCGGTCGATGCGCTCGGCCCTCGCCCGCGAGTAGCCCTCGAGAGCATGTTCGGCGCTGTCGGCGCCCGTCAGGACGGTGTCGAGCGTCTCGACCTCGTCCGAGGAGACCGTGACGTGGGCGCGCGCGAGCTGGTCGGGAAGCCGATCGCGCCCGAGCGCGCCGAACGCTGCGCCGAACGCGGCGATCCCGAGCGTCGATCCCAGCATGCCTAGGGCGATCAGGACGCCGGATGCCGTGCCCCGTCTGGCGGTGGGCACTGATTGCAGGGCGGCGACGTTGACCGGGGTGATCTCCAATCCGAAGCCGACGCCGATCACGAGCAGGCCGGGAATCAGTGCGGCCGGGCTCGACCCCGCGTGGAGATCGGACAGGAGATAGACGCCCACCGCGGTGGCAACGATCCCCGCCATCATCGGCACCCGTGGGCCGATGCGGTCCGTGATCACGCCGCTCACGGGGGACAGCAGCATCAGCGTCGCGGTTGCGGGCAGGAGCACGAGACCGGCGGAGAGCGCGGACCGCTCAACGATGTTCTGCAGGTACAGCGGCAGGATGAACAGCAGGCTCGCGAGCACGATGTTTCCAATCAGCAGCACCACGCTCGAGCCGACGAAGGAGCGCTGCGCGAATTCGCGCAGCGGGACGAGGGGCGCGCGAACCCTCAGGTCGAGGACGACGAACGCCGTGCCCAAGACGAGCGCGGCGGCGAGCAGCGCCACGACCCCCGGCGATCCCCAGCCCCACGTCGCGCCCTGCATCAGGGCCAGGATCCCCGCGGTCATCGCCCCCGCCAGGGTCATCGCCCCGGGCGCGTCGATCCGGGCTTCATCGGCTGGCTCACGAGACTCGCGGGCCGTCGCCGCGGCCACCGCGAGCGCCACCAAGACGATGGGGACGTTGATCCACAGGACCGCTCGCCAGTCGATGCCCTGTGTCAGTAGGCCTCCCACCGCCGGTCCGATCGCGGAGCCGAGTCCGACGCGGCGCCCCAGATGCCGATCGCCCAGCCCTGCCTGCCGGTCGGGAAGGCATCCACGACCAACGCGAGCGAGGTCGGGCCGGCGATCGCGGCGCCAACGCCCACCACGGGCATGGCCGCGATCAGCCAGGTGGTGCTCTGCGCCAGCGCGGCGACCAAGGCCCCCAGGGAGAACACCGCGCAGCCGATCAAGAACAGCCGCCGGCGCCCGAAGAGGTCGCCGATACGTCCCATGACGACGAGCAGTGCCGCCACCGCGAGCGTGTAGCCGGTGATCATCCACTGGAGCTCGGTGAACGAGCTCCCCAGCTCGTCGTGGATCGCCGGCAGAGCGATCGCGAGGGCCGATACCGGCATCCAGATCAGCGCGTTGACCACGCTCGCCGAGGCCAGCACCATCCACGGGCGTCGGGTCGCCGTCACCTGCCGATCGTATTCGCGCCGGCGGCGCAGGTCAGTGGGGAGGGCGAGTTAGGCTCGCGTCGTGAACGGAGATTCCCGGCGGCTGATGGTGATCAAGGGGTTCGGCGGCCCACCGGCGGCCCTTCTCTGCCCGTTGATCTCCGACCTGGCCGAGCTGGCGGTCGTCTACGAGCACACCGAGACGGCGTTCATCGACATCGATCCGGCGGCGGAGGTGCGGGCCGTAGAGGCCAGTGGCGACTACATCGAGGCCGGTGGGCCGGAGGAGATCATTCCGGCGGCACTCGATTGCGCCGCCGACCACCGGATCGACGGGATCTTCACCGTCAGCGAGCCATTGCTGCGGCAAACCGCCGAGCTGGCCGAGCGTCTCGGGATCGAGCATCACCACCCGTTGAGCGCCGCGCGGATCATGACCGACAAGTACGAGCAGCGTGAAGCCCTGCAGCGCCACGGCCTGCCGACGCCCCATCACGCCGCGATCACACGCCCGGAGGACCTGACCCCGGCTCTCGAGGCGGTGGGAACGCCAGCCGTTCTGAAACCGGCGTTCGGCGCCGGGTCGATGCTCATCTTCAGGATCGACTCGCCCGAGGAGCTCGCGGAGCACTACGCGATGGCGCGCGAGCGCTACTCACAGACCGAGCTGCTCCGCGGTGTCGAGCCCAGGTTCGATCTGGAGGAGGTGATCGCCAGCGAGAACTGGCACGGCGACGAGCGCTTCGCGGGCTACGGAAGTGTCGAGGCGCTGATGTTCGGAGGCGAGTTCTTTCCGCTGGCGGTTTCCGATCGAACCCCGCTCCTGCCGCCGTTTCGCGAGACCGGTCTGTTGTTGCCGTCGAGCCTCCCGGCCGATCGTAGGGAGCAGATGATCGGGACCGCGCGGGGCGCAGCGGAGGCCGCTGGAGCCACCAACGGTCCCCTCCACATCGAGCTGATGATGACCCCGTCCGGTCCCTGGGTGATCGAGATCAACGGTCGCCTCGGAGGCTCGATCCCATACATATTCTCGGAGATCACGGATGTGGCCCTGTTCCGCGAGATCGCGAAGATCGCACTCGGCATCGAGCCGATCAAGAGCGCCACATTCGACGGCATCGGCGGCATGTTCAACCGACATCCGCCACCGGGTGAGGGCGCCGTGAAGCGGGTGGTCGGACTCGACGAGGTCAAGCAGATGCCGGGAGTGCGCAGGGTGATGGTCGGCGTTCACGAGGGCGATCGAGCGAGCTCCCTGCTCGGGCTCCTGGGGGGGATGGTCCGGATCATCTGCGCCGCCGAGACCGTCGATGACCTGTTCGCACTCCGAGACCAATTCGTCGAGACGCTGCGATTCGAGGTCCAGGCGGATTAGCCGTCGCACCATGGCCGAGCCTCTAGAGCAGCGACCGCGGCTTCTGCTCGTTCCCGAATTCACCGAGCTCGAGTGGAGCGGAATCAGGCCACAGCTCGAGGAGTGGGCCGAGGTCGCGTCCTACGACCCTCCGGGGGTGGGGGAGGAGCCTCGCGCCGAACGGCTCGATCGTCAGGTGATCGTCGACCGAGGCCTGGAAGAGCTCGATCGCCGCGACTGGGAGCGTTACTTCATCGCGACCGACAGCTGGGGGATACCGAGCGCGTTGGAGCTGGCGCTAGCGCGGCCCGAGGCGGTTCTCGGCGTCGCCCTGGGTCACGCGAAGCTCTCGCATCGAAGGGAGGGTGAGCGTGCCCCGGTCAACGCTGCGGTCTACGAGGCGCTGACGGAGCTGATTCGCACCGACCACGAGGCGTTCATCCGCCACGGCATCGCGCAGGCAACTGGCGGTTCGATCAGCGAGGACCTGGCCGAGCGGATGATCGAGCGCTTCCCGCGCGACCTATTGGTCGCCGGATGGGAGACGATTACCCGCGAGGACGCGGACATCTGGGAGTTGATCGCCCAGCTCGACTGTCCGCTCCTGTTCGCCAGGCATGTCGGATGCCTTGGCAGCACGCAGGAGGGATTCGATGACGCGGTAGCCGCTTTCCCGCGCGCGAAGACTGTGGCGGTCGAAGACGCGCCGCTCGGCAGTGTCGAGTTCGCGGATGCGCTGCGCGGGTTTTGCTTGGCAGTAAGCGCCGATGCCCAGCGGGACCGGCGACAGGGACCAAGCGGTGGTGGCTAACGGCCCGAGGCAGAAGGGATATCCAAACGACACTCGGTTGGGGCTGGGATCACGACATCTGCGTCTGCGCGATCGGGTCGCCAGGTGCTATCGACCGCGGGAGGCTTCCTCATCCGAGATCGCCTGGGAGTGCCTGCCTCTCGCGTCAGTCGCTTTCGCAAATGGGGGTCCTCACCCATTCCCGGACCCCCCGCGCTGGCCCGATCATGGAGACATGATCGATTCCGCCATTCACACCAGAGACCGAAGCTCGGCCCCGCGGCTCAAGCCGCGGCGCGAGCACACCTTCGAGCGACGCCGGGCGACCGAGGAGCCCCGAGCTCGGAATACCGAGCGCCGCCCTGGGCCGATCGTCGTCGGCGTCGATGGCCGCAAACGATCAAAGGATGCGTTGGCGCTCGCTGCCACGCTTGCCGAGCGCACGGGTGGCGATCTGCTGCTCGTCCACGCTCATGGGTACGGCCCCCTCGAGAAGATCGTCGGTGACGACGGCTACCGCGCACTCGTCCGCACTGCCTTCACCGCCAGCTTCTACCAGGTCAAGGAGATCGTCGGCGAGCGCCATGCGCGCGAGATGCGCGCGATTCCCGACGCCTCACCCGCAGCCGGGCTCCAACGAATCGCCGAGAGCGAAGCCGCTCAGACGATCGTCGTCGGCCCCTCGCGTCGCACCGGGCTCGGCCGCTTTCGGCCGGGAAGCGTCAGCGAGCTCCTCCTCTCGGGCGCAACCGTCCCGGTCGCGGTCGCCCCCGCGGGTTACTCGCGCCGCGAGCGGCTTCTCGCGAGGGTGGTCTGTGCCTTCGACGGCTCGCCGGAGTCGAGACTGGCGTTGAACTGGGCCGAGGAGCTCACCCGCCTAAGCGACGCTGACTTGACGGTGTATTCGGCGCATTACCCGACCGCCTTTGGCGACGTCGGCGTCGGCGGTCTGTTTTCTCGCGAGTCGGCGAACCAGGCGCTGCGAAGCGACCTCGAGCGCCAGCAGCGCGAGGCCCTCGTAGGCCGCAGCGCCCGAGGCCTCGTGATGACCGGCGACCCGGCGAGGACGCTCGCGCGCACCACGAAGAACGCCGACCTCTTGGTCATGGGGTCTCGTGGCTACGGCCCTGTGCGGGCGGCACTGCTAGGCGGCGTGTCGCAGTACGTGATCCGTCACGCGAGCTGCCCGGTCGTCGTCTGCCCCCGAGGTGCGGGGGTGCCCGAGCACGCCGTGACCGGCGGCGGCGATGCCTGAGGCCCGGACATCAGCGCCGACCCCGGCGAAGCGCAGCGTCCAGCATCGCCGGAGCCGCCGATCGGTGGCCGCGCCCATTGTCCGGGACACGCGTTCGCTCGACCATGGAGGCGTGACCGAGCTGGCTATCCGTTGTCGCGCCCAGGACCCCGAGTCCGCAGTGCGGTTCGAGCAGTGGCTCGGGCAAAAGCACGCCTCCTCGCCGATCCTGATGACGGACGGTACGGTCCGCGCCTCGCGCCTTGCCCCGGCGCTGGTGACCGTTCGCGCCGGTGCGGGCTGGCTGCTCGAGTTCGAGCTCCGCCAGGAGGAGTCGCTGCTCGACTGGCAATGCCTTGCGGCGATGGTCACGGATCTGCGCCTCCTTGGTCTCGAGCCGACGATCCTGACCCCTCCCGGCCTTCGAAGCTGGCCCCCTCGACGCGTCGAAGAGCAGCGATGACCACCGACCCCGCATGCGGTTCAAGTAGCAGCTCCGATCGCGGCGCTCCCAACCGGGGTGGCTTGAGCGTCGATGAGATGAGCGAGAACTCCTTCCCTGCCAGCGACTCCCCGGCCGTCTGGATCTGGGAGACGAATGCGAAGGCAGACGGCCACCACGAGCAGGAGCTCGCCGAGCCCCACGGCTAGCGCAGGCGTGGTCGGGCCCTCAGACTCACTGGATCGGCTCCCCATCCTCGGTCCCCGCGCTGGCGAGCTCCGACGGCGCAACGGCGAGAAAACCAAGGACGATGAAAGCGAACAGCGAGGCGATGCCGATGGCGTGTGCCCATCCGGCGTCGGCGGCAGTGAGAAACCCGAGCCCGGCGATAAAGCAGGCGCCGGCGGATCTAGCCAGAAGGCCGGGCGCGGAGGCGGAGAGAACCGCCCTTCTCGGTCTCGTCGAGGTGGGCGTCGACTCGGCGTAATCGAGCCGACCACCGAGCACCAGCCTGAACAGGAGGCCCAGGGACGGAAATAGGATTGCCGCACCGACCACTACGGCGACAACGATCGCGATCAGGGTGTCGTCAGGTGCGGCTGCCTGCTGGATCGTCAGTCCCGGCAGGAAAGTCGGTCTTTGAGCGAGGGCCCAGCCGGCGATGATCGCCGCCACGGCCGCGGCGGCGCTGTAGCGCGCCGGCTCGTAGCGGCCCACCCAGACGAGTCCCAGGGTGGCCACTCCGGCGAGGATCGAGACCACCAGCGCCACCAGCCCGTCGCCGCTGACGAGGCCGTGATAGAGCGACGGTACGTCGGCATGCAGGACGGCGAGGCCGCCGAGCGCGATCGCTCCGGCGACGACGCCGGTACCCAGGGCACGAACCCGAAAGGCTCGAGCGAGGTCGGACTTGCCGAGCCTGACCGCGTCGGCGGCGAGGTAGACGGCGGCCAGGTAAGCGGCGGTGACGACGGCAAGGACTCCGATCAGGATCGAGGTCGGGTTGAGCCAGCTGGTGACGAGATCGCCGGCCGCGTTCCCAACCGGAACCCGCCCCGAGGCGATTCCGCCGACCGCGGCACCGAGGGCGAACGGCGTGATGATCGACGCCACCGCGGTGACCGTGTCGATCGTGCGCGACTCGCGCGCGGTCGAACTACCGGCCCGCAGCGCGTACGCGGCACCGCGGAAGATGATCCCGACCGCTGCGATGAACAGCGGAATGGACAGGGTGGAGGCGATCGCGCCGAAGGCTTCGGGGTATGCCGTCCAGACCACGGTGAGAACGAAGATCAGCCAGACGTGGTTGGCCTCCCAGACCGCCGCCATCGAATTGTGTGCGTGGTCGCGGATTCGGACGCCCCGTGAACCCTTTCCGGAAAAGAGCTGCCACAGACCGGCCCCGAAGTCGGCACCGGCGAGCACCGTGTAGAGGACGAGCCCGATCAGGGAGAAGAGGAGGGGGAGGTCGTAGAGGTGCACGGTCAGCCGCCTGCTGGAGGCTCGAGTGTTGTCGGAGGCAGCTCCAATGGGGCTCGGGCGAGGCGGCGCAGGATCCAGGCGACCCCGATGCCCACACCGAGGTAGACAAGGGCGAGAGTCGCGTAGCCGACCGGAATGCCGCCGGCGCCGGTGACGGCCTCGGAGGTGCGCATGACGTCATAGACCACCCATGGCTGGCGCCCGACCTCTGTCGTCACCCAGCCGCAGATCAAGGCAACCACCGACAGCGGCCCAGCGATCACCAGCGCCCGGTAAAACCACGTCGATCGAGGCAGGCGTTTACGGCGCACGCGCACCGCCAAGAAGACCGCCCCGATCAGCGCCAGCAGCGTCCCGATCCCGACCATGGTCTGGAAGGCGACCCGGACGACGTTGACCGGTGGCCGATCGTTTTCCGGCACCGCGTCTAGCCCTTGGACGGTGGCATTGGGGTCGTGGAAGGCCAAGAGCGAGAGCAGCTTGGGGATCGCGATGCCGTACTTGACCTGGTCGTCGGTGTACCAACCGAGCAGGTGCAATGGCGCCCCCCTACTCGTATCGGGCAATCCCTCGATCGCGGCGAGCTTGGTTGGCTGGGCGTCGGCGACCTCGCGTCCGTTCCAGTCGCCGATCAGTACCTGCACCGGTGCGGCCAGCGCCGCAATGGTCAGTGGAATGGCCAGCGCGGTGCGCTCGTAGCGTCCCCAGCGGCCGCGGAGCCGCCCGAAGGCGTAGGCGCCCGCGACCAAAAAGCCGACGACGATGTAGGCCGCCACGTACATGTGGATCATTTCGTGCCACAGATAGCTGTTGCCGAACAGCGCCGCGACCGGATGGACGTCGACGGCCTCGCCGCCGCTGAGGCGAAAGCCGGTGGGATGGTTCATCCAGGCGTTGACGGAGATCACCATCAGCGATCCGGTGAAGCCCGAGATCACGATCGGGATGCCGCTGGCGAAGTGAGCCCGCGGAGATAACCGGTCCCAGCCATAGACGTAGATGCCGATGAAGATCGCCTCGATGAAGAACGAGAATCCCTCGACCGCGAAGCCCAGGCCGAACACGGAACCGAACGTGGCCATGAAGTTCGGCCACAGGAGGCCCATCTCAAAGCTCAGGATCGTGCCGGTGATCACCCCGACCGCGAACAGGGCGACCATGATCTTCGTCCAGCGTTTGGCGAGGACGCGATAGAGCTCGTCGCCGGTGCGCAGGTAGAGCCACTCGACGAACATCAGCATCGCCGGAAAGGCGACCCCGAAGCAGACCAGGGGGATATGCACGGCGAACGACAACGCCTGCATCTGGCGGGCCTCGAGCAGGTAGTCCTGGTGGACCGGCGCCAGGGCCAGGGTGAAGATCGATGCCATCGCCGTCACAGCAACCGCGCCTTCCTACCGAATGCTTCGGCCGTCGCCTTCGAGGACGATCCTATGCCGGGTCGGATGCCGCAAAGGTCATGCCGCGACGGCGAGGGGCCTCTCGACAGGACGCGGGAGCAGGGTCTCGCGGGCGATCACCAGGCGCTGGATCTGAGAGGTCCCCTCGTAGAGCTGCATGATCTTCGCGTCGCGCATCAGCTTCTCGACCGGGTAGTCCTTGATGAAGCCGTACCCGCCGTAGACCTGAACGGCGTCGGTCGTGACCTCCATCGCCGTATCGGCGGCGAAGCGCTTGGCGTGCGAGGACTCGAGCGTGTTGCGCTTGCCCTGGTCGAGGAGAACGGCCGAGTCCCAGCTCGCCAGGCGCGCGACGTGGACCTTCGTCGCCATGTCGGCGATCAGGAACTGGATCGCCTGATGCATCGCAATCGGTACGCCGAACTGCACCCGCTCCTTCGAGTATTCGACGGCGAACTCGAACGCCGCGCGGGCAATGCCGACCGCCATCGCGGCGACACCCGGACGGGTGTGGTCGAGCGTCATCATCGCCAGCTTGAAGCCATGGTTCTCCTCGCCGAGCAGGTTCGCGGCCGGGACCTCGACGTCGTTGAAGGTGATCGTCGCGGTGTTCGAGGCGCGCTGGCCCATCTTGTCCTCGTGCTTATCGACGACGACGCCCGCGTCGCGGGGGACCACGAACGCCGAGATGCCGCGATGGCCGGCCTCCGGGTCCGTCTTCGCGTAGACCGTGTACCAGTCGGCGTAGCCGCCATTGGTGATGAACGTCTTGGAGCCGTTGATGACGTACTTGTCACCGCGCTTGACCGCGCGAGTGCGCATGCCGGAGACATCGGAGCCTGCACCCGGCTCGGTAAGGCAGAACGAGGCCAGCTTCGGCGCCTCGGTCAGCATGCCCAGGTAGGTCTTCTTGACCTGCTCCGAGCCGCCCAGGAGGACAGGCGCCGATGCCAGTCCGTTGCAGGAGATCGAGGTGCCGATCCCCGAGCAGCCCCAGCCGAGCTCCTCCTCGATCAGCGCGCCCTCGAGGTAGCTGACGCCCGGCCCGCCGTACTCCTCGGCGATGTGGGAGTTCATGAGGCCGAGCTCCCACGCCTTCTCCAGCACGGGCGCCGGCCAGTCGCCGCTCTTGTCGTAGTCCCAGGCGACGGGACGGATCTCCTTGACGGCGAAGTCGTGCGCCATCTCGCGCAGCGCCTTCTGCTCGTCGGTCAGCGTGAAATCGACCACG
>Ga0126304_10001093_pt1 | contig 12317 bp, 11 predicted proteins | sample Plot25_FD_92538 | JGI IMG/M metagenome (GOLD analysis project Ga0126304, IMG submission 92538) | Serpentine soil microbial communities from UC McLaughlin Reserve, CA, USA - Plot25 | ecosystem: Environmental > Terrestrial > Soil > Grasslands | place: USA: UC McLaughlin Reserve, Lake County... | reverse complement strand
GATCTCGTCCCCCTCCTGCAACTCGCGCCCGAGGGTGCGCGTGAGCATGAAGTTGAGGTTCGTCATGCTCGGGCCGAAGATCACCTCGCGATGGGTGCAGCCGAGAAACCGCGCGGCGGCTTCGTGCGCCCGCTCGACGAGCTCGCCGGTGCGACGGCTGGTCTCGAAGGCGCCGCCGACGTTGGCGTTGGACTCCCGCAGATACGAGGCGATCGCGTCGATCACCTCGTCAGGGACCTGCGTCCCGGCAGGCCCGTCGAAGAAGACGTACGGCCGTTGCAGCGCCGAGAAGCGGGCGCGGACCGCCTCGACGTCGAGGACGGCGGTGCTCATAGGTCGCGGCCGTTGACGCGCCACTTGTAGCGCGGCGCGGGACGAAGCGAGGCGCCGACGAAGCAGCCCCACTCGGCGCTCTGGAGCAGCGAGCCGAGGGCATCGCCGTCGAGCTCGCTGTCGAGCTCGACCTCCATGCGGCACTCGATCTCGGCGAAGCCGTAGCGGTCGTCGTTTGCGCGCCGTGTCACGGTCCCCGACGCGTACGCCGACGTCTGCACCTCGACGTTCCGCTGCCGAGCGAAGTAGGCGAGACTCTGGATCGAGCAACGGGCCAGCCCCGCGAGGAGGAGATGCTCCGCGCTCGCATCCGCAAGCTGCATCGGCTCGCCGTCGGCGGTCAGCCCGTCCTCGTCGAGCGTGATCCAGTACTCGAAGTGCTTGGCGCGAACGGTCACCGTCCGGTGTGCAATTTACGGTCCGGTCGATGCGGTTGCGAGTGCTGAACGAAGCCGAGTGCTATGCGCGCTGCTACGGCGACCACGAGGACGCCGTCCAGGTGATCCGGTTCGAGCGGCAGCGCCCGAGCTTCGCCGCCAGCTTGACCGGCGACGACATCAGGCGCCTGTTTGAGTTGCGTCTCGATGCCCGCGACCCCGAAGTCGAGCTCGAAGCCGCGTAGCTCCGTTCCGGATCTTCTGGCGCCCGGACTGCGGGTGGTCTTCTGCGGGATCAACCCCGGCGTCTGGTCGGCGCGGGCTGCTGCGCACTTCGCGAACCCGCGGAACGACTTCTGGCGGCTGCTCCACGACGCCGGCTTCACGCCGCGGCTCCTCGCGCCGGCCGAGCAGGAGGAGCTGCTCGGCTTCGGCCTCGGCGTGACGAACGCCGCGTTGCGGACGACCAGAGGTTCGGGAGACCTCCGCCGCGGGGACTTCGCGGGCGCGGCGGAACGCCTGGCGCGGGTCGCAGAGGAGCTGCGGCCGCAGTGGATCGGCTTCGTCGGCAAGGAGGCGTACCGCGGGACGTTCGGCGAGCGCCCCGAGCTTGGCGCGCAGGAGCGGCGGCTCGCGGACACGCGCCTGTTCGTTCTGCCGTCGACCTCACCCGCGAACGCGGCCGTTCCGTACTCCGAGCGGTTGCGGTGGTTCCGGGAGCTGCGGGATGCGGCCGAGCGAAGCTGAGCTGAGCGAGACGGTCGAGCGGATGGAGTCCCGCCTTCGCGGCCATCCGTTGTTCCTTGCGTACGAGCGTCTGGCGCAGCGCTTCGCCGCGGATCTCGACGACGAGCGAGACGTGCTCCTCTCACGGGCGGCCGTCCTGATGCTCCTGCAGCAGCGCGCTAGCCGCGCCAGCGATTCGTGATCGGTGTCCTTCTGTCGCGGCCGAACGCCTTCGGACGGAGCTTCACGCCGGGCGGCGCCTGGCGCCGCTTGTACTCGGCGCGGTCAATGAGGGCGATTGCGTGGTCGACGACGTCGGCGTCGAACCCGTCCGTCCGTAGCTCCTCCTGCGAGCGGTCCTCCTCGACGTAGGCCGCGAGGACTCGGTCGAGCTCCGGGTAGGGCGGCAGCGAGTCCTGGTCGAGCTGGTTCTCACGCAGCTCGGCGCTCGGCGCGCGGTCGATGATCGTCTGCGGGATCAGCTCCCCGCGGGCGCGCTCGTTCAGGTGCCGCGCGAGGCGGAAGACGTCCGTCTTGAAGACGTCCTTGAGGAGCGCGAACCCCCCCGCCATGTCTCCGTAGAGCGTGGCGTAGCCGACCGAGAGCTCGGACTTGTTCCCCGTCGCCACCACGAGCCAGCCGAACTTGTTCGAGAGCGCCATCAGGAGCACGCCGCGGATGCGCGCTTGCAGGTTCTCCTCGGTGATGTCGGGGTCGCGTCCGGCGAAGACGTCGGCCAGCGTCTTCGAGAAGCCGTCGAACACGGGGTCGATCGGCAGCTCGAGGAAGCTGGTGCCGAGGTTGCGCGCGAGCGCCTCGGCGTCGCGCCGGGTGTCTTCCGATGAGTACCGCGAAGGCATCGCGACGGCGTGGACGCGCTCGGGGCCGAGCGCCTCGACGGCGAGCGCGAGCGTCAGCGCGGAGTCGATCCCGCCCGAGACGCCGACGACGATCTCACGGAAGCCGTTCTTGTCGACGTAGTCGCGGAGGCCGAGCTCGAGCGCGAGCCGCATCTGCTCGAGGTCGTCGAGGGGGTGCGCGACGAACGGCGTGACGTGCGAGCGGGGCTCTCGCGGCTCGCCCAGGTCGATCACGGGCGGGTCCGGCACCTCCTGCTCCCGGGCCAGCGCCCGGCGCCGGGCGTCGACCAACCGCCGCGCGATCGCCGTCGACGCGTCGATGTCCACGACGAGCAGCGCCTCCTCGAAGGACGGGGCGCGGGCGACGACGTCGCCCTCCTCGTCGATCACGACGCTGTGGCCGTCGAAGATCAGCTCGTCCTGACCGCCGACCGCGTTGACGAGCACCACCCACGCGGCGTTGTCCCGCGCGCGCGTGATCAGCATTTCCTCGCGCTCGAGCCCCTTTCCCACGTGGAACGGCGACGCGGAGATGTTGGCAATCACGTGCGCGCCTGCGAGGGCGAGGTCGGTGGCCGGCGGGCCCGGTTGCCAGATGTCCTCGCAGACGGTCGGGCCGATCAGCGCCTCGCCGATCTTCAGCAACAGCAGGGCCCGGCCGGGCTGGAAGTACCGCACTTCGTCGAAGACGCCGTAGTTCGGGAGGAAGCGCTTGGGGTAGATCGCCCTGACCTCGCCGCCGGCGCAGACGGCGCAGGCGTTGAACAGGTCGCGCTCGAGCCAGGGGAACCCGACGAGTGCCGAGATCTCCGTCGCCTCGGCCGCAATCTGGTCGAGGCTACGCCGCGCCTGGCGCAGAAACTCGGGGCGGAAGAGCAGGTCTTCAGGCGGGTAGCCGGTGACCGCGAGCTCGGGGAAGAGGACGAGGTCGGCGCCGGCGTCGCGCGCTTCGTGGAGGCGACCGACGATCCGCTCGCGGTTCCCCTCGAGGTCGCCGACGACCGTATTGATCTGCGCGAGCGCGAGCCTCATAGTTTTCGCCTCACAGTCGAAAACATAGTCTACCCGCCGTGGAACTCGTCATCGAACGCAAGTTTCGCGGTCCCAGCGGCTCGGCGAACGGCGGCTACACCTGCGGCGTGCTGGCGTCGTTCATGCACGGTCCCGCCGAGGTCACGTTGCGCCTTCCGCCGCCGCTCGAGCGCCCGCTGGAGATCGAGCCGGACGGCGGCGCGCGGCTGCTCGACGGCGAGGCGGTGGTCGCCGAGGCCGTCCCGGCTGCGGCGCTCGAGCTCCCAGTTCCTGCGCCCGTGTCGTGGGAACAGGCGGCTGCAGCGGCACTGCCGGAGGGGGACAGGGAGAGCGTCTTCCCGGAGTGCTTCGTCTGCGGTTGGAAGCGCGACGACGGGATGCAGATCTACGCAGGCCCGGTCGACGGTCGCGAGCTCGTCGCGGCACCGTGGACGCCTCGCCACGAGTTCGTCTCGCCGGAGTGCGTCTGGGCGGCGCTCGACTGCCCGGGCGCGTACGCGGTCGAGTTAGGTCAGCGGGGCAATCCCGTCCTCGGCCGGCTGACGGCGCGCGTGGAGCATCTGCCACATCCGGGCGAGCGCTGCGTCGTCATGGGCTGGCCGCTGGGTGAGGAGGGCCGGAAGCTCTACGCCGGCACCGCCGTGCTCGGCGAGAACGACCGCCTCCTGGGCTGCGCCAGAGCGACCTGGATCCTCCCGAAGAGCTAGCGCTGCAGCCGGATCGCGTTCAGGTCGTTCTCGACGACCTCGTCGGCGCGGCGGATCAGGTCCTCGATGTCGTCGTGCTCGGCGTGGAGGTAGCGCCCGCTGAGCTTGTCCGCGCGGCCTGAGGCGAGCACCCGCGCCAATTGCGGCGCGAGCTCCGGCGGCGTCCAGGGTGCGTCCGCGGGGAAGGCGTCCTTTGTCATGTCCGAGAGCACCAACCCGGGGCTGATCGGGAAGACGGCGATGCTGTGCTCAGCGACCTCTGCTGCCAGCGTCTCGCCGAAGCGGTTGACGGCGGCCTTGCTCGAGCCGTACGCCGTCGAGCGCGAGCCGGGGAGGTACGCCGCGCCGCTTGCCGTGATGACGATGCGACCGCCCCCGCGCTCGATCATCCCGGGGATCACGGCCCGGCAGCACAAGTAGACGCCTCTCACGTTCACCTCGTGCGTGTGCCACCACCGGTCGGGATCGACCTCCCAGCTCGTGCCGGGAGGGCCCATGACGCCGGCGTTCGCGACGAGCAGGTCGATTGGGGCGAACTCCGTCTCGACCTGGTCGACCATCTCGGCGACGGATTCGCGGGAGGACACGTCGACGACGACCGGCAAGCCGTCGATCTCGGTGGCGACCTCGCGCACCTGATCCGCGCTCCTTGCCGCCACCGCCACACGCATCCCCGCCGCGGCCAGCTCCCGCGCGATCCCCGCGCCGATCCCGCGCCCACCGCCGGTGACGAGCGCCACCCCGCTCAGCTGGTCAGGCAACTGCCCTCCCGATCTCCTCGAGCGCCTCCGGGTTCTCGAGCGACGAGAGATCGCCGGGATCAGAGCCGAGCGCCCTCGCCCGCACGGCGCGGCGCATGATCTTCGCGCTGCGCGTCTTCGGGAGCGCGCTCACAAAGACGATTCGCTCCGGGCGGAACGCCTTTCCCAGCTCGGCGGCCACGAGCCCGCCGACCTCCGCCGCCAACCCGTCATTGGTCGCAACCGCGGGCGCCGGGATGCAGAAGAGCCACGCGACCTCGCCCTTCACGTCGTGCGGGATCCCCACCGCCGCCGCCTCCAGGACCGCGGGATGCGCGACCGCCGCGGACTCGAGCTCCGCCGGCCCGATGCGCTTCCCGGCGATGTTGAGCGTGTCGTCGGAGCGCCCATGCAGGAACCAGTAGCCGTCGCCGTCGACGGACGCCCAGTCGCCATGCGTCCAGATTCCCGGGAACCGGCGCCAGTACGCGTCGAGGTACCGCTCGGGATCACGCCAGAAGCCGCGCGTCATCCCGGGGAACGGCTTGCGGCAGACCAGCTCTCCCACCTCGCCCGACTCGACCAGCGACCGTCCCTCAGAATCGACGACGTCCATCGCCATCCCGAGCGCCGGCCCGCCGAGCGAGCACGCCTTGATCGGGATCGCCGGAGTGGGAGAGAGGAAGCAGGCGCCGACCTCGGTGCCGCCGGAGCAGTTGATGATCGGACAACGGCCGCCGCCGACCTGCTCGAAGAGCCACCGGTACGGCTCGGGGTTCCACGGCTCGCCGGTCGTCACCATGAGGCGCAGCGACGAGAGATCCGCTTCCGGATCGCCGTGCGGGATCAGCGCCCGCACGAGCGTCGGAGAGAGCCCCAGGATCGAGATCCGCTCGCCCTCGACGAGCCGCCAAAGCCGGTCGGGCGGCCAGTCCGGCGCCCCCTCCGCAAAGACGAGCGTCGAGCCCATCGCGCCCGCGCCGACCACTGTCCACGGGCCCATGATCCAGCCCATGTCTGTCGCGAAGTGGATGACGTCGTCGGGCCCGGCGTCCGCCTGGTAACAGACCTCGCGGGCGATCGAGACGAGAAACCCGCCCTGCACGTGGACGACGCCCTTCGGCTGCCCCGTCGTCCCGGACGTGTAGGTGAGCAGGTACGGCGTCTCCGAATCGACTTCCGCCGGCGCCAGCTCGCCCGGGCACTCCGCCACGAGCTCGCCCCACGGCGCGAGCACCACGTGCTCGACGGACGGGGCTTCGGCTTGCGCCTGCTCGAGGATCTCCAGCATCGGCACCTCGCGGCCGCGGCGCGAGGAGACCTCCGTCGTGATCACGACCTTCGCCTCCGACGCCTGCAGCCGTTGCGCGACCGCCGGCGCCGCAAAGCCGGAGAAGATCGGCACCTGGATCGCGCCGATGTGCGCGCAGGCGTGCGAAGCGATCGCGACCTCCTGCGACATCGGCAGGAAGATCGCGACCCGGTCGCCGGCTTCGACGCCCAGCGCGACCAGAGCTTCTGCCAACCGCGTCACCTCCCGCGACAGCTCCGCGAACGACAACTCGCGTCGCGTGCCGTCCTCGGCGAGCGACACCGCGGCGACGGCATCCGGCCGCCGCTCCGCCCAGCGATGCACGCAGTTGCAGGTCATGTTCAGCTTTCCGCCGACGAACCAGGTCGCCCCCTCGGGCCCGCGCGACAGATCGACGACCCGCTCCCACGGCGTCGAGAACTCCAGCCCCAGGTCCTCGATCACGGCGGGCCAGAACCAGTCGGCATCCTCCTGCGAGCGCCGCACGAGCTCCCAGTAGTCGTCGATCCCGTGCCTGCGCATCAGCCGGACGACGTTGGCCCGCTCGAGCACCTCCTCGCTCGGCGTCCAGATCATCGACCGCCCTCGACGTGGAAGTCCGGAAGCCAGCTCAGCCACCGAGGCAGGTACCAGTTCCAGTCGCCGAGGAGCTTCATCACCGACGGCAGCAGCACCGAGCGGATGATCGTCGCGTCGAGCAGCAGCGAGATCGCCACGCCGAAACCCATCTGCTGGAACGCGACGAGGTCGCCCACGGCGAAGCCCAGGAAGACGGCGATGATGATCAACGCCGCGCCGGTGATGAGCCTCGCCGTGGACGCGATGCCGTGGTACACGGCGAGGTCGTTGTCCCCCGTCTGGAGGTAGCGCTCGCGGATCCTGCTCAGCAGGAAGACGGTGTAGTCCATCGAGAGCCCGAAGAGGACGGCGAAGAGGAAGAGAGGCACCCATGCCTCGATGAAGTCGACCTGCTGAAAGCCGAGCAGCTCGTTCCCGACGCCCTTTTCGAAGACGAGGATCAGCACGCCGTACGCGGCGCCGACGGAGAGCAGGTTGAGCAGGATCGCCGTCACTGCGACGACGATCGAGCGGAACGCGATCGTCAGCAGCACGAAGGAGAGCCCGAGAACGAAGGTGATCAGGATCGGGAGCCACTGGTCGGTGAGCGCGAAGTAGTCGACGCTCTCGGCCGTCTCGCCGGTGACGAGCACTCGCGCACCAGGGATCTCCTCCCGGCGCAGCTCGCGCACGCTCTCGAGCGCGCTCTCGTCTCGGCTGTCGCCCCGCGGCAGTGCTTCGATCACGGAGAAGTCGTCGCCGTACTGATCGACCTCCACGTTCCGCAACGCCGCGTTCGCGCGCATCCGGCGCGCGATCGCCCGTACCGACGACGGCGGGGCCGGCCCATCGACGACGACCTGGATGTTGTCGGTCGTGCCCGCGCCGAATTCGCGCTCGAGCGCGGCGAAGCCCTGCTTGGAGGCGAACCGATCGGGCATCGTCCGAATCCCGGCTTCGCCGGTGTGGAAGTCCAGCACCGGGATCGCGAGGGCGAGCATCACGCCGGCGCTCACGAGCAGGCTGATCGCAGGCCGCCTCATCACCGCCCGCACGATCCCGCCCCAGAAGCGACCCTCTGCGCCCGTGCCGCGCTCGGCTCCCCGCCCGATGAGCGGGATCCGCAGCGAGTTCACGCGGTCGCCGAGCAGGCTGACCACGGCGGGAAGCAAGGTCAGGGCGCCGAGAACGGCGGTGATTCCGACCAGGATCGCCCCGACCGCGAGGCTCCGGAAGATCGTGTTCGGGATCATCAGCAGGCCGAGCATCGCGACCACGAACGCCAGCCCGCTGAAGAGCACGGCCCGGCTGGCGGTCGCTCCCGTTGCCCGGATCGCGTCGAGCTTCTCGCGGCCGTTCGAGCGCTCTTCACGGAAGCGCGAGACGACGAAGAGCGAGTAGTCGATCCCGAGCGCGAGGCCCATGCCGGAGAGCATGTTCACGGTGAAGATCGAGAGGTCGAACTGGATCCCCACGAGCGACGTCAGCCCGAGCGCTGTGATGATCGCGATCAGCGCGAGGATCAGTGGGATGAGGCCGGCGACGACGGCGCCGAAGACGAGCAGGAGCACGATCAGCGCCGCGGGTAGGCCGAACTGCAGCTCGCCCTTCTGCAGGTCCTCCTCGGAGAGGTGCTGGAAGTCGTGCTCGACCGTCCACTCACCGGTCACGTACAGGTCGAACGTCTGGTCGTCCGCGGCCTTCAGCACCTCGACGACGTCTTCGGCGGCGCCCTCGTCGGCCAGGCCGAGCTCGACGACGGCCGCGTGCTCGCTCTGCGCAGCAGGCTTGTCGACGACGTTGACGACGCCCGGAGTCGAGCGCAGGACCGTGACGAGCTGACGGACTTTGGCCTGAAACCGCGCGTCGGTGGGGGCGAGGGAGGTCGACCGCACGAGCACGACGTCGCTCGTGTAGTCACCGACCATCGCGGGGACGTGTTGGCCGATGAGCCCGTACGCCTGCTCCGACTCCGGGTTGTTCAGCTGCTCGGCCTCGCCCGTCAGCGCGTCGCCGAGGAAGAAGGCGATGAGGACGAAGGAGAGGACGACGGCCGCGATCCACGCGCCGACCGAACGCCACGGGTGGCGTGCGGCGGCGGCTGCGAGGCGCTGCGTCATTGGCGCTGAAGATTAGTGGTCGCTAACATAGTGTCCACTAACCGATGAAGCTTCACTGGATCTCGGAAGAAGCGCGCAAGTGGTGGACCCTCGCCGCGGTCGCCTTTGGGCTCTTCATGATCATGCTCGACAACACGGTCGTCAATGTCGCGCTGCCGTCGATCGCGCGCGACCTTCAGATCGACCTCTCCGAGCTCGAGTGGATCGTCACCGGCTACGCGCTCACCTTCGCGTCGCTGATGCTGACCGGCGGCAAGCTCGCCGACCTACTCGGCCGTCGTCTGATCTTCATCGTCGGCCTCGCGATCTTCACTCTGTCGTCGCTCGCTTGCGGCCTCGCCGGCAGCGGCGAGCTACTGATCGGCGCGCGTGTCGTCCAGGGTGCCGGCGCCGCACTGATGAACCCCGCGACGCTGTCGATCATCGCTGCGACCTTCCCGCCACGCCAGCGCGGCACGGCGATCGGCATTTGGGCCGGCACCGCGGCGCTCGCGCTCGCGCTGGGACCGCTCGTCGGCGGCCTGCTGACCGAGCACATCAGCTGGAACTGGATCTTCTTCGTCAACGTCCCCATCGGCGTGATCGCCATCGTCGCCAGTCTGATCCTGATCCCCGAGTCGCGCGACGAGTCGGCGGAGCAGCGGCTCGACCTCCCCGGCCTCGCCACCTCCGGCCTTGGCCTCTTCGCCGTCACCTATGGGCTGATCGAGGCCAACACGTATGGCTGGACCTCGGCGCGGATCGTCGGTGCCTTCGTCGTAGGCGTTGTGATGCTCGTTGCCTTCGTCCTGCTCGAACGGCAGCAGCGGATCCCGATGCTCGATCTGGCCCTGTTCAAGAACAGCACATTCGTCGGAGCAAATCTCGCCGTGTTGCTCGTCGCGCTCGCCATGTTCGGCGTCTTCTTCTTCGTCTCGCTCTACATGCAGGGCGTGCTCGGATACTCCGCGGTCCAGGCGGGCGCCGCGTTCCTGCCGATGACGATCCTGATCATGTTCGTGGCGCCGATCGCGGGGCGCAGCACAGACCGGTTCGGCTCGCGCTGGCTGATCACGATCGGGATGATTCTGCTCGCGATCCAGCTGCTCTATTTCTCGCGGCTCGGCGTCGAGGAGAGCTACTGGCACATCTTCCCGGCGATGATCATCGGTGGCTTCGGAATGGCGATGGTGATGACGCCGAGCGCCGCCGCCGCCGTGCGCGCGCTGCCCGTCGACAAGTCCGGCGTCGGCTCCGCCGTGCTGAACGCGTTCCGCCAAGTCGGCGGCTCGACCGGGATCGCCTTGATGGGCGCGATCATGGCCCACCGGATCGGCGACCTCGAGGGGCCGGCCGTCTTCGCGCAGAAGCAGCTCTTCGTGGACGCGCTGTCGACGACGTTGACCGTCGCGGCGCTGATCGCGCTGCTCGGCGCCGTCGTCTCGTTCGCCCTCATCAGAGCACACGACCGCGAGGCCGAGCCGGGCGCGATCCCCGAGACCGCGGGATGACCGTCACGAGAGGCCGGATGAGCGCGGAGGAGCGCCGCACCGCGCTTCTCGAAATTGCCTGCCAGGTCTTCTCCAAGTGCAGCTACCACCGGGCGACGACAGCCGAGATCGCCCGTGGCGCGCGCGTGACCGAGCCGATCCTCTACCGCCACTTCGCATCGAAGCGCGACCTCTACCTCGCGTGCCTCGATGCCGCGTGGGGCGAGTGCAGGGCGATGTGGGAGGCGGCGATCGCGGCGGAGCCGGATCCGGCGTTCTGGGTCGGCGCCATGGGGCGCAGCTACCTGACCGCGAAGGACAAGAAGGGGCTCGTCGCCAACCTCTGGATCCAGGCGCTCACGGAGGGGAACGACGATCCCGAGATCCGGCGCTACGTCCGTCGTCACATGCGCGAGGTGCACGAGTTCGTCGCAGACGTGATTCGTCGCGGCCAGGAATCCGGCGCGATCATCCAAGACCGGGATCCGGACGCAGAAGCGTGGCTCTTCGTCTCGATCGGCCTCCTGGCCACGGTTGGCCGACGCCTGGGCGGCCTGGTCGAAGACGACCTCCCGAAGATCTTCGCCTCCCGCCGCGAGTGGATGACGGGCCGCACCGACTAGCGGCTCGCCGGCGCGCTTACACGGTCGGACCCCGTGAACCGCGCACGGGCGAATGCCCTCATGTACCTGAGTCCGCAGCGGCTCGCCGCGTTCTTTACATGATCGGACCCCATCAATAGGGCGTCGCCGAGGAACGGGCTTCGCCCGTTCCGACGATCACTCATCTAGGTGAACGAAGTGAAGTAGAGCTTCGGGGCCGCGCTCGGCGAAGCCGAGCACGTGCTTCATACGCTCGTTTGAAGTCGTGAGACTTCCGACGACGAGGGCCCCGACAGGGGCCCAAACAAGGTTGAACCCCCGGGCTGCGGCCCCCGGGGGTTCGCATTCCTTGCGGCGAGCCCACCTCCCACGGTGACTGCCCGGAGGCCTTGACTCTGCGGCCCAGCCAATTCCTCAGGGCGTCACCGAAGTGGCGCGCCGTTCCTTGCAGCTCAATCCTTTTCGGGTGGACCTCGCTGCTCGGTGGACGGACTATACGTCGCGATCCCGGTGAAGTCAAGTACCTCGGTCAAGTGATTCTGCGCTAGGCTTGGTTGACCCATTTCCCCAGGAGCAGTGACCCTTTTGGGGGATTCCGGAGAGGGTGGAGGACGAGTATGGTCAAGTTGTTCCGCGACGCCGCTGAAGGATTACTCTGTTGACCCGCGCAACCCAGACCGCAAAGACACCACGCCTCGGCCGCCTTCCCAATGGCGGTCTCGGCGAGCGGCTGCGGACGCTGCGCGTCAACGCCGGGCTCACGCAGACTGACCTCGCGGGCGACCGCTTCTCGAAGGAGTACGTCAGCCAGATCGAGCGCGGCAAGACGCGCCCGACGCAGGAGACGATCGAGTGGCTCGCGCAGCAGCTGGGCGTCGATCCCGGGTTCCTCGCCAGCGGCGTCTCGGCTGACGAGCGCGGGCGGATCGAGACGGCCCTCGCGCGCGCGGAGGCGTTGAGCGAGAACCACGAGTACGAGGACTCGCTCGGACAGTTCCAGAAGATTCGGCCGGCCGTCCTTGGCATCGCGTCGCTCGAGCTCGAGGTTCGCGCGTTGGCCGGAGAGGCGTGGGCCCATATGCGCACGGGCGAGGTGAAGCAGGCGATCGAGCTGCTGAATCGCGCCAGGGACCTGACCGAGGACGCAATGTTCTCGGACGTCGACCGCGCTGACGTCCTCTTCCGCCTCGGCGCTTGCCGCGTGGAGCTCTCGAGCATCCAGACGGCGATCAGCCTGTTCAACGAAGCCTTGATGCTCGCCGAGCGCTCCGAGCTCCCGTGCGACCGCCTGAAGGCCGAGATCCTGCACCGGCGCGCCCGTTGCTACCGGCGGCAGCGCGACTACGAGGCTGCGCGAGAGGATCTGGAGCGCGCGCTCGAGCTGTCCGAGGGCCTGAGCGACGCCCGGACGCTCGCCCACGTGTACTTCCAGGCTTCCGTCACTGCCGAGCGCCAGGGCCAGTGGGTCCTCGCCCGCAAGT
>Ga0126304_10001090_pt1 | contig 12333 bp, 13 predicted proteins | sample Plot25_FD_92538 | JGI IMG/M metagenome (GOLD analysis project Ga0126304, IMG submission 92538) | Serpentine soil microbial communities from UC McLaughlin Reserve, CA, USA - Plot25 | ecosystem: Environmental > Terrestrial > Soil > Grasslands | place: USA: UC McLaughlin Reserve, Lake County... | reverse complement strand
CTGGCGCTCCACCCTCCCCGCCCGGCGCATCCTGACGATGAGCGAGACGGCTGACGCCACCATGGAAGCTGCGGCCAGGATGTAACCTGCACTCGCGATCGCGTCCAGGATAGGGCTGTCGACACCGTAGGGGTTCGTGATCCGAGGGAAGTCTCCAAGTGGTCCCGGCTGCAACGCGGTGCCCGCGACGAAGCCGATGAGCCCTATTGCCGCGCACCAGGCCACGGGCCGCCAGCGCGGAGAGGGTAGCCTCCCGTCGGGGAACAACAAGAGCAGGAAGCTCGTGGGGACGTATACCCAAAGGGTCCACGACCACGAGGAGAACCACGCCGCCGTCTCGGTGAGTCTCCCTGCGGCCGAACCGCCGGCGAGGCGATACTCGGCGTAGCCTCCGGCGAGGCTGTTTATGCCCACCAGCAGGCCAATACCACAGAAGATCCAACCTATGGCGTTGCGGGGCTGGCGGGAGGCGATGATGGCGCCTACCACCGAGAAGGTCAAGACCGTAGCCAGGAAAAAGACAGCGTCGACCGGGCCGTAGTATGAACGCTGCGGGGCGCTCGACCGGGTCATCTGATCCAACGCGATCCCGCCCACGAGCAGCACCACCGACAGTACCATCAGCGACCAGGCCAGCCAGGTGGCAGTGCGGGCGCTCATCCCGCCCTTCCTCGAGCGTGATCTCTTGTCCCTTCGCTCACAAAGCCACTCTACAGCACCACCGTCTCCCGAACGTTACGACAACCGTTACGAGCAATCACCTTCTCGACAGATTTTGTCCGCGCCTCGGTGATGTAGGGGTGATGTAGAGAAGGCCCTGTGATCTACCAGGAACTTCTATCTTTCCGAGTATTCGGCTTATCTACGCTGATTAGAGAGAGCCGACGAGCGGACTCGAACCGCTTTCCTGCTCATTACGAGTGTGCGGTCAGTGGTTGCTGGACGTTTCACAGGTTTGCGAATCCCGCATAGACAAGGGATTTCCTGTTCCCTCGATTGCTCACGATTGCAGGGTATTGCGTCCGGGTTAGGGTCAAACTAGGGTCAAGCATCCTGCTCTATATAGGTAGGAAAACCGCCAACCGGATGGACGAGGAGTTGGGCTAGGCTGTTGCGACCTACTCCTCGCGGCGTTTGCAGACGACGGTACGGATCTTGAGCCCGCCCCTTACCTGCTGCATCAGGTCCACCGTCATCTCCTGTGGGTCGCACGCTCGGACGAGGTCCTTGAGTAGCGTCGCGGCGAGATCCTCGGCGAAGATCCCCTTGTCACGGAAGCCCCACAGGTAGAGCTTGAGGGCTTTGGACTCGATCAGCCATCCTTTCGGGCGGTAGCTCAGCTTCAGCTCGTAGAAATCCGGTTGACCGGTGATCGGGCAGGTGGCGGTCAGCTCGTTCGTCGTAAACTCGACCACCGCATCTGTGTTCTCGTGGCTCCACGCCACCACGTCGAGCTGCTCCGCTGTGATCGGGCCGCTCGTGTCGCGCCCCAGAACTCGCTCTTGCTTTTGTTGCACCATGTATCTCTACCCCTCTAAAAGGTTGGCGGTTGGCACCCACATGTTAACAAGTCGGTGAGCACCGTAGCTGCGGAGCCGTTTGGTTGACCCGAGTGAGATTTTAGGTTAGGAACCGAGGGAACCGGCTTATGGGGGCTCTCAGCGATGCCCAAAGGGCAGACCTCCGAGCGGTACCGGAGACACTCAGTAGGACGACCGCTTTCACGCTGCTTCCCTTCCGATGAGCCTCCTTCGAAATGCCCAAAAGAACGGCACCGCAAGCAGCGTGACCCACGTCTTGCCTATGACCTGCCCGACAAGGAACTCGAGGGAACCAAAGGCCAAGGTGAGGAAGATAACCGAGTCGAGGATGGTGCCCACGAGGTTCGACGCTATCATCGCCCAAATCCAGAACCGCTTCCTCAGAGGGGTGTACACGCCGAAGTCCGCGAGCTCAGAGAACAGGAAAGCCACCCCGCTTGCTAGGGCGAACTGCGGGGAAACCAATGCGGAGAGCGTCGCCCCGAGGAGTATGGCGACGACCACTGCTCGCCGGCCGAGCTTCTCCTGCGTCAAGTCCCTGAAGGTGAAGGCCAGCCCCGCAAAGTACACGCCTGCCGGAGCCATCAGCCCGAAGCCCACGGGCACGACCCCGAAGGCCGCTATCGCCCAGTTGGCGGCGAAGATTGTCGCCACGTAAAGAACCACCCAAATCATCTATCCATTCTCCTTCGCCAGCTCCATTACGGCAATCTCCGCAAGGGCCGCCCGGCAAATGCGGGTGCCCCGGTTACTGTGACGGGAGTCTCTGCTACCCGGTGGTGTACGAGTGGTGTAAAAACGCCCCAGCTCATCACTGGGGGCTTCTTGTTTTTATGGGTTTTGCAGGAAAAAGGAGAGCCGACGAGCGGACTCGAACCGCTTACCCCTGCTCCAGCTACGAGTGTGCGGTCAGTGGTTGCAGGGGGTTGCTCAGGGTATCAATTTCCGCATATCTATGCCGGTTTTTCTTCTGTGCCTTGCGTTGCACCGGTCTTGAGCGTCTCCAGGCGCTGCTTCGAAAGATCTAGCTCCTCCACCACCTCGGCGATCCTCTCCATCGCCAGTCGCTCGTTGCCGGGCTCACTCGGTACGCTCAGCTCCGCCAGGACTCGCCGGGCGCTGTCGCGTCCCTTCTGGTCCGAGTGTCTTGGTGCCGACACGATATCATCGATCTCTGAAGCGTCAGGAGGGTGAAGTCGTCCTCCTACTCCCGGTCATGTCCGACGGAGCGACTCCGTCGGACATGCGCGTCTTGCCTACTGCCACCGCATAAGCCCCGCCGCGCTCGCCGATCCACTCATCGTGCCGACCCCTTCGTAAACCACTGGTGGCGTTTGCTATTCCTCTCCCCGCGCGCCAGTCGAACTCCTGCCAACCAGTCGTCCTGAGAGCGAGCTTGACGCGTTAAGGTGCGCCTCTTCCGCAACCCCAATGCCCATCCGGAAGACCAGCTCTCCCCCGAGAAAGCCTCCGAGCGAAGCGAGACCAACGCCCAAGAACGAGAGGATGATGGGCAAGACCCCAGGGTCGCCGGGCGCGCCAGAGCGCAGCACCCAGCTCACAGCGAAGAGCCCCACCATGACCACGTTGCTCAAGCCGTGCCCGAGCCCGATCGCCTTCGCACGCGTGCCGGAAGGTATCCCGAGCCAGTCGATCAGCCCGAACACCGCCGCGAGGAGCCCCCCTATGACCCCGACGGCTATCATCCAGAACGAGATCTCCGACCACTTCGCGTTTCCCGTGAGCAGGTGAACAACATCAAATACAACCGACGTCGTGAGCAGCCCCAGTGGAAATGGAATCAGTATAGGGTGTATCGGGTGCCCCACTATCTTGGCTTTGCTTTCCACGCGTTCCTCCTTCCAATTCCGCGGCTGCCGACCTCGGCTCCTTTTTCGAGGGAACAGCTCCGTTCTCAGCCTACTCTGGCTAGCTTGAACACCTCCTGTGCGCCTACTGCCACCTCCGAGGCGATGCGCCCCTCTGCATCGACCAGGACCGCTGAGGGTGTGCCTTCTACTCCAAAGGCGTCCTCAACTGCGTACTCGTTATCTAATACCACCGGGGACTGTAGCCCCATCTGCCTGTTGACCTCTTCCGTGCCGTCTGAGACCACCAGGATCTCGGGAGCATCCGCGGGTGGGTTGGCCTCCAGCTCCTTGAGGTCGGGAAGCATCTGCTGGCAGAAGCTGCACTCTGGACTCCAGAAGAGCAAGAGAGTCTTCCTTCCTTCGAGATCAGCCAGACTCACTTCCTTGGCCATCAGAGCCGGAAGCCTCACCGCAGGAGATGGATCGCCGACCTCAAGGGCCGCTGGTCTACTCTCTTGCGTGGCGTGAGTGGTGGTTGAATGGAGTATCGGCAGCTGAGCGCGCGCTCCAATGGTTTGTGCAATGAGGATCTCTACGGCTTCGGGGCCTTCAGCCAAGGGAGTGCCGACCGCACCCTCGGGAGTAATGAGTGCCGCGCTGGGCGTTACCTCCACGTGATAGGAGTCGGCTACTTCTCCGTCTTGTTGCACAAGTACGTGCCGTAGCCCGTGCTCAGAGGCCTTGGCGCGGTTCTCCTCAATGCTCAGATCAGCTATCAGCGAGATCGTGAGCTTCTCGGCGTGCTTGTCCTGCCAGCCAGCTATCTCCCGCAAGAGTTCGGTGCAGGAGTCGCAATCCGGGCTGGTAAAGATCAGCATCACAGGCTTGCCGGTTGCACGTAGGTCCTCGAGTGTAATCTGCTCGCCATGAAGACCTTGGAGGCTAAAATTCGGAGCCACAGACCCTACCGGAAGACCTGCACCTGGCTGGCTCCCATTGCCGGACTGAACCACTCCAATCCCTGCTTCTAGTGCCTGGAGGCGCACCAGGACGCGTCCGTTCTGGCGCAGTAGATGAAAGATAAACCAGCCCTGAATCCCAAGCAGGGCGACAATGACTAGCCCGAGGACGAGGCCAAAGAGCTGAGTAGCCGTGAGGTCTCCCACCCATCCCACCGTACTCGGTCCGGCGTTCTCGGTCCCTTTCCAGACGATGAAAGCGGCCACGGCCATCAAGAGCCCGTTGCGTGCCAGCGTCTTCCAGCCGACAGGAGTTGAGTGCAACTGGCCGAAACAGCGGCAATCTGGCTTGCGGTCCTGGGCGAGGTTAGCGCCTATCCCAACGACGAAGGCTAGCAACAGCGCGAGTGCTCCCAAGGCGCCCCACCACGCCGCTACTGCGGGTACCAGTGCCGCAGCCACGGCCAACTCGGCCAGTGGTAGTAAGCGGCCAAGCGGTGTCGCCAAGGAGCGTGGTAGCCCGAAGGCGATCATCGCTTGCTGGGAGCCGGCATGGTCTGCGAGCTTGGCCACTCCCGATAGCGCGAAGACAGCAGCCAGTAGCAAGCGCCCTATGAGCAAAGCAGCGTCCACATCATCCTTCCCAGAGACTCTTTTTCCGCACCTTCTCTACGTTCCTATCTCTTCTGAGAACGCCGTCAACGCGAAGTTCGCAGAATAAACCTTCTAGGCACATCGGTGAATAAGCCCGCTATTCCGTGTCCTCACGGGCCTCTCCCAGCGTCTCCCAGTCCTGCCAGAGGTCACGGGCAGAGCATCGCCAGCGCCCCTGCGGGACACCCTTACTAGCGCTTACATCATGTTTCTGCACCGGCGGCACGCGTCACAACATCGCATCGAGCGTCTGCAACGGCGGCACTTCTCTCGACAGCTTAGCGTGCGGCAGCGACGTCGGGCCTCGGCCTCGTCCTCGGAGGAGAAGATCCCAAGCGCGGAAGCCGCAATGGCGGCGCCAGTGAGCTTTATCGCCTTGCCTCGCGTGATTGCGCCGGTCTGCAGGCCTGTGGCCAGGTCGTCGAATAATTCTTCGCCGCGCTTCATTAACGCACCCCTTACTTTCCTCTAGCCCCCACCCTTGTTCGTGACCTGGTAGCCGGCCAGCACAACCGCTAGCTTCTTTCTTAGCAACACCTCTGTAGCGCCTCCTTCTCCCCCCTCGATAACCTGGGCACAGCAGAGCTGCCGTGCCTACTCTATGTAGCTGTTATACGTACAGTTGGCGCGGGCGGTTCATTAGTAACTGAGGTGCACATCCCCTGTCCTATCGGACCAGGAGCGCTTCGGTCTCGTGGGACCGAGCTTACGCACTACTTCATGAAACTCCGTCAAGGCGAAGTTCGCGGAATTTTCCTTCCATGCACTTAGAGCTTCCGCCAATAGGCTACGGTCGTCGAGAGGGGCGTCCTTCCCAGGGGTAGTGCATCCAACCCTCCCGAACGAGCCTACGCACGATGATGATCACCTCCGAGAGGGCCACCCAGAAGTCCACCACCCGTCCCCGCCTCTCGGTGCACCACACCAGCTTCTTGTGGGCGTTCTGCCACGAGTTGGTGCGCTCTACGACCCAACGTCTGGTCGCATTCAGTGGCGCGGGCCTTCCCTTCTGGGAGACCTTCGCCACGAGCCCGCGCTCCAGAAGCCGCTCGCGGGTGAGATCGGAGTCGTAGCCGCGGTCGAGGTGAACGCTCGCTCCCTGCGCTACCACACCAAGCGCCCGGGCGGCGCCCAGGGTGGGAGCCAAAAGCGGCGAGTCGTGGCGGTTGGCAGGAGCCGTCACGGATCCGAGCGGTATGCCCTTCCCGTCCACTACCACCGATCGTTTGATGCCCCGCTTGCCGCGGTCCACCGGGCTCCTGCCCGCTTTCTCCCCGCCGCAAGGAGCCTTGGTGATGCAGCTGTCTACCGCCAATTCCGAGGGCTCCAAGCCAACCATTCGATCGTAGGCTTCGAGCGCCACCTGGCGCAAGGCGTCGAGCACCCCCGAGGCGATCCACTCGTCGCGTCGGCCTCTGAGCGTCGTGGCCGAGCATCCCTTTTCGGCGATCTTCTCGTAGGCGCAGCCGAAGACCAAAACCTGAACGAGCTTCTCGAAGACGATCCGGTCGGGGATACGGGGACGGTGGCAACCTAAAGGGTGGCTGGTATGCCTTTCGGGCAGCAAAGCCACGAGTTGTTGCCAGATGGGCTCGATGAGGTATGGTGGAAGCGCGGGCACGGATACTCTCCTTCGTGCGCGGCTTCATTTACGAGGTAGAGTCGGGTAGGCTGGACGAGGATAGGTGATTATTGGTGCGTCACCATAGAATCCGGGATGTAAGCAAGGGTACCGACTAATCGCGTAGTCCGCCTGGAAGACGGGAGGAAGCGAACCATATGTACGCAAGGGTGACCAACATCCGGTTTCCTCCGGATATGAAGCCGGAGGTGAGCAGGGTTGCTCAAGGTTTGGCGCCGATTTTGAAGCAGCAGCGGGGTTTCAAGGGCTTTCAGGTGCTGACGGCTCCCAATGCGGGCGAGGGCATCATCGTCTCCTTGTGGGAAAACGAAGCCGATGCTGAGGCGAGCGAGACCACATCCTCCTATATCGGCCAGATGAGCATGATGTCGAGTTTCCTTTATAAGTCGCTTGTCCCAAAGACCTACGAAGTGAGTGTGAAGACGTGACTCACCACTCTAGGACGTTGGCGTTATGAGAGTGCTGATCACCGGCGGCGGGGGCAACCTCGGTCGAGTCCTCGCCCCTACGCTGGATGAAGCCGGCTACCAGCCGATCCTGATGGACAACCGGGAACTAGAGACCGCACACCAGGTGGTACGAGGGGACGTGAGAGACAAGACGGAGCTCTTGCAAGATCTCCGGGATGTAGACGTAGTCGTGCACGCCGCGGCGCTGCATGGCATTCACCTCGAGAGGTATACGACCGACGACTTCTGGAACCTCAACGTGGTGGGCACCCGGAACGTCTATGAGGCCGCGCGAGAGTCAGGGATTGGCAAGATCCTGCTGTGCAGCACGATGGGCGTCTACGGCGAGGGCGCTCGCGAAGCCGGAGATCCTCCCCTGATAACAGAGGACCTGCCGCTCAAGCCTTCGGACGTCTATGGTCTGAGCAAGAAGCTGTGCGAGGAGCTAGCGGCCTACTACTATCGCCGAGACGGGATCCGCACCATCGCCTACAGGCTGGGGATGTTCGTCCCGGAGAGCTTCGTGGGGTATGGCTTCAGGCTGCTCAAGGGCGGGGTCGACGACAGGGACGTGGCGCAAGCGTTCCTGCTCGGGCTCGATGACACCAGCATAACCTTCGACGCCTTCAATATCATGGCCAAAGTCCCCTTCTCCGCCGAGGAGTTAGGCAAGTGGAGGCGGGAGCCCGAGAGCTTCCTTGTGGAGCGCTACCCTGGCGTAGCCAATCTGGTCGAGCAGCAAGGAGCAGACTTCGGGGAGCTGGTGCGGATGTGGGGATTTACCTACTGGTCTATCGAGAAGGCCAAGCGCGTACTCGGCTACGGGCCCCGCTACAACTTCCCCGAGTTCTTCGAGGCCCTCAAGAGAGGGGATCGGTCACATTACCCCTACGCGAACCTCTCGTGGTGGGGCGTCTAGCGAGACCGGCCATCCTGAATCCCCACGTACCGAGACCGGCGGCAGCTTCATGAGTCACTGACTCTCGGGTGTGCAAAACAGCGGTGTCCCAGGAAGTTCGGCACACAATTACTCGCGGTGGTCGTTGGCTCGCGAGCATGGGCTTCGACCAGCCCCCCGCCTGCTTGCGGCTCCGACTGGCTCCACAGGATAGTGCCCTCGACCCGTGCGGACTGAGTTGGACACCCCAGCAAAAGCGCGGAACGACTCTCGCCACACGTTCGAATTTTGGCTCGTGGCCGGGGCACTCGATACCGCTCAGCTCACGGTGATTGAGAACGTCCTCTCGGCGAAGGCTCCGCGTGTGTCGGTGGCGCGGACCACGAACGAGAACGTACCGCGCGTCGTGGGAGTGCCGGTGATCCGCCCCGGACTAGCCGAGAGCTGCAAGCCCGGCGGCAGCTGGCCCGACCGAAGCGTCCACGTGTACCCGGGTACTCCACCGTCCGCAAACAGGTTACCGCAACAGTAAAACTGGCCGACCGTGGCGGGCGAGAGCGCGTCGCTCTGGTTCGTGATCACCACGGGCCGCGGCGCGTTGATCCTGATGGAGAAAGACTCGGTGTCGCGGGCTCCGGTCTGGTCCTGCACCTGGATCGTGAAGACGAACAGACCTTCGGTCGTGGGCGTACCGGTGATGCCGCCGGAGCCTACACCCTGGGTGAACAACTTCAGGCCCGGTGGGATTTGCCCTGAGACGACGCTGAACTGGACGGGCTTCTCGGACGTGCGGCAACCCGTGGTCGAGAAGTACCAAGTGTTGAGCGTCCCGACATTGCCTTCAGGGAAGGTCGTGGGGACGATCGTGCATGTGCTCGGTGGCGGGTTGCTCGAAGGAGGAGGCGATGTCGAACTTACTGTGCAGCCCGATAGGCGGGCGGTGGCAGCCGTGGCCGATCCGTCGTTGACGTCCACCGTGCAATCGGCGGGCGCCGTGAAGCCACTCCTCTCGATCCTGAAGCGGCCTGAGCCGTCGCTCGTGCCCATGGCCACCCCATCGACGGTGATGGTGCGGTTGGGACTTGCCTGGCCTTCGATGCGCAGTTGCGTACCGCTGAGTTCGGCGCGAGAGATGCTGACCGCGGCTTGCGCTGCGGAGGCTACGACGAGAGCGCCGATCAGGACGAGGGCTCCCGCCAGCGCCAGGCGGGCGTATGAGCCGGAGAGTGCTTTGCGAGACGTCGTGGCCATGGTGTTCTCCTTCCCGGGCAGAGACCCTCAGCTCGTAGTCCTACAGAGTGTTTTACGCGCGGTACGCGCTAATGGTTCGAAGCAAGGGCGTTCTTTACATCTAACCTTGGCTCTTCGATCGCGGCTTCACTACTCCTTCGCGATCTCATTCGCTGAAGTCAGTAGAAGCATTAGAGTTCTCCGCAGTTTGCTACTCGCTTGTAGCTTCCAAGCAACAACAAGAATACGACATCTGCCAGACGCACCAGAGCACACGAGATTGCTAGAGTGTCTGCCTGTAAATCCGGGCAGAGGTATAGAACCACGTCTCGGTGAAGGTGGGTACCCGGTGGGGCGTGGGAAGCCTGTGGTGCAACCGGCTGCACCGCACTATCTAGAAGGAGGTTGCGTCTATGAAGCGCATCATCTCGATGGTTACGGTTGCGTTGGTTGTGGCGGCGATGATGGCGCTCGCGGGGCCTGCATCGGCCACCATCCACCCCATAGTCGAATCCTTCGACTGCGCCAACGAGCAGGCGTTTGCGCATCACCCGCTCAACGATCCGGCCGAAGTGCCAGGCGCCACACCTGGGGATCTGAACCCAGGGGACAAGCCAACTGGTCAGGGCAATAACGAGTTTCGCGCGCTCAGCGTCGCCAACGAGCAGGCTTGGTTTGGTCACAAGCTCGATGGGCAGTGCGGTCAGGTCGGACAGCTAGAACGGCGGGCACGCTAGAGCTCTTCGCAGAGAGGCTGCGCCTTCCCGCAAACAGCGGCTTAAGGTATCTGGAGGAGGCCCAGCGCGTAGCCAGCGAGGCTCTTGAACCTCTCTCAGCACGTGCGTACAGCGAGTTCTGGAAGCTCCAGGATTGAGGTTACGGCAGTGCTTCTTCGATCGGGAGCACGATCCCTTCTGTCAGCACGAACTCGGGCGGCGACGCTGCCACCCATACGATCAGTTCCGCAACTCGCTCTGGCGGGAGTACTCGGGTCGAGGGAGCCTTCTCGGATTCGCCCTGCTGGCGCTCCTCGGGAGAGAAGGCACCCCATTTGGTGTCCATCGCTCCCGGGTAGAGCACGATTGCCCTTATACCGTACTCCTTCCCTTCGTCAGCGAGAGCCTGGGTAAAGCCCGTCAGGCCGAACTTGGAGGCGCAATAAGCCGAGGCGTTCGCCCAACCTTTCTTGCCAGCAACCGACGAGACGTTGACGATCGTACCACCGCCCGCCTCACGCATGCGGGGGAAGGCGGCCTTGCTAAGGAGAAAAGGAGCGCGCAGGTTGACCGCGAGCGTGCGGTCCCAGTCCTCCACGGCGAGCTCCTCGACCGTGGCTGGAGCGTCGGTACCGGCGGCGTTGACCAGCACGTCGATGCGGCCGAACTCCTCGACAGTTCGCCTGATGGTCGCCGACGTATCCTCCTCTTTGCCAAGATCCGTGGGCAAGCTCAACGCCCGGCGGCCGGTCCTCAAGATTTCCTCCCTGGCGCTTTCGAGCTCCTGCACGCTTCTGGCTACCAGCGCGACATCCGTGCCGGCCCGAGCAAGTGCGAGCGCCGTGGCCCTCCCCAGCCCGCTACTGGCGCCCGTCACCAGCGCCGATCTATCCTCTAGACGATCCGCCTCGTTCACTCGATGCCTCCTAAGTGTGCTCGCGAGCATGATACCTAGCGGGACGCCGCTATTCACCGAAGTGACTTGCAGCCGTGTTCTGCGGAGTCGAATCCCCTCCCTACTTCAGTCGGTCTACCTGCTCTTGCTGGCCTTCATACTTCTAGCGAGCCTGGGCAATCCGTTCGTGCTGATGGTGCGTAAGCATTCAAAGACTCTGTGTGGGAATGGATACGGAAGGAGGTCATGACGTTGACCAAGGCGAAGAAGATGGTGGCCGGGGCGCTCCTCTGTGCGCTGATGCTAGGAGTGATAAGCAGCCCTGCTCTCGCCATAAACGACGCGCTTGTCCCGGCTGAGGACTGCGCACCCGCCAACGCCGAGGCGGTGGGTCACCCTGCAGCGTCGGCTCTCGTGCAGACAGGCCAAGTGCTTCCGCCTGCCTCACGAGAGAATCCAGGCGTGTCTACTGGGGCGAGGGGCCAAGAGCTATCGCAAGCTCCCGAGAATTGCGTGTAGGTAGCCAGAAAGTACACGTTGTAGCCACGACGGAACTTTCCATGATACAGAGGGCCGAGGGATAGTCGAGAGGCTCTCTCTCGGGAGTAGGCGAGGACGATGCGACGACGTCCGTCGGCGAGGTGCTGCCGAGCACAGGGGGTCCGTCCCTGGTGGCATCGGTGTCGGCTGCGACGCTACTCGTGTAGGTCGGTTCAGGATTGGTGGCGAGCCGACTGGTGCGCGGGGCTGCTAAGGATTAGCTTCCAAGCGAGTAGGACGTCGATCCTAGAGGCTCGGGTGGGAGAAGCACGCTCCCACCCACCGCGTTGATGGGTACAGAAGCATCGTGCCGCTGGCGCCTGCATCCCGTACTTCGGAGAGCCCCAACAGTCAAACCGCGAGCCACCTCTGGACCGTTACAAATCTTGCCGGAATTAGATCCAAGTAGGAGCGGCCTCGCAAATGCGATTGTCCCGGAGTCGAGGTCAATCTACACTACCTGCGTCGCGCCACGAGTGAAGCTGCGGGGAGAACCCGATGGTTGAGAAGCCATACCTCTTTGCCAACGACCTTCCAGGACGGAGAGCAGATGTTGTGGCGCTGGCCCAGGAGGCGGAGGCCCGAGATTTACCAGGTCTTTTCTCGGAGAGCCCCGGTGACAACCTGGCGCTCTCGCTCGCCATGTTGGATCGTACCAAGCGAATCGCCGTTGGCACCGGTATCGCAGGCATCTATCTGCGCCATCCCCACACCATGGCGACCGGTGCCTCTCTGATCGAGGAACTCCACCCTGGACGCTTCCTGCTAGGCCTTGGCACTTCCCACATACCGTTTCATGAGGAGATGGAAGTCCGCTACGGCAAACCTTTGGACGACATGCGGCGCTACGTGCAGAACATACGCTCTGTAACTGAAGGAGCGCCGTGTCCTCCCATTATGGTGGCAGCTTTGCGCAAGCGGATGAGCGCTCTGGCCGGGGAGATCGGGGACGGGGTGATGTGGGCGAATGCTGCGCTTTCACACCTGCCGTTTTCGCT
>Ga0126304_10001088_pt1 | contig 12333 bp, 9 predicted proteins | sample Plot25_FD_92538 | JGI IMG/M metagenome (GOLD analysis project Ga0126304, IMG submission 92538) | Serpentine soil microbial communities from UC McLaughlin Reserve, CA, USA - Plot25 | ecosystem: Environmental > Terrestrial > Soil > Grasslands | place: USA: UC McLaughlin Reserve, Lake County... | reverse complement strand
GCAGCGCGGCGGGCGGGCGCACACGACCGTGCTTACAACCCTTGACCGGCTGCACGGCAAAGGCTACCTGACTCGCGAGAAGCGGGGTAAAGCGTTCGTCTATTCGCCGCGCTACACGCGCGAGGAGTTCGAGCGCGGGGTGGCGCAGGAGGTCCTGGGCGCGCTTCTGGGTAAGCTCACAGAGCCCGCGCTCTCCGCCTTCGTCGACCTGGTCGGCGAGGACGCGGAGGCGCTCGACCGCGTCGAGGCCATGATTCGTGAGAAGCGGCGTGCTCGAAAAGGGAAAGAAGACAAATAAGCAAGGGGCGAGTCAGTGCTCATCACCGCCGTAGAAAACTTCGTATTATTCAGCACCCTGTTCGCGCTCGCGGCTTTCGGCGTCGCCTGCTCGGCGAAAAGCCTGGCTGCGCGTGGACTGTGGCGGCCGCACCCGCACACGCTCTCCCGCATTTACACGGCGACGCTCGCGCTCCCGCCTCTCGGTGCCGCGTGGCTGGTCGGCGCCGCGCTCCTGCCGGAATCGTGGCTCGGCCCGACGGTTTTTGACGCGGCGCATAGCGCGCCGCACAACCTCCACCTCCTCAGCGAGGTGACCGCGATGCTCGAACCGAGACTCGCCTACCTGACGCTCTCCTTTGCCGTCGCCGCCGCGCTGTTCGCCGCGTGGTCGAGCGTGCGCGGCTCGCGTCGCGTCGGAGGCGTCATCGAACGGTTGGAGATGAGCGCGAGCGTGCCGCCGCCGGAGCGACTCGCGTTAGTTGAGCGCGTCGCGGCACGGCACGGCCTTGATGTCGGCCTCGTGATGAGCAACTACCAGTTCACTTTCGTCTGGGGCTTCTGCCGCTCGAAACTGGTTCTCTCGTCGGGTCTGCTCTGCGCCCTGTCGGCCGAAGAACTCGCCGGAGTCCTTGAGCACGAGGCCGCACACCACGAGCGGCGCGACAACCTCGTCAAGCTCATCCTGTCCCTTTGCAGCTACGCCTCGGTAGTGTTCCCACTCTCGCGCTTGATTCTCAAGTGGCGCGCCTTGCAGGTGGAGATGATCTGTGACGAGGTGGCCGTCGCCAACACTTCGACGCCTCTGGAGATAGCCGACGCGCTGGTGAAGCTGCGGCGGCAAACGGCCGGCTCGGTCATTTCTCCCGTAACGGAGTTGACCGCTTCAAAATTCATGGCCGACGACGTGCCGGGCTTCGAGTGGCGCGTGCGGCGACTGCTCTCTTTCAGCGACGCGCCGCCCGTCCCCGCGCACGTCGTCGCAATGTCGCGCACGCCCCTAAGCCAAGCTTTCGTTATTGCGTCCACCTTCGCGGCGACACTCGTCGGCATTTCCATGTATGCGCCCCTCGCCGTGCACCGCACGGCGGAAGCCCTCATTCAATTCATCGGCTAGCGTCTGAAGTGCATGTAAGCGTCAGTTGATCCGTGAAGACTTAAATATATGATGACGATACTCTCCCGACGAGCGGCACGCACGACTGCCGCGTCCCTCGCTTCACTTCTTTTAATACAAGCTATCGGCGGCGCAACCTTCGCGCAGAATCACGCGGGCGCGACGGCAGTAACAACGTCGGCGGCATCCGAGCAGCCGGGCGGCTCAGACTCCGGCGAGAGCAGGGTGTCGAATGCATCAGGGGCGGGGATGGTAAGCCCCGCCTCGGGTCTCTACCGTGATCCGGCGCAGGGCGCTTCGTCGAGTGATCTCGTCCGCCGCGCTCTCGCCTCCAACGGGGAACTCGCCGCCGCCAGAATTGACATCGAGCGCGCCCGCGCGCGCCTGCGCCAGGCGGGCTTGCGGCCCAACCCGACCCTCGACTTCGAGCAGACGAGCGAGCGCCTGACGGGCGCGGGCACAGACCGCGCGACCAGCGTCGGCGTGGCGCTGCCGCTGGAACTCGGCGGCAAGCGTGGGCGGCGCGTCGAGCTCGCGCGGGCCGAGTTGGAGGCCGTAGAGACCGAGGTCGCAGACCGCGAAAGGCGGCTGGCGGGCGAGGTAGCCACACTGTACGCCGAAGCCCTGGCCGCCTTACGCGAGTTGGAGATCACGGAAGGGATCAACAGCATCGACACCGAAATGACGCGCTTCGTTCAGGCGCGCGTCAACGAGGGCGAGAGCGCGCCGCTCGAACTCAGTCTCCTGCAAGTCGAAGTTGATCGCCTGCGGTCACGGCGCGCGCTCGTCGAAGGCCGCCTGCAATCCGCGCTGGTGAGACTGAAGTCGGTCGCCGGCATCCCGCCGTCGGAGCCTTTGAGACTGCGCGAGGCTCTGTCCGCGCCCTCGTTGCGGCTGCCGCCGGGGACGCAGGAGGCGGCCGTCGAGATCGCGCTGCGCACACGGCCAGACCTGCGGTTCGCTCGCCTTCAGGAGGAGGTCGCCGAGGCGGGCTTGCGGCTCGCGCGGGCGCAGGGCGTGCCGAACGCGACCGTGTTCACCCGCTACATTTTCGACCGCACGATTACAGACCTGCCCGCGCCGCTCGTCCCCGTGCCCAATTACAGCCGCCGCCTCGCCTTCGGCATCTCCATCGGGCTGCCCGTCTTCAATAAGAATCAGGGCGCGAAGGAGGAGGCCGCGGCGGCGATCTCGCAGGCGCGGACGCGCCGCGAGTTTCTGGAGCAGGTGGTGCGGGCCGAGGTGGCGAGCGCCTACGCGAGATATGAGGCGGCGCGGGCCGCCCTCAACACCTACGAGCAGGGGGTCATCCAACGCTCGACCAATAACGTCCGCGCTATCCGCGGGGCTTACGAGGCCGGCGCATTCAAAATCACTGACCTGCTGACCGAGCAGCGCCGCTTGGTGGACTCGCAGCGCGAGCTGACCGAGGCGCTGGCCGAGCAATACCGCGCCCTCATCGATCTCAACATGGCAATCGGCGTTACGGCGGCACCGGCCGGCGAGAGCCCCAAACTCTAAGTCAAGGAACCATCACATGCCAGATAAGTACGCACGTCAGGAATCAGGCAGAGATACCACGGTCAACGAGGTTACTGCTTCCAATGAAGCAGCGGACGGCGGGGGAGCCGTAGTGACCGAGCGCAGAGTGTCTCACGTAGACGGCGGGTCTGCGACCGAAGTCACGACCTTTGAAGAGACGCGGCGCTCCCCCCGTCGCAACCGCAACCTTGTAATCATCGCCGCTTTCGCCGCGCTCGCGCTTGTAGTTGTAGTCCTGCTCCTGTGGTCGCGCGGTAAGCCGGCGGGCCAGGAGAAGACGGGCGCGGAGGCCGCGCAGGGCGGCGAGAAAACGGGCGTGACGAATGAAGTCGTGCTCTCGCCCGAGGCCGTCAAGACGGCAGGGATAGAGGTTGAAGGTGTGACGCAGCGGCCCGCGGTCGCGCTCATGCGCGTCACCGGCACGGTAGAGTCTAATCAGCAACAGACTCAGGAGGTGACGCCGCTCGTCGGGGGGCGCGTCGAGCGTGTGTACGCCGCGCTCGGCGACCGCGTGCGTGCGGGCTCCGCGCTCGCCACCATCTCCAGCCCACAGATCGCTCAACTGCACGCGAAGCTCCACGAATCGGAGACGCACCTGCAACTCGCCGAACGTAACCTCCAGCGCGTCCAGCGCTCCGAGAACCGCGTCGCAGTCCTTCAGGCCAAAGCGAGACTCGACGAGGCCGAAGCCGCCCTCAACCGCACACGCCGCCTCGTCGATCTCGGCGCGGGCGCGGGTAAAGACCTTGTGGCGGCGGAGACGGCTTACAAGACCGCGAAAGCCGAACACGATTTCCAGAGCAACATCCTGCTCAACAAGGAGGTGCAGGAGGCGCGCGCCGAAGTCGAGACCACGCGCGCCGACATCTCCCACATTAAAGACGAGATGCGCGCGCTCGGCGCGGATGCGGACGGTGGCAATGAGCAGCACCGCGACACTTCGCTCATCACGCTCCGCGCGCCTTCCTCCGGCACCATCTCCGAGCGTCTGGTAAACCCCGGAGCCGGAGTCGAGGCGGGCAAGCACCTGTTTACCGTGGCGAACCTCTCGACCGTCTGGGTCGTCGCCAACGTCCCCGAAGGGCAGGTCGGCCTCCTGCGCCTGGGCACGCCCGCCGAGGTTCGCTCGGCCGCCATCGGCTCGGGAGCCATCGCGGGCCGGGTCAGCTACATCGACCCGCAGCTTAACGAGGGAACGCGTACCGCGCGCGTGCGCGTTGATGTCGCCAACCCCGGCGAACGTCTCAAGGTCGGTATGTTCGCCGACGTCGGATTCCAAACATCTACGGAAGCGGCGACGGGCCAAGAGCTCGTCGTGCCGGCAAGCGCAGTCCAACGCCTCGGGGCAAAAACAATCGTGTTCATGGAAAAGCAGGGCGAAGCGGGCGTGTTTGTAGTGCGCGAAGTCGAAGTCGGCGGCGAAACCGACGGCTACGCGCGCATTATCAGCGGTTTGAAGTTAGGCGAAGCGGTCGTCACCAAAGGCGCTTTCACCTTAAAAACGCAGCTTGAAAAAGGCTCGCTGGAATAATTAGGAGTCATGAAAGTGAAAAGTGAATAAGGCATCAAAGCATTAAAACAATGTGGCTTTTTCACCCTTTCACTTCTTAAACTTTTCCACCTCGTCCACCTTACAAAGATATGATTAACGCACTGATACGCTTTTCGATAGGGCAAAAATTAGTCGTCCTGCTGCTCGTCCTCATCATGGCGGCGGCGGGCGCGTATAGCTTGATCAATCTGCCGATTGACGCCGTGCCGGACGTGACCAACGTGCAGGTTCAGGTTTTGACCGGCGCGCCGTCGCTCGCTCCGCTGGAAGTTGAACGTCAAATTACGTTCCCCGTCGAGGTGGCGATGAGCGGTTTGCCGAACGTCGAAGAAATTCGCTCGGTGTCTAAATTCGGCATCTCGAACGTCACGATTATTTTTGAAGAATCAACCGATATTTACTTTGCGCGTCAGCTTATTCTCGAAAGAATGGCGGCGGCGCGTGAGCAGATTCCGCCCGGCATCGGCTCGCCCGAAATGGGGCCGATTGCGACCGGCCTGGGCGAAATTTATCAATACGAAGTCAAAGCCGAAAAGGGCAGTAATTATTCAGCGACGGATTTGCGGACGATTCACGACTGGAGCATTCGCCGCCAGTTGATGGGCGTTCCCGGAGTGACGGAAGTCAACTCGCACGGCGGTTTCGGCAAGCAATATGAAGTCCGCATCGCGCCGGAAAAACTGCAATCCTACGGTTTGAACTTGCGCGACGTTTACGAAGCCGTCACGCGCAACAACGGGACGGTCGGCGGCGGCTACATCGAAAAAGGCGCGGAGCAATATCTTTTGCGAGGTGTCGGACTCGTCGAAAAAATGGATGACATCGCCAACATCATCGTCAAAACCGGGGCTGAAGGCGTTCCCATCTATGTAAAGGATTTGGGCGAAATCGTCGAGGGCAAGGGCATCCGGCAGGGCGCGGCGACGGCGGGCGGCGAAGGCGAAATCGTCACCGGGATGGCGATCATGCTCAAAGGCGAAAATTCGCGCACCGTGGCCGAGCGGGTCGCGGCGCGGATTGACGAAATCCGCAAAACTCTGCCCGCGGGCATTTCCATCGAACCGTTTTACGACCGCACCGCGCTCGTCAAACGCGCGATTGCGACGGTCGAGAAAAACTTACTCGAAGGCGCGGCGTTGGTCATTATCGTTTTGCTGATACTGCTCGGGAACTGGCGCGGCGCGTTGCTGGTGGCGACGATAATTCCGCTCTCGATGTTGTTCGCAGCAATCCTGATGCGAGTCTTTAACGTCTCGGGAAATTTGATGAGTCTGGGCGCGCTGGACTTCGGTTTGATTGTTGACGGCGCGGTCGTGATGGTCGAAAACGTCGTCCGCCGCCGCGCCGAAGCGCAGCACGAACATTCGCACGAGCCGCCCGAGCGCACGATTCTGGAAGCGTGTCTCGAAGTGGCGCGTCCCGTCGTGTTCGCCGTCGCCATCATCGCCATCGTTTATCTGCCGATCCTGTCCTTGCGCGGCATCGAAGGCAAAATGTTCGTGCCGATGGCTCTGACGGTGATTTTCGCGCTGCTCGGCTCGCTGCTTTTATCTTTGACCTACGTGCCGGCGATGCTCGCATTGATTTTGCGCGGTAAGGTTTCGGAAAAGGAAAGTTTTCTGATTCGCTGGGCGAAGCAGATTTACAAACCCGCACTCGCCTTCGTGATGAAATTCCGCTCGCAGGTCTTGGCGGTCGCGGTCGCCCTGGTGCTGATGTCGGGCGCGATTTTCCCGTATCTCGGCGGTGAATTTATCCCGCGTCTTGACGAAGGCGACATTTTAATCGAAACCATTCTGTTGCCGAGCGTGTCGCTTAATCAATCTACGAAGACGACGACCGAGGTCGAAAAGTCGCTCAAAGCTTTTCCCGAAGTCAAACAGATTGTTTCCAAATGCGGCGCGCCGGCGGTCGCCAACGATTCGATGAGTCTCAATCAGTGCGACGTTTTCGTGATGCTCAAGATGCCCGACGAATGGGGAACGGGACGCACGAAAGAGGAACTCATCGATGCGATGTCGAAAAAAGTTGAAGCCGAGGTGCCGAGCGCGGCGTCGTTCGGTTTTATGCAGCCGATTGAAATGCGCGTCAACGAATTGATTGCCGGAACGCGCGGCGATGTCGCCGTCAAACTGTTCGGCGATGACCTGCAAACGTTGGCGGATAAAGGCAAGGAAATCGAGCGCGTACTCGGCTCGATTCAGGGCGCGGAAGAGACCAGAGCCGAAGTAACGACCGGCTTGCCGCAACTGCAAGTCAAACCCGACCGCGCCGCGATAGCGCGCTACGGGTTGAACGTCGAAGACGTGAACGAACTGGTCGAAGCAATTTTCGCGGGCAAAAAAGCGGGCGAAGTTTTCGAGGGCGAACAGCGTTTCGACATAGTTGTCCGCCTTAACGAAGATGCCAGCCGGACGGTCGAATCGGTGCGCGCTCTGCTCCTGACTTCACCGACCGGACAGCGCGTTCCGCTCGCGCAGGTGGCGGACATTTCGCTCGTCGAAGGCGCGGCGCAAATTTCGCGCGAAGACACGCGCCGCCGCATCGTCGTTTCGACCAACGTCCGCGACCGCGACGTTGCGAGTTTCGTCGAGGAAGCCAAGCTAAGAATCGGAAAAGAAGTGCAGCTTCCGCCCGGCTATTATCTGAAATGGGGCGGCGGCTTCGAGAATCTCGAACGCGCCACAGCGCGGCTTTTAATCGTGGTCCCGATTGCGCTGTTCCTGATTTTCGTGATGCTCTTTACGACGTTCAATTCGGCGAAACAAGCCTTGTTGATTTACACAGGAATTCCGTTCGCCATCGTCGGCGGAATCTTCGCGCTGGCGCTTCGCGGAATGCCATTTTCGATTTCGGCGGGGGTCGGATTTATCGCGCTCTTCGGCGTTGCCGTGCTCAACGGCGTGGTGATGGTCAGCTTCATCAACCACCTGCGCGAGGGAGGCAAGAGCGTCCAAGATGCGGTAACGGAAGGCGCAATGACGCGGCTCAGGCCCGTGCTGATGACGGCGCTCGTCGCCAGCCTCGGCTTTATTCCGATGGCGCTGGCGACTTCCGCCGGCGCCGAAGTGCAACGACCGCTGGCGACCGTCGTCATCGGCGGACTGATTACGTCAACTTTGCTGACGCTGCTCATCCTGCCGACGCTCTACGGCTGGTTCGTGCGCGAATCCGATCAATCCAAGAGTTAAATCATTGCCGCCAGCGCGAGGCATCTGCATCGGATGCCTGCCGCGCTGGCGGCTTACAACTCTCCTCAAGCGGGAGGCGCCCATGGCAAGCCTGGTTGGTGAAACGGAGAGGTCAATCAACAAGGATGAGAGCAGCATCAAGGACGAAGCGCGATCAGCGTCGGTTGATGCTAACGCGCTCGTCGCCCGATTACCCGTGCCACAGCGCATCGCGTTTGTGATGTGCGAGCGGTACGGATTAAGCGACCGGGCAATCGCCACTCGCCTGCACGTTGACATTGATGAGGTGCATTGCTTGATCAATGAGGCGCGCCGTGAGTTGCGCCGACTCCAACTCGGAGACGCAACCGGAGGACAGACTCTATGAAAATCATTACCGCGATGATTCAACCTTTCATGTTGAGCAAAGTCGCATACGCGCTCGAAGACATGGAGAACTTCCCCGGCATGACTGTCACCGACGCGCGCGGCTTCGGACGCAAACAGGGTCCCGGAGAACAGCGCGCGGCGCACTACGACCCGTTTCGTCATAAGTCGCGGATTGAGATTGTCGCGCCGGACGAGATGCTCGAATCAATCGTCGAAACGCTCATCGGGCACGCGCACACAGGCAAGGACGGCGACGGCAAAGTCTTCGTCTGGGACGTGGAGCACGCCGTTCGCGTGCAAACGGGCGAACGCGGCGAAGCGGCGCTCAGGTGACGATGCCGAAACTCCGGTCGTCGAGTGCAGCTAAGCTACGAAGGAACTGGACGAACGTTATGAAATCTGCCGGAGTCACGCAACCCAAGCCTTCGTTTCGCGCGCTGCTGACCCGCGAGCGTTGGATCGAGATCGCGCGCATCGGCCTCGTCGGCTTGATTTCCTTGCTGTACTGGCAGGAAGTTGTGCCGCTGCCTGTTCTCCTCATCGCCATCCCAATCGGTCTCTACCCGCTCGTCAAGACCGGGGTGCTCGATCTCGTCCGCGAGCGCAAGATCGGGACGGAAATCTTCGTCACGGTTGCGACCATCATCGCTCTCATCGGCGGCGAGTATGTGGCGGCGGCGGTCTTGATGACGATCATTCTGATCGCCGAGTTCATCGCCGAACTCAACACCGACCGGGCGCGCGCTTCGATCAAATCGTTGATCGGCTCCGTGCCGCAGGTCGCGCTCGTGCGCGAGAACGGCGCGGAGCGCAGTGTGCCCATCGCCGAGTTGAAGGTCGGCGACGTGGTGCTCGTGCGCGGCGGCGAGAAGATTCCCGTAGACGGCACCGTGGTCGGCGGGCAGGGCACGGTCAACGAAGCGTCCATCTCCGGCGAGAGCTTGCCGCTGGAAAAGGACGTGGACGCATCGGTGCTGGCCGGCACGCTCGTCGAGTCGGGGGCGCTCGACATCAGGACGGACAAGCTCGGTCAGGACACGATGTTCGCGCGCATCATCGCGCTCGTCGAGAACGCCGAAGACGAACAGGCGCCGGTGCAGAAGCTCGCCGACAAGGTGGCGGCGTGGCTCATCCCCGTCGTTTTCGTATTCCTGATTATCGTCTATCTCGTCACGCACGATCTGCGAAAGATCGTCACTCTGCTCATCTTCACCTCACCGGCCGAACTCGGCTTGGCGACGCCGCTCGTGATGATCGCCGCCATCGCGCGCGCCGCCCGGAACGGCATTCTGGTGAAAGGCGGCATCTATCTGGAGTCGCTCGCCAAAGCCGACGTGATGGTCTTCGATAAAACGGGAACGCTGACCGTCGGGGAGCCGCGGGTGGTGGCGATTCGTCCGCTTGACCCGAGCGTGACGGAGGAGAGCTTGCTGACGCTGGCGGCGGCGGCCGACCGTCGCTCCGGGCATCCGCTCGCCAAAGCCGTCGTCGAGCGCGCACGGCAACTCAAGCTCGACGTGCCCGAGCCGGGCGACTTTGAAATGATTCGCGGACGCGGTGTGAAGGCGAGCGTCAACGGGCAGGCGGTGCTCGTCGGGAATGAGGCGCTGTTGAAGGAGAACGGCGTTCAGGACTCTCGCTCCGACGGCGAGCAAGCGGGGACGACGGTTTACGTGTCGTTGGACGGCCGAACAATCGGCACGTTAGACATAGCCGATCAGATACGACCGGGCGCTAAAGAGGCTGTCGCGCGACTGAAAGCCACCGGCGTGAAGCGGGTCGTGATGCTGACGGGCGACAACGAGCGAATCGCCCGAAGGGTCGCGGCGGAACTGGGTGTCGATGAAGTGCGAGCGGACTTGCTCCCCGAAGACAAGGTTAAGGTCATCGCCGATCTACAAGGCCAGAAACATCAGGTGGCGATGGTCGGCGACGGCGTAAACGACGCGCCCGCGCTGGCCCGCGCGCAAGTCGGGATCGCGATGGGCGCGCGGGGCACACAGGCAGCCATCGAAGCGGCGGACATCGCCCTGATGACCGATGACCTATCCAAGATCGTGCTGGCGCGTGCCCTGGCAAGGCGGGCGTACCGAACAATCCAGGAGAACATCTTTGTCGGCGTCGGCGTGGTTCACGTGCTCGGCATCACGGCGGCGCTGTTGGGGTGGATCGGCCCGATTCAGGCGGCGATGATCCACCTCGGCCCGGACATTCTAGTCTTCGTCAATTCCGTCAAGCTGCTGCGCGTTCGCATACAAGACTGACGCCGTCGTCAGGCGCGTTGAAAGTCCACGCATGTTCGGCAAGCTGTAGAGCGACCCGCACCGGAAGGGGAATAATATGCAACGCCGCGTTCTCGGTCTCATCATTCTCGTGCTGGCGTTTATCACCGGTCTTGCCGCCCAATCTCTCTGGAACAGCCGAGCCTACATCATTGATCGCAGCACTGAGTTTGTAGAGAACTGGCAAGACTGATAGGCAGGATTGCCGAATACAATCCGGGCGAAGGCGGATGGTAGCAGGGACTTGAATCCATGAGGGGAATCTTGATTATCGTGGCCTTCACGGTCTTGATGCCTTCCTCTGTGCTTTGCCGGCAAGCAAATCAAAGCGCGGGCGACACCGCCGGGGCCGTGCGGGCGGTCATGAAGCTGGAGAGCAGATGGGTTCGAGCCGTCACACGGCGGGACGCGAAAGCACTCGGACGCATTTTAGCCGACGACTACGTGGGCACGGGCAGCGACGGCGAGGTCCACGATAAAGCGCGGACGCTGGCGGAACTCAGGTCCGCCCCGGTCGGGTTCGAGTCGCTCACCCCGTACGACTTCGACGTGCGGGTAGACGGCGACACCACGACCGTGACCGGCTACGTGCTGGCGAAGGTGATGCTGGAAGGCGAAGTCGTCAGCAGTCGGTTCAGCTACACCAGAGTTTACGTCAAGCGGAAGGGCAGGTGGCAGGTCACGCAGTCGCGCACAACTCGCATTGATGAACAGTGATGACGTTGGTCGAGGGAGAACGAGCAGGCGCAGGCGGAAATTAAAGCTCAATCTGCTACGACGAGTGTGCCGCGGAGCATGTTCATCCCGCAGGTGAAGCCGTATTCGCCGTCCCTGTCCGGCGTGAACTCAACCGCGACCGGCTCGCCGACGGGGAGCGCCTTGCGAATGTCGAAGTCACGGAGGAGCACCTCGTCTGCGCAATTATTCTTCTCGGCACGGTAGAAGGTGATTCGCGCGGGGAGCCCGCGCTTGAGCTTGAGGACTCGCGGCTCGTAGCCGCCCGCGCCGACGGCGACTCTGATCTCCTGCACGCCTCCCCTGATTTCGGCACTCGCGGGGGGCGTCGGGTCAGGTCGGACGTTGAGCACGAAGTCAACGGTTTCGACCTTCCGGTTGCGTTGGAACTGCGCCCACACCTTGTAGAGGCCCGGCTTCGAGAAGACCGTCTGCGCCGCCACTTCGGGGTTAGCCCCCTCAGATGCGTCGGACTCCACAATGGGGTGGGCGTGCAGAAATTCCGTCGTGTCCTGACTGATGATGACGAAATGGGCGAGCGCGCCGAGGTACGGCTGGAGGTCGCCCACGGGCGCGCCCGTCCGCGCGTCCCTCACGGCGAAGTGGAGCATCACGGACTTGCCGCTCACCGGAGGCTTGTCGGGGCGCAGGGTGACGAGCACGTCGCCGTCGGGCTTGGTATCTTGTGTGTCGGGGGCGAGCAGCACGCGCTCGCGCGGGCGTCCGGCGACGCCGACTCTTAAATCGCCCACCTGCGCTTCCGCCCCGTCCGGCGTGTAGCCGGCGTAGAGCCTGTACGCGCCGCCCGACGGGAAACTCGTCTCGACGACGTATCTTCCGTCCGGTGCCGGCTGCGGGTGAATGTGATTGAAGAAGGAGAGGTCGTCGCTCACCACGATCAGGTGAATCGGCTTCTCGTGGACGATCTCAAGGTCGGACACCAGATTACCCGACCCGTCTTTGACGGCGAGTATGAGTTTTATAGTCCTGTCGGCGGTTAGCTCTTGAGGCTCCGTAGCCAGTTCCACCTTGAAGGAGTCGGTGGGGAAGTTCTTGACGGGGACGCGCCACAGCATGGAGATGGTCGCGGCGATGCCGGCCAGCACAATCGCGGACTGAATGTACTTCCCCCAACGGTTCGTCATGGCCTTCCCTCCGTGCGCTGCTTTGAAGAAAAGTATCGCCGATTGGCGAAAAAATGTCAGCACTGATGAGCATTAAGGGGCGAAGGTGAGCGATACGAAATAGAAAACAGGCGCGGCGACTAAG
>Ga0126304_10001087_pt1 | contig 12346 bp, 13 predicted proteins | sample Plot25_FD_92538 | JGI IMG/M metagenome (GOLD analysis project Ga0126304, IMG submission 92538) | Serpentine soil microbial communities from UC McLaughlin Reserve, CA, USA - Plot25 | ecosystem: Environmental > Terrestrial > Soil > Grasslands | place: USA: UC McLaughlin Reserve, Lake County... | reverse complement strand
GGGTGCCATAGGCCAGCTTGCGCTCGGCGCCGCGCTGCTCACAGCTGGTACCGGACATCTCACGAAGCAGCGCCAAGAGTTCCAAGCACAGGTGCCGTCGTGGTTCCCGGCCGATCCCGACCCGTCGTTGTGGTCTCAGGCGTTGTCGAACTCGTCCTCGGCGCTGCTCTGCTCGGGACGTGGAAGCAGCCTGCCCGCGCGGTGGTCGGCGGCACAGCAGCCGCCTTCTTCGTCGCCGTCTTCCCCGGCAACATCGCGCAGTACACGGGTCACGTGGACGCCTTCGGCCTGGACACGGACGCCAAGCGCGCCATCCGGCTTGTGTTCCAACCTGTCCTCGTGGCTTGGGCCCTGGTATCAACCGACGCCGTACGAGTCCTCCGCGAGAAGCGAGCACAGATCACCTGATCCGGCATCGACCTGAGAGCGGGAGCGGAATGTTGGGACCGCGTCGATCGATACACAGGTACGTCGCCGCCACGCTCCCGGCGGTAGGGGATGTGAGGACACGATGTTCGGGGATGACGTTATGGGGCGCCTCGCCGATGGACGGAGTCTGCCTAGTGTCGTGACAGTGAAGAGGCCGAGGACCCAGTACGCGGATGCAGGCGACGTGACCATCGCGTATTGCCGAAGCGGCAGTGGGCCAATCGACGTCGTCGTCATGCCGCCCTTCGCAACACACCTCGAGCTGATGTGGGAGCCGCCGTTCAATGGCCGCTTCTTCGACCGGTTCGCGCGATTCGCTCGCGTCGCCCAGATCGACAAGCGGGGTGTCGGGCTCTCGGATCGCATGTCAGAACCGGCCACGCTTGAGGAGCGCATGGACGATCTACGCGCGGTGATGGATGCCGAAGGGATCGAACGTGCTGCCATCGTCGGCATCTCCGACGGCGCATCCATGTCTGCCCTCTTCGCCGCAACATACCCCGAGCGAGTGTCGTCGCTGGTGTTGTGGGCGGGAGGCGCAGCCCCACCCGCCGGCGAGGAGGACCGCTCGGCGCTGCTGCCGTGGGTCCAGGACGCGTGGGGTTCGGGCCAGGTCCTGTCCGCGCTCGTTCGAGTAAGGAGCAGCGCGGGCATCAAACGCCTTGCCAAGCTCGAGCGGTACTCGATGTCCGCCCGGGTGGCGCGCGCGCAGCGAGACATGGACTTCAGCAACGGTGGCGCGAACAGCACGACGCGCACGATGTTGTGGCCGCGGCCGAGAACGATAGCCACCGCGGGATCACCGTGAAGACCACTGGTGACGGGGTACTCGCCCGCTTCGATGGTCCCGTCCGAGGTATCCGGTGCGCGCGGGCGATCGTCGACGCGGCCGATCGGCTCGATCTCAGGCTCCGGGCCGGACTGCACGTCGGCGAGTTCCTGCTGCGCGGCGACGATCTCGCGGGCATCACGGTGCACATCGGCCCGAGGATCTCGGCGCTTGCAGGCCCCGGCGAGGTCTACGTGTCGTCAACTGTGCGCGACCTCGTGGCTGGCAGCGGCATGGCGTTCGACGACCGAGGCCGTCATGTCCTCAAGGGCGTCCCCGGCGAACGGGAGGTGTTTGCCGTCGCGTCCAGCTGCTCGTAGGCGAGGTGGACCGCGTTCTTCGACGGGCGAATCTCGCGTTGGCGGTACATCTGACGCGTGCCGGGTTTGAAGAGCGGCGTCCCCCCGCCGAGCAGCATCGGCGCGAGGTGGATGCGCAGCTCGTCGACGAGACCCTGTTCGAGCGCCTGGCCGATGACGTCGCCGCCGCCCATGATCACGACGTCACCATGCGTCGCGGCGGCCCGAGCCTGGTCGACCGCAGTGGCCAGATCGTCGACGAAGGTGAAGCGCATCCCGAGCTCTCGTTCGAGCCGAACGTCCTGCGGAGGCGCGTGGGTGACGACGAAGAACGGCGGCGTCCCCGTCTGATCCGCGCCGTACCCCATGTCCTCGTTCCAACCCCCAGGGCCGTCGACGATGTCGAACAGCCGCCGCCCCATGACCACGGCATCACTCTGCGCCGTGGCCCGTTCGAGGATCTCGGTGTCGACCGCGTCCTGTTCCGTCACCCACGTGTGGAGCTCAGGCGCGTCGCCGAGCCCGTGCTGTTCGTCGGCGCCGGGCCCGGTCACGTACCCGTCCAGCGACATTGTGATATCGGCGATCACCTTCGGCATTGCGGTCTCCTCTCGGCGACGATCAGCAGTGCAGACCGCGTGCCGACCGCCGACTCATCGCGGCGGAGCAAACGTGTTAGCCGGGGCCGCTCACGTTCGGCCGGCACTCGCTGACATTGGTGCTGTACGCCTTCTGGTGCGCGAAGCCGGTCCGGCCGAGTCAGTCATCCGTCGGCGCGAGCGCCGCCAGTTTCGCGAGAATGCAGCCTGGCTGAGCGAAGGGTGAGAGCGAAGTTCGGGGAGCGCTTCGTCGTTGGGCGTTGCTACCCACGCCGACGATGGCGCGCTGGCGCGGGTCTCATCGATCCGGCGGTCGGGACGGTGACAACTGGCGGTGCGGGCGTCGTTCTCGGCGCAGCGCACCAGAGCGGACCGCCCCGGGCCGCCGCCGGGCTCACGCTCGACGCATCGTCTGGCGGCCCTCGGTCGTCGACCACCGGTCGACCAAGAGCTGACCGTTGTCGACCGAGATGATCGCGAGCCCGTCGATGTCGATCGTGAACAGATCCCAGTCCTCCGGCGGCTCGACACCCCGCTCGGACTTCAACCACGCGCGGAACGCGGACAGCGCGTCGGCATCGGAGACCAGCACGGCTGTCCCGCTCACCTTGGCATCAGCCTCCCCGACCTCCGCAGCGCCGTCACGCACCTTCCGCGAGTCCCACGGGATGCTGTGCACCGCGACCCGAGGGTCGCGACGCAGGTCCTGACCCTTGCGCGCCCGCGGCATCGACCAGATACAGAGTTGGCCGTCGTGGAAGTACGGATCGGCGCCGCTCAGTCGCGGCGAGCCGTCTCGACGGATGGTTCCCAGCACCGCGTTGGTCGTCGACGACAGGACTGCACGCACGCGGTCGGCAAGGTCTGGTTCGACGTTCTCGACATCGGCGAAGCTGGCCATCGACTCAGTCTGGTTCACGGCGGCGGCCCAACGGCAGGCTGCCCGGCTCGAGTCGGCACTTGACCGTACGTTGCCACCTTGGCCTCCGGGACAACGCGCCCACCACGGGCCGCGCTCCCGTCGCAACCGCATGCGACTAGCGACGTCTGGTCGTGCCGCGAGCCGGCGGTTGGGGATGGCTGGTGGCCGTCGAGACGCCGCGCGTTCTGTGACACCGACGGCGACCCGAACCTCCGCACGGATCGCCGAATCCGGTCGGTCACGCGGAGAGAGCACGGCCGAGACGCAGCGCGAGCTCGAGGCGTTCCAGACGCGGTCCGACACCGGACGGCAGCCGGCGATCCCGGGGGCTGGGATTCATCGAGCGCATCGAGGCCACTCCGACGGACCGCTGCCAAACATCCTGGACTCGGTCGCCGATCCCGTGGTTCCCGCCGGATGGTTCGGGCCGACGTCTGGACTGCGGACGCCCCCTGGAGCGTTCTGGCAGCGCTCGCCAAGCAGTCCTCAAACGACGGGCTGCTCAATCGCGGCCTCGATGCCGACGTGCTGCTGCCCGTCCAACTACCGGTCGGCTGGCCCGCGGGCCTAATGTCCGGCAAGCTCAGCTACGACCGGAGCGAGCGCCTCGGCGAAGTCGGCGCCGAAGACGAAGTAGGAGAAGCCGATCTCCTCCCGTCGCCTCTGGATCTCCTCGGCGGCCGCCGCCGGGTCATCTGGAAGTACCGCGAGCGAGTCCGCCGCGCGAAGCGCAGCAGGGTCGGTGTCGGGGGGCGCCATAAACGGCGCGACAGTGTCGCCGATCACCGGCACGTGGAGCGCGAGTTCGACGTCCCGGATGACGCGGAAGTCGCGTACCAGCCGCGCGACTTCGACCCGAGGCACACCCGGCAACAGTGCGAAGGTGACCGCATCTGCGAGGTCGGCCGCCAGCGCCTGGGCCTTCGGCCCGCGCACGGCCATCACCACCGGCGTGTGAAGGTCGGGGCCGTCGAGATCTCGCAGCGCCGTCACGGTCTCACGCACCTGCGCTAGCCGCTCGCTCGATGGTACGACGGGCAGTCCCAGTTCGCGGAGTTCGTCTTCAATTCCAGGCCTGCCGGTGCCGACGCCCATCTCGAAGCGACCGTCAGTGAGCACCGACAGCGAGTGCGCTTCCCACGCGGTGCTCCAAGCGGGGCGCAGCGGGGAGGCATACACCCAAGTGCCCACCCGCAGGTCGGCAAGGGCGGCCGCGACGGCCAGGGTGGGGCCAGGCGCCGGCTGCCATTGCGGGACGTCGGGCATCAGGAGCGTCGAGTAGCCGCTGTCGGCGATACGGTGCACCCGGTCTCGCCACGTCGGCAGGTCAGTTGTGAGCGGGGCAACGACCCCGAATCGGAACGGTCTGGTTCCGCCATCTGCCGTCGAATCGGTCATCCTTCCTGTCCTTTCGTTTCGGCCCGGGCCTTCTGCCGGGTTCCTGCACCCTCTACGAACGGGCCCGGCGGTTTCGACAGCACAGGGTCGAACGCTTCGGGCCGGGTGTCGTTCCCGCGGTCCCGTTCGTGTTCGCGAGCCGGCGAGCACTCAGGCGTGACTACGTCGTCCCGCCCTTGGAAGGACTGACGTGGGCCGACGACATGGACTCGTTCACGATGGCCAGAGAGAAGCCATGGTGGGACTCGACGCTGATGATCATGGCCCGGACTGGATCGCGCCACGCCGGAACCCGGAATCGAGGACGACGACGGGCCCGGCGGTTTCGACAGGACAGGCCGAAATTTCCCCGTGGGCGGGTGTCGATTCGGGTGGTCGCGTTCGTGGAGGAGGTGAGCGGCGCACCGGGCACCGCTGAACCCAAAGAGAACGCCATGTCCCTCACCACCACCACCAGCGTCACTCGGCCGCACGCCGACCGTCGGGCAGGCTCGCTGCGGCGCACGACCGTCGTTGCTGGTCTCGGTGCCGCAGCGGGCACCACCGCGGTCGCGGCTGCGCTTCACGCCGCTGGCGTTTCGTTCGAGGTCGACGGCGAGACGATCCCGCTCGCCGGCTTCGCGCAGATGACCTTCCTGGGCGCCGTGACCGGCGGTCCGCTCCTCGCGGTGCTCAACCGGCGTCGCCGCTCGCCCCATCGCCTCTTCCTCCAGACGGCCGTGGCGCTCACCGCGCTGTCGTGCGTCCCGTCGGTCACCTGGCCCGACGACGTCGCCACCAAGCTCGCGCTCGTGGCGCTGCACGTCCTAGCCGCCGCCGTCGTCGTCCCCGCCCTCGTCCGTCACGCCCACGACTGACCGCACGACGACGTTCCTGTTCACGCGAAGGAGACTGTGATCATGCCCCAGTACCTGCTGTCCGTCTGTTTCGACGAGCCCTACGACGACGTGGACCTGTCCGCGGCTGAGACCCGGCGCCTGATGGCTCAGACGGCCGAGCTCACCGCCGAGATGGAACGCGCCGGCGCCTGGCTGTTTCACGCCGGCCTGCGGCCCGCGTCGTCGGCGACCGTGGTGCGAGTCGCGGGCGGCGACCTCTCGATGACCGATGGGCCCTTCGCCGAGACCAAAGAACAGATGGGCGGCTTCTGGGTCATCGAGGCCCCCGACCTCGACGCTGCCCTCGAGTGGGCCGCCAAGGCTTCGAATGCCTGCGAGCGGCCCATCGAGGTCCGACCAACGAATGCCTGACCTCGCCGAGATCTTCCGCCGTGAGGCTGGACGCTGCACCGCCACCTTGATCCGCGTCCTCGGCGACATCGACCTATCCGAGGACGCGGTGGCAGAGGCGTTCGCCGTCGCCGCCGAGCAGTGGCCGACCCAGGGTGTGCCGCCGAACCCCGGCGGCTGGATCACCACCACCGCCCGCAACCGCGCCATCGACCGGCTGCGACGCGAATCGACCCGCACCGACCGCCACCTGGCGGCCCTCCGACTCGAACCCGACGACATGGAACCTCACCACAACCCCGAGCTCGACGACCTCGACGGCTTCGTCGACGTCGTTGCGGACGACCAGCTGCGACTGATGTTTCTGTGCTGCCATCCCGCGCTCGCCGCCGACTCCCAGGTTGCGCTCATGCTGCGGCTGCTCGGCGGGTTGGACACCCCCGAGATCGCCCGCGCCTTCCTCGTCCCCGAGCCCACGCTCGCCCAGCGGATCGTCCGCGCCAAGCGCAAGCTGCGCGACAACCACGCCCCCTACCGCGTCCCGCGCGCCGCCGAGCTGCCCGACCGGCTCCACGCCGTGCTCGCAGCGAGCTACCTGATCTACACCGAAGGGCACACCGCAACCAGCGGCGACAGCCTCACCCGCGTCGATCTCTCGCGTGAAGCTATTCGCCTCGGGCGCGTGCTCACCGAGCTCATGCCCGACGAGCCCGAAGCCGCCGGCCTTCTCGCTCTCATGCTGCTCAGCGAAGCCCGGCGGCCGACACGGACCGCCGACGACGGATCGATGGTCCGCTTGGCCGACCAGGACCGCACGCTGTGGGATCGCATGCTCATCGCCGAAGGGCACGCCCTCGTGCGCGCTTGCCTGCGCCGCAACCAGCCCGGCCCGTTCCAGATCCAGGCCGCCATCGCCGCCGTCCACGCCGACGCCCCCACCGTCACAGCAACTGACTGGTCCCAGATCGTTGCCCTGTACGACCAGCTCTACGCCATGCGCCCCAACGCGGTGATCGCACTCAACCGGGCCGTCGCCATTGGCGAGCTGCGCGGCGCCGCCGCCGGTCTCGACGCCCTCAACGCGGTCGACGGGACGATGCTCGAGGACTACCAGCCGTACCACGCCGCCCGCGCCGACCTCCTCGCCCGTGCTGGGCGGCGTGACGAAGCTGTCGCCGCCTACGCCCGCGCCATCGAGCTGACCGCCAACCAATCCGAACGGCGCTTCCTCGAACGACAGCGCAACACGGCCGCCGACCGAACATAGACGCGCGGCAGCTCGAGTTGCCGCGCCGAGACTCACCGGCCCCCTTGGACCCGACCAGATCGACGGTTCTCGTGTCATCCTGACGGCCGACGCGCCCTGCAGAAGGTCGGGCCGGGAACGCGGATGCACGCCGCAGCCTCATCATCAGAGCTGGTCAGGCGGCGCGCCATCGTGAGCGCGAATCTCGGGGAGTCCTTCGTCGTTGGGCGTTACCGCTCACGCTGACGGTTGCGACGGAGAAGCGCGGCCAGAACCGGCGTTTGGTGCTATCCGCGTCGGCTCGTCTCCACGCGCATCATGGGACGCGGTTCGGCACACACCTGCCGAGTACGGATCGCCGATTACGGCGCGGCGGCGCTTTGTGCCTGAACGGGACGGCTGGCGACGTTCTGTATTGTCCAGGGACGCCTCGAGCCAGGTCCTTCTGGCGTGCGCGATCGCGAGTCAGCTGGGCTTGGCAGGGTCACTGACCTGTCTGACGATGCGGATGGCGTTGAGCGCCCGTGGGAAGCCGATGTAGGGCAGGGAGTGGATGAGGGCGGCGATCTGGGTCGTCTTGGTGTTGCCGACCTTGAGGTTTCCGAGGGTGTGCGGGCGGAGTTGAGCGTCGGTTCCGCCGAGTGCGGCGAGCAGGCACAGGACGAGTAGTTCGCGCCGCACGACGTCAAGGCCGGTGCGGGTGAAAAGTCGCCGAAGCAGAACTCGGTGAGCAGCCGTGGCACGACGTCGCGCAGCTCGTCGGGTAGGTCGTCGAGGTCGTTCCTGATCTCGTCGCCGTAGAGCGGGACCTGGATCGCCTTCCCTTTGTCATAGCGCTCGTCTTCGTCGGCGGCGGCCTGGGCGGGGAGCGGCAGGTCGATGCCTCGGCTGCGGAAGACCTCGTTGATGACGCCGATGGCATTGAGGGTCGGGGGTAACCCGATGAACGGCGCGCACTGGTAGACGACCTCGCGGACCTCGACCGGGGTGACGCCGACGTTCAGGGCCGCCCCGGTGTGCGCCTTGAGCTGGGAAAGCATCTGGGTCGTTGTGAGGACCACAACCGTGATCAGCTCGCGGGTCTGGTCATCGAGGTCTCCGATGAAGAAGATCTCGCCGAAGATCAGCCGGCGCAGGATGGTCATGAACTCCGGGTCGTCCTCCGGCGCCGAGGCGTCTCGGTCGCCGAAAAGGTCGCGATACTTGGCGTCGGAGAGGGTTGCTCTGTTCATCGGTGGTCTCCTTCGGTCCTGGGCTTAGCAGGCCCGGCCTGCCCGACCGCTCTGACCGCCCGAATCTCGCATCTGGGCGGTCTCCCGGAAGGTGCCGCGGTGCGCCCAGTCGACCGAACGAGGGCTCCGGTTGCCTGCCGACCACAACGAGGTGTGTCCCCCGAATGCGCGCACGTATCGGCACGGGGCATCGCGACCCCAAGGTGCCGGTAGGAAGCAGCGCCTGTTCGGCGGCTGCGCAACCGTGAGCGCGAATCTCGGGCAGTCCTTCGTCGTTAGGAGTTCCTACCCACGCCGACCATGGAGCTGGGTCTGCCATTGACCCGGCGTCTGGAACGCGGCGGTGACGCTGGCGCATTCCGTCGTGCACTCCTCCGCGCTGACTAGTTCGGTTTGTGCTCTTCCGGCTCACCGTATGGGCCCACCGGTCAGTTCCGAATGAGTCGAAGCCTGAGCGGTCCCGTCGAAGCGGACGTGGCTTTCTACAGAGGGCGGTAGCGGAGATGTACGACGCCGTTGCTGAATCGGCGTTCGTCGAGGAGCTCGAGCTCGGCGCGCGTGTCGGTTGGCAGCGCCGGCTTGCCGCCATTGAGGACGACGGGCCAGATGAACAGCTGGCACTCGTCGACCAGCCCGGCCTTGAAGGCCTGTGCCGCGAGGTTCGGACCTCCGACGATGAGATCCCTTCTGGCCGCCGCCTTTAGGTCGTGTACTGCGCTGGGCTCGAAGCGGCGTTCGAGCCGGGTGTTGGCGGTTGACGCCGCGGCCAGGGTCGTGGAGTAGACGATTTTGTCCGCCGCCTGCCAAGCGTTCGCGAAGTCGCTCGTGAGGTCCGACTGCGCGGCAAGGGTGGCGTCGGTTTCCCAGACGGCCATCGTGTCGTACATGCGCCGCCCGTAGAGGTAGGTGCCCGCGGACCGCATGAGGTCGGTGATGAACGCGAACACGTCGTCGTTCGGTGGGGCCCAGTCGAAGGCGCCGCGTTCGTCCTCGGTACAGCCGTCGAGGGACATGTTCGACGCGTAGATCAGTTTGGCCATTTGCCGCTCCAACATCGCCGCCGACGCATCTCGACGACCTTGTGTCCGACCGTAGTTGGCGGGGCTGCGCGAGATTGATGGTGCGGTGGAGCGCGACGTCGAGGTCTGCGCCCGTTGAGCGCAGTGGCGTCGGGACCGAAGCCCTCGCCTGGCCCCCTGGAAATGAGAGCGATCGTTGACCGTCCCACTCGTGCGGTTGGCGGGCAGGCACTGCGGCTGTTCTCGCAGGTCAAGCGGCCCGGCAAGGGTGGGCGCGAATCTCGGGGAGTCCTTCAGCATTGGGCGTTGCCGCTGACGCTGACGTTGGCAGGCGATGGGACGGGACTGCCGTAGTACTCGGGGTAGCGGAGCCTCATCTGTTGCTTTCATGGCCTGCGCCGCGGTCACGAGACTCTCGCGGTCGAGGGCTCGGCACACGCATGACACGCTGACCGCGTGGGCGGCAGCGATCTCGGGCGCCGACCACCCCCGCTCGAGCCCCGCTATCAGGTCCTGGCGGCTCAGCGCGGGGACGGACCGGCCGCCGAGCGATCCCGGCTGCGGCGAGCCGCCTGTAGATCGTCGACGACGAACGGCCCATGAGGTCCGCGATCGCAGGAGCCGACCACCCGGCTCTGTACAACCCGACCAACTCGTCGCGGTCACAGTCGACCCGAGCGGTACCACTGGGCCGCCGGTCGATGCCCGCGGCGACCAACCAGCCTCGCACCGCCCGGGTCGTCACCCCGTAGCGCTCCGCCAGGTCGTGCAGACTCAGCCCACAGTCCCCATAGAGGTGACTGATCTCCTGTGCGGTCGGACCGGGGCGTCGGCGAGGGGCCTGCGGGCGCCGATCGACGCCCCGGCGGGCAAGCCGCGCGTACACCAGGCCGGTGCTGCATCCCAACTGCTCGGCGATCTCCGCCGCGGAGTGCCCCTCGTGGATGTAGAGCCGGATGATCTCCCCGTCGTCGATGTCCGAACGGAAAGTGGCCGGACTCGGCCGGCGAGGGACTCCCCCAGCCACCAGCCAGTTGTGCACCGTCTGAGCCGCCACCCCCAACCGACCCGCCATCGCCGCGAGCGACAACCCCTCATCGACGTACAGCCGCCGCAACGTCTCGACATCCGGGCTCACCTTCGACCCTGGCACCACCAGCCACTGTGCCACCCAGACAACCCCACGCTCGCCTGGATCGCGTCGACAGGGCCACGGCCACCGCCGTGGCCTCAAGATGGGCGACGCGCTCCAGATCACCGATCTGTGCGCCTCGGTGTGCACAGGGCGGTGGTCCAGATCGCCGGTTATCGCGACCCGAAGGAATGCGGTGTGGTAGGGCGGTTCTGTGCGCCGCTTGCCGGCGTGCGCCCTGATCACCTCTCTCGGGACGTGGCCGCGAGATCGCCATGTGATCTGGACGTGGTCTCCACGTACTGATCCTGCGTTTCCGTCAGTCTCGACCGTGAGGCTGCAGCCCACCGGTCGAGAAGGAGGAAGCGAGATGTCGAACCTGGAGGGTCGGGGCGGCAGGGACGACTATGACGTGGTCGTCGTCGGCGCACGTGTCGCCGGTGCGTCGACCGCGCTGCTCCTCGCCCGGGCCGGCCATCGCGTCCTCGTGGTGGATCGTGTCCGCTTCCCGTCCGACACGCTCTCGACGCACCTCGTCTGGCCTGCCGGCGTGATCCAACTGCGTCGGTGGGGCCTGCTCGAGGCGATAGCTGATGCCAGTACGCCGGCGCTGTCGACGATCCGCAATGACGTCGACGGGGTGGCCTTCGAGCTCGCAGTGTGGCCGGAGAGCGGGGTCGGGGCGGTGTACGCGCCGCGGCGCACCGTGCTCGATCCGATCATCCTGCACGCTGCCGAGGAAGCCGGTGCCGACGTGCTCGAGGGCGTTACGGTCGACGGGCTCGCACGGGATGGCACGGGCCGCGTCACCGGCGTGGTCGGACATGGTGACGACGGTCGTCCGTTGCATGTCGGCGCACGCGTCGTGGTCGGCGCCGACGGATGGCGCTCCCGTGTGGCCCGCGAGACAGGGGCCATCGCCTATGACCAGCGGGTGCCCAGCAACGCGATCCACTACGCCTACTGGTCGGGGCTCGACGACCGGGGCGCCGAGTTCTGGTACCGCAGCACGAACGGGTTGATGGCAGGTGTGTTCCCGACCAACGACGGAGCGTGCGTCTACGTGAACTGCCGTGCTGATCGCAGCCCCGAGCTCCGCCGGGACCTCGACGCGAACTACCTGCGGTTCATCGACGAATCTGCTCCCGACCTAGCTACGAGGTTGAGCGCTGCCTCCCGCACTTCCGCGGTCCGGGGGACGCCCGGGCTGCCCGGGTTCCTCCGCCGGCCCTACGGGCCGGGGTGGATGCTGGTGGGTGATGCCGGTTGCACCGCGGACCCGGCCAGCGCGCACGGCATCACTGCTGCCCTGCGGGACGCCGAGCTGGCCGCCATCGCGATCGACGCCGGAGCGCGCGCCCCAGAGCTTGCCGACCACGCAGCACAGGCGTTCCACACGGCTCGCGACAGGTCGCGGCCGCTGTACGAGCTGGGGTGGGCGATGGCGTCCTACCAGTGGGACGCAGCCACGCTGCTGGACCTCCAAGCGACCTTCGCCGCCGAGCTGGTTCGTGAGGCACAGGAGGTAGCGGCGATGCCGGCCTGGCCGGGCTAGCTTCGCAACGTGAGGCGCCGATGATCTTCGCCTTCGGCGACGCAGAGGTCGACACTGCCACGTTCGAGCTGCGCCGGGCGGGAGTGGCCGTGGACGTCGAGCCCCAGGTATTCGACGTCCTCGTTCTTCTCGTGACGCGCCGCGACCGGGTGGTGACCAAGGAGGAGTTGCTCGACGAGGTCTGGGGTGATCGCTTCGTCAGCGAGTCGGCGCTCACCAGCCGGATCAGGGACGCGCGCCGGGCGGTCGGCGACGACGGCCACCGACAAGCGGTCATCCGCACCATCCACGGCCGTGGCTACCGGTTCGTGGCCCCCGTCGTCGAGGTGAGCGCTGCGAACCCGGGCACCCAGCCCGCCGCTGAAACAGCCGCGCTGCCGCCGAAGCCGCCGCGCACGCGCTACACGCGCAGCGGGCGCTACTCCATCGCCTACCAGATCGCAGGAACTGGCCCAGG
>Ga0126304_10001086_pt1 | contig 12353 bp, 6 predicted proteins | sample Plot25_FD_92538 | JGI IMG/M metagenome (GOLD analysis project Ga0126304, IMG submission 92538) | Serpentine soil microbial communities from UC McLaughlin Reserve, CA, USA - Plot25 | ecosystem: Environmental > Terrestrial > Soil > Grasslands | place: USA: UC McLaughlin Reserve, Lake County... | reverse complement strand
CTCGGAGGAGATGATTTATGGGGACAACATCTAAATCAGGAATGCTTGCCACGAATTGCACGAATTGCCACCAATTAATTCGTGATAATTCGTGTAATTCGTGGCGAAGGAAAACAAAGGCATGTTCTTGTTGTACAGAATTGCACGAATTGCCACGAATTAATTCGTGTCATTCGGGATGCCTTAATCCAATTTTATCTGAAGCTCTTTCAATTGTTTTTCATCAATCGTGCCCGGGGCGTCCAACATAACATCGCGGCCGCTATTGTTCTTTGGAAATGCAATAAAGTCGCGGATGCTTTCACTGCCACCTAAAATTGCGCATAGCCGGTCGAAGCCGAAAGCGATGCCACCATGTGGAGGTGCTCCATATTCGAAGGCGCCCAATAAAAATCCAAATTTGTGCAAAGCTTCTTCCTCGCTCATGCCCAGCGCGGCAAACATTTTTTCTTGCAGTCCCCTTTGGAAAATACGAATGGAACCTCCGCCAATTTCATTTCCATTCAGCACCATGTCGTAGGCGTTGGCCTTTATATTGGCGTAGGGATGGGATAGGTATTCAGCCGCATTTTCGATCAAGGGATTATTGGTGATCATCACTTGTATATGATCGGGCTTGGGTGCAGTAAAAGGATGATGACGTGCTACCCAGCGATTGTCTTCGTCAGCGTATTCGAAAAGCGGAAAGTCAAGCACCCATAGCAACCTAAAATCATCTTTCTTGCGAAGGCCCAGCCTTTCGGCCATTTCAAGTCGCAGTTCACTCGTTGCTTTTCTCGTACGTTCCTCCGGGCCTGCAAGGATAAGTATGAGATCTCCCGGTTTTGTAGAGGCTGATTCAGCAATGGCTTTCAGTTTCTCCTCGCTGTAAAATTTATCGACGCTGCTTTTGTAACTCCCGTCAGTATTGCGCTTTATATATACCAACCCTTTCATTCCGATCTGGGGTCTCTTCACCCAGTCCGTTAACTCATCGGTTTGTTTGCGCGTGTATTCTGCGCAACCAGGAACAGAAATCGCCAACACAGTTTCAGCATCGTCAAACACTTTAAATCCTGCATCATTTATTAATTCAGCCTGATCTTGCTTACTGGAAAAGACATACGAAGGCTTTTTAACATTCAGGATTTTCATCTCAAAACGAATATCGGGTTTGTCATTGCCATACTTCCACATGGCATCCTCCCAGGTCATCCGTTCAACTGTTCGCGTATAACTAATCCCCTTAACCTCCTGGAAAATATGTTTGATCAGGCTTTCAAACATCATCAGAATATCTTCCTGTTCAACAAAAGCCATTTCACAATCTATCTGTGTAAATTCCGGTTGGCGATCTGCCCGAAGATCTTCATCGCGAAAACATTTTACTACCTGGTAGTACCGATCGTAACCACTTACCATGAGTAATTGTTTGAATGTTTGCGGCGATTGGGGCAAGGCATAAAATTGTCCGGGATTCATCCGGCTGGGTACTACAAAATCCCTGGCCCCTTCTGGTGTTGATTTTATCAAAAACGGAGTTTCAATATCCATGAAGCCCTGTTGATGCAGATAATTTCTTGCCGCACGGTTTACTGCATAGCGTAGCTCGAGATTCCTTTTCACCTGGTTCCGGCGGAGGTCAAGAAATCTGTATTTCATTCGCAAATCGTCGCCGCCATCTGTGTCATCCTGGATCGTAAAGGGAGGAGTTGCAGACTTGTTCAATATTGAAAACGAGAAAATTTTGATCTCAATCTCCCCGGTTGTAATGCGTAGATTTTTATCGCTTCTTTCCGCGACGACTCCGGTGGCCTGTATCACGAATTCTCTGCCCAGGGGTTGCGCGGCTAACAGGGCATTTAGTTCCTCTCCAAATAATAATTGAGTGATTCCATACCGGTCACGTAGGTCCACAAAGCTTATACTTCCGAACTTCCTGATCGTTTGAACCCATCCGGCCAGGGTTACCTGCTGACCTGCATGATTTATTCTCAATTCACCACAAGTGTGCGTCCTGTACATAGTTCTATATTTCTTTTTTTTAGCAACCTGTTGGGCATTATCGCTTAATGGCCAACGCATTATCTGTGAGAGCGGCAAATGTACATTAAAATGGGTGTCGCAATTTTAGGGACGCTATTTCATTTTTAAAAAATTCTGTTTATTTTGTAAGTGATTCCATCCCCTCTGTGAAGAACTCCCATAAATTCTAAGCGACTCCACTTTCCTATAAACCATTTTTTCGAATCCAAGACGTGTTAAGACCTCAACGTACCTGATTCACAAAAGAAAAATGGACCCTTATGGAAATTTTACTCATCCTTTTACTCGTTCTGGGGGTGGTCGTTATTCATGGCCCTGTTAGTAACTATATTGCCAGTATCGCCACAAAACAACAGTATAAGCACTTCCTTTCCCAGGAAACCTTTTATCATTCCGTCATATCACAATACCTCAAATTTTACACCCGGTTGAACCTGGAAGACCAGAGAAAATTTTTGTTCAGGACGTATCTTTTCAAGAAATCAAAGCGTTTCCATTACATAGATATTACTGAAAGTGCTGAGATGCCCATTTTGGTCAGTGCCGTATCTGTTCAACTGACTTTCGGGTTAGATAAATACATGCTCAATTATTTTAGGGATATATATGTGTTGCAGGATGATTACCACTATGGCTTTTATTCTCGTCCGTTCCAGGGTCACGTAGATCACAGTGGCATTTATTTATCATGGGATAATTTCATGAAAGGGGTAAAAGGACTGACGCCAAATTGTAACGTTGGCCTTCATGAGATGGGACACGCGTTAGCGTATGTAAATTTCATAACACAAACCGAAGAAGATAAACACTTCAAGAAAGAGTTTAAAAACTTTTCTAAAGTTGCCCGCCCCATTTTTAATTCGATGCAGGAAGGGCAGAAGAATATTCTTGGTGATTATGCAGGAACAAATTACCACGAATTCTGGGCAGTGTGTGTTGAAATATTCTTCGAGAACCCAATTCGACTTCGCCACGAGTTACCCGACCTGTACGCTGCCATCAGCAAGTTATTAAGACAGGATCCGATCGTGATCAGTACAAGTAAAAAAATGGCAGCATAAGTAATAACCTGTAACCCTCTACGAATCTTTATACGCTCCTTGAACTTACGGAAGAGTTTGATCTCGATTTAATACTTCGGTTTCGATAAAAATCATTCTCAAGCAGGATCCCATCAATAAGATAAAAATTGTTCAACCTGGGATAGTGGCTTGAAACATTCATCAGGCCAATTACTTCTGATCGGATGCAGGCGACGGTATCGAAACCACCCTGCCTTTTTCTTTTGGAAGAATAACCAGATAATAAATTGCAATAAAGAATAATCCAATTCCAAATGGGATGGCAGTATAAATTCTGAGCTCTTCATCATAGCCCCAAAATTCAATGATCATCCAATACCCGTTCGCGCAAATCCAGAAGGTAACTGCGAGGTTATGGAATAATTCGGACTTAAGATGACGCGTTTGCCAGGTAATAAGAACAGCAATTGTAAATGTTGGGATTAGCATTACAATCCCTAATGGCTTCCACAACATCGCCCAACATAGATCCTTTAATAACCACATTAAAATATGGAGATTTTCGATTTTCCTGAATCTTTCAGGTATTGAATATGTTTTTGAACTCATAAATACATTGTTAGCTGTTAGAACAAATTTTTACGACCTGGAATAATCATTTATCATTTTGGACAAAAAAGTATGGATTTTTTTTGACATCCGGTCGTTGAACAAAGAAGAGGGCATTATAAGAGCTTTTTGCCAGGAATAGCACGAATCACAACCAATTCATCCGTGCAATTCTGTACAACAGAAAATGCCCTTGTTTCGTTCGTGGCAAGACTTCCTGATTTGGATGTTGTCTCCATAAATCATCTCTTCCAAGGCGCTGGAATTCGTGGCAAAAAAATTCAAGCCCGAGTACAAATTATGTATTTACCACCAGGGACTTCGGCTCCGATTATTGCTTTTCGGCAACTTTGTAATTGTTTTTTGAAAGAATATTTTTAAAGCGGGTTATATCGATATCAGGCTGTAGTGGCCCACCATTCACGATATTTTCAACAAATTCTTTGGCTAAATATGGTGACAACGAACACCCTTTCGTACCCATGCCATTAAAGATCCCAACATTTTTATAAACAGGATGAAAACCTACGAATGGCCTTCGCTCGATTGTAGCCGGTCTGATGGAAGCTTTATGATCTAACAACTTAAACGGAACCTTTAACCATCGATTTAGATTTGCAATCGTTTTTTCCCTAAAAGCAGCGCTGGGCAACTCATCTTCAAATTCCCATTGATAAGACGAGCCTACCCAGAAAACATTCTCCTTCCATGGTACGAGGTTGATAGCATATTTAAAAATGTTGTTATTAGGCAGCTCGTTGCATTCTATCCACAAGATTTCGCCTTTATTGGGTGCAAAAGGAAGAACGTTAAAATACGGGTTGGTATTAGCTGCCGCACCATCACAGAAGATAATTGATTGCGCCGTAATCTCTTTGTATGTTATAGTTTCTTCACTGCGGCGTAGTAAAGTTATATCGAATGCTTCCTCTGTTAGCGCGTTATGTAAATGTGTACGGTAAGCTGACAGCAGATCGGAAAGATTAACTAACAGACATGGACCTATTTCACCAAATCCGAAATCATCATTGAAATGCTCTTTCCATTTTGTTTGTTCTGCGGGAAAGGAAAGGTATTGGCTATCTTCCGCGTACCGTTGGTGAAATGCGATCCTCATTTGCGGCGTAGGAAAGAAATCGATGATGTTTTTTTGTTGAATTGCTGTTATGTTTAATGCCGCTCCCAATTCTTTATATGAGTTCTGTGCGAAGGGTATTAACTGATCAATCATCCAGGTCTTTACAATTCTTCTTCCGGTGACTGGATTGATAATGCCCGCCGCAACACGCGAGGCCGTATTTGGCCGTGCCTCGTCTATGATGAAGAATGATCTGTTTGCTTTTTGTAAATACCAGCTTAGAAAAGTTCCGCAGATTCCCTGGCCGATGATAAGATGGTCAACGTGCATTGTGCAAAAATAGGGAGTAGAAGCCATGCCGCGGGCTCCGAGCCGTGGCATGCCCTGAGGCTATCTTTGCTCTACATTTACTTTAACTCCCTGGCTATGACTTGTAAACTCGGGAGCATACATACATTGAATGGTTGTAACGCCATTGCTATAGGTACCAGCATGCGTAACGAACATCGGGTATTCGAACACATATATTCCTTTTGGAAGCCAGTTAAAAAAGAAGTTTGTGCTCGCATCCTTTGTTGTTTCATAATAGCCCAGTCCCCCCTGCCATTTATATTGGCTGATCACATTGACTGGTTCCATGCAGGCGCCGCGCATATCCTTCATATGTACATATTCCATGTCGCGGTCGGATCTTAATTCAATACGCACTTTAATTTTATTACCCACTTGCAATATTTCTCCTTCGTTTACAGGTTGAAGGACTGGCCCCCGATCAGAATTCTTTTCGATAAATAACTTTTTACTAAGTTTCAACGGAGTCGCAGCAGTTGTGATCTTGTGAAGGTCTTCAAAGTACTGCCAGTAAACCGCACCCCACGATGGCATTGCTGTATTGCTTGCTGCGTTTGAGATAAATACTTCGACGTTTCCCATCTCAGGCTTTACCGATTTTCCAGCAATGATTTTCTTGAAGTACCCGGTTCCTTCCTCAGCCGGCTGATCAGAGTCTTTTGCCGTCTGGTCACCTAATACGATTGTGACCGCAGGAGTACTTGTCAACCAGTCATTACCTTGTAACAACAAAGCATAACAGGCATCAGCGGTTGCTTTTGTGGTTCGCCAGTTTTGCGTCTGTTTTTGTTTCAGCAGCCAGATCTTGAGATCTTCGATCACTTTCTTATCATTCGTTACTTCAGTGAAGGTTTCTATCAATAAAGATTGTGTTTCAACCGGAGCCTGGTGCCAGTAGTACCCGCTGGTAACATCCTTCCAGTACATCCCTAATTCCTCACTGACCAGGGCATTCTGTTTCAACGACGCTGTAATATTCTTTGCAGCCTGAATGTCACCTGTACGATGTAAGGACAGGGCAATCATACCCTGCATATACCTGCTTTGCTGTAACCAGAATTGTTGTGATTGTTTTCGATAGTAGGTGTACGCTTTGAGCGTTTCTCCACCCACGCCGTTGTTTGCAAAGAAGCTGCGCATATACAAGAATTGAATCTGCAGGTAACCAAGGTTATTGCCTTCGAGTTTCACTTTCTGTTTGATAAGGTACTCGTAGTCGTCTCTCAATTTCTTATCGAGGTAGACCAGTGCCTGTTTGATGACCGCATTAATTTTTGCTCTGGATCTCTCTGGAATTGCATTCAACTTTTGCAGGTGGCCTAGACCCGTTAGTATATACTGGGTGATGTACCTGTCATCCGGGCCACCTTTAAACCATACAAAACCTCCATTTGGTGTTTGCATTTCCTGCAACTTATTCAATGATGATTCAAGTTCATTGCCCATGCGAACCATGTCGAAGAGCAACGCGATATTTCTCTTCTGTTGCGCTTCGTTTTGCGCTTGCAACACCCAAGGTGTTTCCTGCAATAAGACTGACTTCAATTCCTCGTTCTTTTGAAGATTACTAAGAAGTGCCGCCGTGTCAGCGGTTTTCCAGCGTTCAAAAATTTGTTTAATCCGCGGCGATGAGTTGGCGATTTTGAATGCCAGCGCGTTTGCGTAAAATTTATTGAAAGTCTGTTCAGAGCATTCGTAAGGATATTCCAACAGGTAAGGCAAAGCTTGTACCGCATACCAGGCGGGATTGCTCGTGAACTCCACCGTAATAGCATGATGAGCCAGGCTTTCACTACTTCCACTTTGCAATAACTTCTCGAATTTAAATTGCTTGTTCTTGTTGCCACGCATTGGTAAAGGCATACTCTCGGTAACAAGCATCTGGTTACTCACAACTGGCAGCATCATCTCTTCACCATCTTTCAAGTGACCAGAACTGGCGATCAACCTGTAGGTAACGGGGCGGTTGTATTGGAATGGAATTTCAATCGAAAAGTTTACAGGAACACTTTGACCGGCGGCTGCTGTAAAATATTGGTTGGGAAATATATTGCGGAACCAACCGTCTATCGGTTGGTTTGTTGAGGGATCTATCAGTTGCAACTCAACCTGGCCCGTTAGTTCTTTACCGGAAAGGTTTACAATCTTACCGCTAAAATCCATTCTATCTCCTTCACGCATGAAACGCGGAGGATTTGGCTGAACCATCAATTCTTTTTGGGTAATGATTGTTTTTTCATTCAGGCCAAACGAAAGATCTTTTGTATGCGCCAACAGCATCCATTTCCATTGCGTCAATGCTTCGGGCATGGTGAATGAGAATTCAATATTTCCAGCTGTGTCGGTTTTTAAATCAGGAAAGAAGAAGGCGGTTTCGTTGAAATTTTTTCTGATTTGAACAGCTGATCCTATAGAAGCATCAGGCTTTGGAGCAGTCGGGGGAGCGGCGGTGTCTGCAACCTGATTGGTTACCTTTGATTCTTTGTTCTGGTTTACAAGTATTCCCGCTGCGGCTCCTCGTAGTTCGCGTACTGGTGCTGGTTGTGCTTCGGCCATCCGGTCCATCTTCTGGGCTGAAGTACGCTTTTGAGCCTCGTAGTAATGGAGAAGAAATGCGATTGCATCATATATTTTTTCAAAACTTTTGTACTCGATACCATCAGTATGTTTCTCCTGAGACTGACCAGCGCTAAAGTTGTTGAGTCCACCCCAGTTACCCGCTTCAACAACTTTTTTCCACAATGAAGGTTTCTGCCAGTTATGCGTTTTAAATTGATCCAGTGAAGCGTCATACATAGCAGTCAATAATTCCGCCGCTACCTTATCAGTTTTATATCCACTGACCTTCACTTTCCATTTTTCATCGCTTCCCGGAAGTGTTTTGTCCCTATACGTTTCAAAGGAAATATTTAATTGTTTATTTGTAAAGGGAATATCTACATGCATGTTGTCAGCATACACTCTGTTATGTTTTATAAAAGCCATAGTAAGGTGAATCCCCCCGCGATCTTTTTCAGTTACAGGAAGAACATAGTTTTGATCTGCCTGATTGTTCTTAAGGTCAATGAAATTTCTTTGCCTCGTCGTATCTCCCGCGACGTCATGGATGATAAATACATTGTCGAGGTTGGTGCTTATGCGATACGATATTTTTTCTCCTGGCTCGGCCAAAGCTTTGTCGCTTTCTATGCTTCCAAAGGCTGCAGGTGAAACGATGCGAGTGTTGAATAATTGAACATATTTAATGGCTTTCACTTCCTCGCCATATTTATCCTTTGTGATGGATTCAATTACATGCCAACCCGGCTTCAACTGCAAGTTGCCAACTGCAAATTGCGAATTAGCCGCCGTTGTATCCGTCTTCTCAAAAACCTTTTCCTGCTTTGCCCATTTACTTACATCATCTTCGTCACTATAAATATCATAAGGGAATAGTTGGTAGTATTCTTCTCTTGTCATCACAAACTGGTCTGGCCGCTGCCAGTACCTCTGGCGGAATAACCTGTCGGGTGTTTTCAATGAGTAAATACTTACGGTGACATTTGCTTTCTCGAAAATATCATTCAGGTTAGTTGTTGAAATCTTAATTGTGCGAATGCTGTCCGTATGAACTTTTTCCGGAATAATGATGTTCATTTGCAACGCCTGGTAAGCCACAGATACCGTTGTTGCGCCGCTCCTCGTTTCTCCACTTATGTCCGTGACATCAGCACTTACGTCGTAATAAAACACGGGTTGGCCTTTCTTGTCTATTGTATTGTCGGGAAGCGCTTTGAACTTTACAATAAATTCTCCATTAGCATCAGTAGCAACTTCGCCGTTTGCAATTTCCATTTGTTCCAGTGGACGTGGTGGCCAGATATATTGTCCGTATCCATACTTCCAAAAAGGCATCATCACTTTTCTTGTTACGCGATATTTAACCAACGCCTCATTGATACTGTTTCCCGCATATGCTTTCACATTTCCGATTATATCAATACTATCATTCACCTTGTAGGTACCTGAAGGTTTTTTAATCTCAACAGAAAATTTAGGGCGCTTGTATTCTTCGACCGAAAAATATATGATACCATTCGTGCCCTCGTCCTTTATGTGAAATGTACCATTCAAAACATTTGCGGGCAGGGCGAATTTACCTGCATATGATCCAAATTCGTTCGTGGTGACAGAGACGGAATCCGTTTTCTGGCCATTTACATCGTACAATACCAGTTTCGTTTTCCAATTGGGTAAGATATTGCTTTCTCTTTCCCTGTCATGCTTATCAACAACAATCCCTTTGAAGTGCACTATCTGTCCAGGCCTGTAGATTGAGCGATCGGTGAAAAGGAATGTATTTTTTGTTTGCTTGTTTTCAGGATTGCGTTCTCCGGGAAAATAATGGTAAGTGTAATCGTCAAGAAATAGCCGGTCATTAGTATAAGTTAGTTCCAGCCTGATGCTGTTATCTCTGTTGCGTGTACTGGCTTCGGATTGCTGTATTTTGAAATATCCATTTTTATCTGCCACAAGAGTCGCCCCTTTACTATCAGCGTATCGTTGCTTTGTGTAGTCATAGGTACGATGCCACACCTGTACGGTTGCCTGTGCAAGAGGCTGACCTGTTTCGCGGTGTATTGCGAAATACTCCATTCCATTATTGATATAAGCGATATTCGATACATGGAAAAATTGAACAGCCAGGTGATTTTTCGAAAGACTAAAATCGTTGTTCACACTTGCCACCAGTGCATACTCACCAACAGCCAGGCCGTCGGCTTTGACCTCCACAGCATGTTTCTGATGATCCCTGGTATCCGGTAGTGCTTGTGAGAAATTTTTAGTAGAAGGAAGTTGCAACAATCTTCTCCAGTAATCCTCATCCCACACATCATTACCTAATCTTTCCTTTGTCGCCTTATCCAATTTTATGAAGCGAAAATTCAGCTGAGTAAAATTTCTATAATTCAGCAACACCCTGAATGGTTGTTGAGGAACATTCACTTTCTCGACCTGGAAGTTTAGTTCTTTTTGAAGGATCTCGTTTAGCAAATTCTGACTGTTAGCTTTGCCTTCGCTATTTCCGGGAGTCGCGATTATTTTTTCCACGATGCCTTTCGCCGCAAGCCATTCAAGGCGATACATTGTATCCCGTAAGGCATTATATTTCCTGGCCTTGTTGGCGTGTATTTGAGCGAGAAGGTACCATGCTTGTGCGGCCGCTGGTAAACTTACATGGGAAGTCGTAATATTTTCTAACGATTTCCGGTATAATTCTTCTTTATTCGCCATTACGCCGTGCGCATATGCGAACTCAATCCGGTCGATATCTGCATCGATCAATGCATCAGGTTTACTATCTTTTAAATGGAATTCTATTACTCTCTGGTATAATTGTAGCGCTTTGAAATGAAGAGAAAGGGAATCCTTTGTTACAAATTCGTGATTGACGAAGATGCTTGCTTCTGAAAAAGCAATTGGATCGGTTATTTCAAATGCATATGCCGGCTTGTTCAGGTTTCGTTCATCATTTTTAAAATAATTAATAGCACGATGTGCAAGCAAATCAAACAACGTAGGCCGTAAATGGCGGGTGTTTCCTTTAATGATGATCGCATCAAAGCGTTCAAGCTTTGTTTGCTGTAACAGCTTTTCATTTTTTACAGACGCGAGATAGAGTTCAGATATCCTTCGATGAAAATCGTCTATTCCCCAGCTGGCGATATCTTCTTTCCTATAATTAATCGTTTGTGTGCGATCATACAATTGCCAGCGGTTTTCCTGAAAATAGTTCCAATAGCTTTCCGCCACTATGCTGTTTAGGATTGAACTGGAAGGCTCTGTAGCTGTTGCAAGGTCTTTTTCAAGGTCTGCAATGTTTTTTTCGATTGCATCTTCGTCCCTCATCTGCTGAAGATTCATCCGGTAGAGGCATGCTTTTATGATCTGTGGATCGTTCTTTTCTTTCTTCGCCAGCGCATAGATCTTATTGACTTCTGTAAGCGCTGATTCAGTCAATCCCTTTTTATTGATCAGCGAATCAACCTTCTTCCAGTTCGACTTGTAATCGTCCTTGTTTTGGGCTATAAGTACGGATAGAGTAAGGCAACTTGAAACCAGTAAACACAGTTTTTTCAGGAACATGATTATACAATTGTTATTAAAGTTACTTTGTTTTGTCCCCGAGCATAAAACATTACGAAGACGAATAAGAGATGCAAGAAAGACGTTTTTTACACAAGTAAAGTCACACGTGATAATTCATTCTTTAGATCACAAGACCTTTTAACTAATTATTAGCCAAGCCGCTTTTTACCTCGTTCATTTTTTTTCTTCCATATACCAATTGAGCGCGGAAAGCTTTCCAAGCGATTGTTAAAATTAAATACTTAAAAAAAATGAAAACTACTTCTACACTACTCATGGCCATTTTTATTTCGTTGGCCTCATTTGCAGCTCCTGTGCAAAGTAAATTAAGCATCACAGTTGTCGGCAACAAAGATGTCGAGATTGTGGTCGACAACAACAGGTATCAAAGCAATGACAATTCGGTTGTTATTAACAGCTTGCAGCCTGGTTCGCATAATGTCAAAGTGTTTAGCCTGAAAAGAAATCAAAGAAGAAATGTCTGGGGGAACAACTCTCAGCTGATTTATTCTTCGAACGTTTATGTCAGGCCGGGTTATTTTGTAGGAATCACAATCGACAGAAATGGAAGAGCGACTTTTAATGAAACTGCAATCCGTAATGACAGGCGTAACAACGATCGGGATGATCGTTACAACGACCGCAACGATCGCTACGACCGCAGAAATGATGATGACAACTATAGCCGCAGACCTGTAACTGAACAATCTTTCTCTTCTATCGTTCAGACTCTCAGGAGAGAATATTCAGAAAACTCGAGGCTGGTCCTCGCAAGACAGATCATCGACCGCAATTATTTTACCAGCGAGCAGGTGAAATATATGATGCAGCTTTTCTCTTTTGAAAATAACAGGGTGGAAATTGCGAAGCTGGCATATCGGTACACAACTGACCAAAGAAATTATTTCGTGGTCTATGATGCACTTTCTTACAGCAACAGTAAAGAGCAACTTGCCGATTATATTAGACGCGCGAATTAATGCTGCGCGAATTACCGCGAACAATGGACACTAATTAACACTAACAAAACAGCCTCCCAACTCGGGAGGCTGTTTCTGTCATTAATTTGTTTATTATTTGTGTTAGTTCGTGTCCCATATTCGCGCCCCTTAGCGTCCCTTGTTCGCGCTTTTTAGCGT
>Ga0126304_10001085_pt1 | contig 12353 bp, 13 predicted proteins | sample Plot25_FD_92538 | JGI IMG/M metagenome (GOLD analysis project Ga0126304, IMG submission 92538) | Serpentine soil microbial communities from UC McLaughlin Reserve, CA, USA - Plot25 | ecosystem: Environmental > Terrestrial > Soil > Grasslands | place: USA: UC McLaughlin Reserve, Lake County... | reverse complement strand
CGCCGAGGGAGATACCGTGGCGGTAAGAGTCGTTTCGGAGGGGACTAACCTGGGGCTCCTGAACGGCGTGGTGCCGCCTACGGGCAAGCGCTTCAAAGCCAGCCAGAGCCACTGGTACAGGGTTGAGGACGGCAAGCTCGCCGAACACTGGGCCACCCGCGAGGACCTTCCCGCTATGCTGCAGCTGGGGATCTTGGAGGCCCCTGACGGTCCGCCCTCCTAGGTCACGCCGTATATTATTGAAGGGCTCCTAACCTCCTGGCCACCCAGGGATCCGTTCCAGGTCGCGCACCGAATGCCGCTCGTGTGCTCCCGCAACTTGGGAGGATCAGGGGAAGGCTCGGATCCTTGGGACAGGGTACGCAAAATCTCGTAGACTCGTACACTTGGATGGTCCCGAAAGTCCAGGAGGTGCTGCCGTCGGAGACAAGCCACCCCGGCTACAGAATACGGAGTCTGTCCGTTACGATTCGCGCGCACGTGACACTGCTGGTGAACGTGGTGCTCATCCAGTAGAGTCGTACGCGAGGGTTAGCCTCCTCATACCGACGCACGCCTTGCCTGCCCTTAGCTACACGATCCCGAAGCACCTGAGCGCGGGGGTTCGGGTCGGAAGCGCGGTGGTCGCGCCGCTCTCGGGAAGGCACCGTCTCGGCGTGGTAGTAGGTGTGGAAAACGAGAGCGAGCGCGCCAGCGAAGCGGTGCGCGCCCTCGTACCCGACCTCTCAGTGCAACCCGAGCTGGTAGAGGTCTGCCGCAGGATCTCCGAGAACGCCGCGGTGCCATTGCCCGTGGTCCTGAGGGCCGCCTTGCCGCCTGGCATCGAAGCTGGACGTTACCGCATTGTAGAGCCTGCTCCTGGCTGGTCGTGGGAGATCGACGACACCGTTACGCGCAGGACCCTCGAGCACATCCTCGGGTCCGATGGCCTTCGCGCCGCGGAGGCGGAAGGACGCGTCGTGCTCGCCCCCTCAGCGCCACCGACCGCGACGGAGGAATGGGCTGTGATCCGTGCCGCCGCACGACCGGATCTGTCGCGCGCCCCACGCCAGCGCGATCTGTTCGCAACCTTGCAAGAGCGCGGGGGCGCGAGCGTTACCTCCACCCTGCTCTCGGAGACTGGCGCGAGCCGGACCTCCCTCAGGGAACTCGCTAACAGGGGTGCGATCAGGCTGGTGCGCCGTAGGGAACCGGGGCCTTCTCTTCCTACCCTCGGCGAGAACGTCGTCCAGAAAGATCTCATCCCATTCTTGGTGACAGCCCGGCGCGCGGTGAAAGGCGGCGGCCCTTTCCTGTGGAGGACGACAGGGAGAGAGGAGCACGTCGCGGTCGCGGCCATAGTCCTGGCAACGCTGGAAGGTGGGAAGCAGGCTCTCGTGCTGGCACCCGAGGTAGATTCAGTCGAGCGGCTGGTGGATTTCCTGCGGCGGGCGCTCCCCGAGGGACACACCGTAGCCCCCTACCACGCCGGCCTGGGCCGTGGCAGGGCGGCCGTCCACGACGCCGCACGGAGGGGGCGTGTGGACGTCGTGGTAGGGACCAGGACGACGGCCCTCCTTGGCCTCCCGCGTGCTGGTTCGATCTGCGTGGTCGACGAACCGAACGGGGCGCACAGGGCCGAGCCTGGGCACGAAGGACTCCCCGTGCACGTGCGGGACGTAGCCCTGGAGCGCGCCCGCCAGGAACGAACGGCGACGTTCTTCCTCTCCCCTTACCCGTCGCTCAGGATATACGCCTCCGGGGTACGTAGGCGAGAGCGCATTCGAGAGCTGCCCGCCAGCCGGCCCGGGACGTGGCCCGCGGTCAGGATCGTAGACATGCGCGGCTCCGGGGCTGCGTTCAGCCCCACGCTGGAGAGAGCCTGCCGCTGGTGTATGGAAGCAGGAGGCAAGACTGGCGTCGTCCTCAAGCGGCTCGGTTACGCGACTGCTGTTGCGTGCAGCCACTGCGGGAAGGTAATGAGTTGCCCGAATTGTGACCTGCCCCTGGTCACGCACGGACGTAACGGTCCCCTGGCCTGCAGCCGCTGCGGGTATTGGGAGGAGATGGGCCCATGCACGGAGTGCGGCTCGAATCGGGTGCGGAAGACAGGTCTCGGTGTCGAGCGGGTGCGCGCCGAGCTCTCTGATCTCCTCGGTGTGCAGGTCGGGCTCATTACCGCCGAAGAACAAGTCCGCATCGATGCCCCTGTCGTGGTCGGCACCGCTTCACGCCTCCTGGACAGCGAGTGGGAGGTGGTGATCCTACCCGACGCCGACGCTTTTCTCGCGGGCAACGGTATCGACGTGGTGGAGCGAGCCTTCAGGTTGTTCTACGGTGCTGCGGCGGCGGCCCGAAAGTTGCTCCTCGTCCAGACGCACCTGCCCGAGCACTACGCGCTGCGCACGGGCCTCAGGGGTGACTACGAAGCGTTCGCGGCCGCGGAGCTCCCCAGATTGCGCGAGCTCGGCTATCCGCCTTTCGGGCACGCGGCCTCTCTTACCTTCGAGGGCACCGCAACGGCGCTCTTGGGTGCGGTAGAATCTCACCTGCGGCCGGCTCTTGAAAACGGGGTCGAAATGTCGGACCCGGTCCTACTAAGGCGTAACGGAGACACCGCCGCGTGGCGGGTTTTGTTGAGGGCCAGAAGAAGGCCCGCCGTCGCCCGCGCGGCGACCCTGGCCGCCAGGATCTCCGCCCGCACGCGCGGGCTAGAGGTTCGCGTTGATGTGGATCCCGAGGAGGTATAAGAGAGGTGACACTGGATATCAGGATGTTTGGAGACCCTGTGCTCAAGACCCGCGCCGCGCCGGTCGAGAACTTCGATGAGTCCCTGGTGCGCCTCACGCAAGACATGCTGGCCACCATGCGGGATCAGGAAGGGGTCGGCCTGGCGGCCAATCAGGTGGGACGTCTCAAACGGGTCTTCGTCGCCGCCATAGAAGACGAGGAGTACGTTTTCGTAAACCCTGTACTCACCGACTGGTCCCAAACCACAGAGACCGTACCAGAAGGATGCCTCTCTATTCCGGGGATCCAGGTCGATGTCGAACGTCCGACTGCTGTTACGGTCGCGGCCCATGATGCCTCCGGCGAGCGGCTAGAGCTAAGGGCGACCGACCTGCTCGCCAGGGTTCTCCAGCACGAGGTCGACCACCTCGACGGCGTCCTGATCCTCGACCGCACGGATAGGCAATCACGCAAGGCCGCCATGCGCGAATGGCGGGAGCGCTTGCTAACCCAACAGGGCTGAAGGGATATCTTGAGGATAGCCTTCGCCGGCACCCCGAACTTCGCGGCGACAGTCTTGCAGGACCTTCTCTCGTCTGCCCACGAGGTAGAACTGGTGATCTCGCAGCCGGACCCGCGCAAAGGTAGGGGGCGCAAAACGATAAGAACTCCCGTCGCGGAGCTCGCCGACTCCCACAACCTTGCCCTGCGTCAACCGGCCAAAATCTCCGAAATCAGCGACGAACTCTCGTCTTGCGACGCGCTAGTCGTCGCCGCCTACGGCCAGATCCTTCGTCCCGATACGCTCTACGCGACCAAACACGGCGCCTACAACGTCCACGCCTCACTCCTCCCCAAATACCGCGGCGCAGCTCCCGTCGAACGTGCCATCATGACAGGGGAGACCGAGACCGGCATCACCATCATGCGTATGGACGAAGGCCTGGATACGGGCCAGATCGCACTCCAGCGCCCCGTCGGAATTCCACCAGCAATGGATGCGGGAGAACTTACGAATATACTGGCCGAAATCGGGGCTGAAGCTTTAGTAGAGAGTTTAGATCTACTGCAGGGAGATGCGTTGATGCTACTCGAACAAGACAATCGTCATGCTACATATGCTTCTAAAATCTTGGGCGAGGATAGGGTCATTGAGTGGGCAGCGGGAGTTCGAGAGGTGCACGACCTGATCCGGGCCCTCGCTCCCCACATAGGGGCGAGGACTTTCCATCCTGACGTTACAGGTCCAGTAAAGATCTGGCGCTCCGCGTTGCTGGACACAGAGGGCGCGGGCGAGGAGGTCGGACGCATAAAGGCCGAGAACGGTCGAATTACGGTGAAATGCGGGGATGGGCGCCTCGAGGTTCTGGAGCTCCAGGCACCGGGAGGCAGACGTCTTGCGGCCCGTGAATTCCTTCTCGGTAACCCGCTCGAAGGCGTGTTCCGCTAGCCTGATACCCCTAAACCCTGGATAGCCGCCGCGGGCGGGCGCATGATGTGGGCATAGGAGCAACATGCCAGCGTTGGTGCTAAACTTCCAGCGGTGCCTGGAGCGATCCCTGTCGGGAGGAGAGGGAGATAAGAGAGCCCGAAACCACTACTGGCGTACCTGAACCCGAAGTCGAGGTGCAGCGTCTGGCACTCGAAGAAGAGATGAGAGTCGCCATAGTGGGGGCTGGCGGGTACGGGAGGGTCGCGCTGGACGTTCTGCTTGCTGGTGAGTTGGGAGATCGTGTGCTCGGTTTCTACGACGACGCCCACGCGGCGATCTCCGACAGCGTGAGGGGGTTTCCGGTCCTCGGGGACGTGGAGATGCTCAAGAGTATGCTCTCGGTCGAGCCCGTACACGTGGTGGTGGCCATAACGGACAATACGGCCAGGCTCAAAGTTGCCAATTCCTTGAGAGGACTGGGGGGGCAGTTCTTTACGGCCGTACATCCCCTCGCATACCTCTCCAGCGTCGCGACGATCGAGGGCGGTTGCGTCGTCTGTGCCCATGTGGCCGTGCACCCTGATTCCGCTGTGGGGAGCCATTGTTTTCTCGGACCCGGGTCCGTGGTCGACAGGGACGCGGAGGTGGGGGCTGGGACCTGGATCTCCGCGGGCGCAGTGGTGGGCTCCGGGGCGCGTGTGGGGGCCAGAGTAATTCTAGGTTCCAACGCCAGCGTCGGGCGCAAGGCCTCCTTAGATGCCGACGTGGAAGTGGGCGCACTCCAGCACGTAGCCAGGGAGGGTGTTTGATGGCACCGGCCATCTTTCGAATTTCCCGATGGGGTCCCGCAGTACGGCCCCTGATCCTGTCCAACTCCTTTTGGAGGTCCGTGTAGTGGCGGGTTTGCGGGGCATCGGGCGAGGGGCGCGGACCGTCGGCCTCGACATCGACCGCGGGTCGATCAAGGCCGTCCAGGTCTCCGGCGCCGGTGGTGGCTACACCCTGCAGCACGTTGGCTATCACAGGCTTCCCCCTGGGACGATCCTTGATGGAGAGGTCGCCGACCACGACCTCCTGGCCGCCGAGATCAAAGAGTTCTGGGATTCGCACTCTTTCCACGGCAAATCCGTCACCCTCGGGGTCTCCAATCAAAAGGTAGTGGTCAGGCTGCTGGACTTCCCGCGCATGAGGCCAGAAGACTTGCAGGGCGCCATAAGCTTCGAGGCCCAGGATCACATCCCCATGCCGCTCGATGAGGCCGTCCTTGACTACGTCGTGCTCGGCCCCAGGGAGGAGCGCTCGGATCTAGATCGCGTTCTCGTGGTCGCCGCCCAGAGGGAGATGATCTCGCGTTACACCTCGGCGGTTCGAACCGGGGGCCTGCGGCCCGCCGGCGTCGACGTCAAAGCGCTCTCGCTGACGCGTTCTACCCTCCCCGATCCTTTCTTCGGCGATGAAGGAGCCGTGCTTCTCCTCGACGTCGGGGCGGAGATTACCAACCTGGTGGTGGCGGACCGGGGCAGTCCGGTGCTGACCCGCTTCGTCCCGGTCGGCCTCGGCGATTTCGTCGCCGCGGTGATGGAACTCGCCGACCTTCCCGAGGATGAAGCGGAGCGACAGGCGCTCGACTCGCGGGTCAGGTTGGGCTCCGAGCAGGATGGGGAGACGGACCCCGATGAAGAGAATTTCGACCCGGCGCTCGTCTACGACGTGAGGCGCGGGCTCGAAGGCGCCGCGCAGACCCTCGCCGACGAGGTGCAGCGTTCGATCGAGCACCACCGTTCCCAGGAAGCGGCCCGCGACGTCTCGAGGGTGCTTCTCTCGGGGGAGGCGGCCCTGATCCCGAACCTGGACGGCTATCTCGGTGAGCTGCTCGATGTCCCGACGGGCCGTGGAGACCCCGTGGAGAAGCTCTCTGCCAACCGCTCCAACGTCTCCGACGAGCAACTGCGGGCGATGGAACCCGTGCTCGCCGTCGCGTTCGGCCTTGCGATGGAGGAAGAATGAGGCGCATAAACCTCCTTCCCTCCGACGAGCGGGGTCGCCCCGCAGACAGGCTACGCCGTGGAGTTCTGGGAATTCTGCTCATCGTAAGCGCTTTCGTGGTGATCCTCATGGTCGGCATCTACCTGGTGTTGCTTCTGAGGCTGAACGACCTCGAAGAGCAGGTCGCGAAGCTGGACGATGAGATCGCGCAGCAGAACGCACATCTTGCGGAGTTGAGCCCGTACAGGGATCTCCAGGCGCGTCTCGAGGACAAGAAGCCGGTCGCCGACGGCATCTTCGCCAGCCGCTTTACCTGGGATCAGTTCTTCCAGGGTCTCGCCTTCGTGGTGCCCGAGGCCACGGCGCTCGACACCCTCACCGCCGAGGCCGCCCCGGTCGACCTGGACGCGCCAGCCGAGGAGCCCCTGGACCCACCGGGTACGGTCACGTTTACGGGCATCGCTTTGCCCCGCTACGAAAACGTGGCAGACTTCGTCGTGCGTATGGACAATTTGCAGTATCTGGCCAACGCGGATCTCGACAGGGCCGCCCTGAAGTCGTTCAAACCAGCCACGGCCAAAGCCGTGAGCTTCGAAGTCGCCTCGGAGCTGGTAACGATCGTTGGTGAGAACGGCACGGAGGTCAAGCTTGAAGAAGGATCCCAAGATGAGCTCGCAGGCAAGAGGGGGTCGCTGCGCACCCGTGAGGTTGCCCACGCGCAACGCCTGCGCGGTGCGGCCGACGAACGGTACGCCAGACGTACGGGACAAGGACGCTGATGAGCCGTAACGATCGTAATCTGCTCATTCTTGGGTCGCTCGGTATCGTAGTTCTCATCATCATCTTCTATTTCCTGCTTCTGAGTCCGCTTCTGGGAAATCTCAAGGAACAGGCCCAGGCGCGTGACGATAAGCAGGCCCAGCTCGACCAGGTACAGCAAGAGGTAAACGAGCTCGAGGAAGTCAGGCGCAACTCCCCCGAGATCGAACGCCAGCTCCTCGAACTGAGCAAGAGAATCCCGACTCAGCCGCAGATACCCACGTTCGTCGTCCAGGTGCAGGAGATCGCGGGGGACGCGGGCGTAACCCAGCTCCTGGTGGAGCCGGGAGACGCGGCCGCGCCCGCTGATGGTGGCGACTACCAGGTTATCCCGGTTACAATGCAGTTCAATGGGACCTACGATGAAATGCAGGATTTCCTGTTGAGAATGCGTAACCTCGCGAGGCTCGTGGCGGTGACCGACGTCAGTTATTGTCGCGTCGAGCTCATTGACGAAGAGCACTCGTGCCCCGTCCAGCCGCCCGAACAACCGGAAGAGACCTCCACGGCGGGCATTTCTTTGGAGGTACCCCTTTTGGTGGAGATACAAGCCGACATCTACTTCCAGCCCAAGGGTGTACCTTCCGGTGTCGAGACCACGGCCCCGACTCCCGCGGAGTCGACCACCCCGGCAGAGCCAGCCGAGGAGACCAGCGGTGGCTAGCTGGCGGTCCATCAGAAGCCGCGCAGGTGACTTCGGAAGATCCGTGGTGGACACGTTCTTCCGTGACAACAGGTTGCTTCCGCCGATTCTGGCCCTGGTAACGTTGTTCGTCTTCGCCTGGGTGCTGGCCGGCGTGTTCGTCGGCGGGACCGGTGACCAGAAGCCCGTCTCCCACAGGTCCGAGTTCGCCCAGGCCGACGATGCCGCGGATTCGGACCCTGCTGCCCCCGAGGTGGATAACCCCAACGTCGATTCCTACGCAGCCTTCCGCAGCAAGGACCCGTTCAGGCAGGTCCTCGTCTTCGCGCGTACAACCCCGGAAGGAACGCCCGCGACGACCCCAGAAGAGGCCACGACGGCTGGTGGGGGCGGCAGTCGCCCCGCCGGTGGGGGTAGAGCGCGTGCCGGCGATGCGGACGGAGACGGCTTGCCCGACCGCATGGAAGCGAGCAAGAGCCTCGACCCCAACAACCCCGACACCGATGGCGACGGTATCCCCGACGGCCTCGACGACGCCGACGGCGACGGGGTACCAGACGGGGTCAAGGGCGGAACGTCAGCCGGCGGCGGAAGGAGCGGACCAGGTGGCAACGCTGGTGGCCGCGGCGGACGACCAGGGCGACGCGGAGACCTGCTCGACAGCGGCGGAACACTCGCTCCTCCTCCGTAAGCAATTCAGCACGCTCAGCCCTTGCGGGCTTCGCTTTTCAGCACGCCGCTTCGCGCCTTGTCAGCATTTCAGCTCCTTATGCTTGCTGACTGGCTGAAAGCGGAGGCGAAGCCGGAGCGTGCTGACATGCTGATCTGCTAGCATACAAGCAGCAGTAATTTGTCGGTCTGAAAGACTCGGAGGGCGTTTGTGAGGTTTGGTTTTTCGACGGCGGGGGAGTCACATGGTCCTGCCGAGGTCGCCCTAGTGCACGGGGTTCCCGCGGGTCTCGGGCTCCTCGCCGGTGACGTGAACAGGGATCTCTCCCGCAGGCAGAAGGGGTACGGGCGGGGGGGACGCCAGAAGATCGAGAGTGACGAGGTCGAGTTCCTGGGCGGCGTGCGTCACGGCTACACCCTGGGCTCGCCCGTAGCCATGCTCATCCGCAACAGGGACTACGCCAACTGGGAACATCGCATGACCCCCGACCCCGTCGAGGACCCTCCGGAGAGCATCACGCTCCCCAGGCCCGGCCACGCCGACCTCGCAGGCATGCAGAAGTACGACTTCGACGACCTCAGGAACGTTCTGGAACGCTCCAGCGCCCGCGAGACCACGGCCCGTGTGGCCGCCGGCGGTGTGGCCAGGAAGCTACTCTCTGAGTTCGGTATCGCCATAAGCAGCGCGGTCTACCGCATCGGGACCGTCGCCTATCCCAAGGAACGGGCCGCCTTCGACGCCACCGCCTCGGACGATTCCGAAGTGCGCTGTCCCGACCCCGAGGTCTCGGAGCAGATGAAGGCGGAGATCGACGCCGCCCGCTACGCCCGCGACGCGCTAGGGGGCGAGTTCGTGGTGGTTGCCAGGGGATGCCCGCCGGGCTTGGGCTCCTACGTCGACTGGCGCGACAAGCTCGACGCCAGGCTCGCCGCGGCCATGATGTCAATCAACGCGATCAAAGGCGTCGAGTTCGGAATGGGCTTCGAGCTTGCCTCCCGCCGCTCCAGCGAAGTCCAGGACGAGATACTCAGGGAAAACGGGGGTCTCGCGCGCAACAGCAACCGTCTCGGGGGATTCGAAGGTGGGATGACCAACGGCGAGCCAGTCGTCGTCTCGGCGGCCATGAAGCCGATCTCGACGATAGCCAAAGCCCTGCGCACGGTCGACCTCGCCACGGGCGAACCCACGCGGGCCTTCAAGGAGCGGGCCGACTCCTGCGCGGTACCGGCGGCGGCTGTGATCGGGGAATCCATGGCCGCCATCGTGCTCGCGGAAGCCTTCCTCGAGAAGTTCGGTAGGGACAACATGACCGACATCCGCGCCTCCTACGACGCCTACACCGCACGCGTCGCGAAGACGGGGCATAGTAACTGAGGCTTGGACGGGTCCCTGGCCATCGTCGGATACATGGGTAGCGGTAAGACCACCCTGGGTCGCCTGCTCGCCAGGGCCCTGTGCCTCGAGTTCGTCGATCTCGATCGTGCTGTAGTAAAGAAGGCGGGAAAGGGGATACCGGAGATCTTCGCGGAACGGGGCGAGAAACACTTCAGGGCTCTTGAACACGAAGCGTTACGTGAATCCCTGAGAGGAAGGTCCCCTACGGTCGTCGCTTGCGGCGGTGGCGTGGTAGTCCTTCCCGAGAACAGGTCCCTATTGCGCGACGTAACGACGGTCTTCTTGAGGGAAGACACGGACGTACTCTACGAGAGAACCCGGGGTACGGGCCGCCCCCTGCGGGCGACGAGCCGCGAGGAGTTCGTCCGGCGCTACGCAGAACGACTCCCCTTCTACAGGGAGGTCGCCGACGTGGATGTCGAAGTCGGCGGGCGTCAGCCAACAGAGGTGGCAGAAGAGGTTCTGGGGTGGCTGTCGAGAAGATAGAGGTGCCCGTCCTCCGTCCTTACCCCGTCGTCGTGGGTGCTGGCCTGGATCTCGGTGGAACCGTCTCGGACGTCCTTGCCCCTGGACTCTGCGCGATCTTCACCGACTCCACGGTAGGACCCCTGTTTGCGGCGAGGGTGCAGCACGCCCTGGATGGAGCAGGCTGGCGCGTCGCGGGGACGGTCGAGGTCCCGGCCGGCGAATCCTCCAAAAGCATGGGAACCTACGGCGACGCCCTCAGGCGCCTGGCCCGCCTGGGGTTGACCCGGGATAGCACCATCTTCGCCCTCGGAGGCGGGGTGGTCGGCGACCTCGGTGGCTTCGTCGCAGGGACGTACATGCGGGGTATAGATCTCGTCATGCTGCCAACATCCTTTCTCGCCATGGTCGACAGTGCGGTCGGGGGCAAGGTCGGGATTGACCTTCCGGAAGGGAAGAACCTGGTCGGAGCTTTCGTTAGGCCCCGCCTGGTGGTGGCCGACCTGGACTGGCTCGCCACGTTGCCCGAGCGTGAGATCTCCAACGGCCTCGCCGAGACGGTCAAGATGGGCTTACTCTCCGGCGGCGACTACTTCGACGACCTCGCCCTGATCGGGGCCGCCCGTGCAGGCGACCTTCACGCGCTCCAGACACTGGTCCTCGACTCCGTGCGCTTCAAAGCAAAGGTTGTCTCCGAAGACGAGTTCGAAGGCGGGCTGCGCGCGATCCTCAATTACGGTCACACCATCGGCCACGCTCTCGAGGCCGCGGCGCACTACAAACTGCCGCATGGCTCGGCCGTCGCGGCGGGAATGGTCGCCGCCGCCAACCTCTCCCAGGATCGCTTTGGTAAGAACCTGACCCGAGTGCACAAAGATCTAATAGGCGCGGCCGGACTACCATACCGCGTACCCGACGTCGGTGTCGACCGGGCGCTCCAGGCGATGGGCAAGGACAAGAAGCGCTCCGGTAAAGTCGAACCCGCAGAGCATAACTTCGTACTCCTCGAGGACATTGGTCACCCTGTCAGGAACGTGCGCGTTAGCGAGAAAGAAGCCCGCCAGGCGATAGGAGCGGTAGTTGAGTAGAGTCTCGATCTTGAATGGGGTGAACCTGGGTACCCTCGGCACCCGCCGTCCCGATGTCTACGGAACCATGACCCTCGACGACATACAGAAGCTCGTCAGGGATGAGTTCCCGGACCTGGACCTCGAGTTCAGGCAGACGGACTTCGAGGGCGAGATGGTCGGCTTCATAAGGGAGGCGTCAGCATCCGACGGGCTCATCATAAACGCAGGCGCGTGGACCCACTACTCTTACGCTCTACACGACGCTTTGGAATCGTTGGATGTACCGAAAGTGGAGGTTCATCTTTCCAACGTGCACAGAAGAGAAGAGTGGCGTCGGCATTCGGTGATCTCACCCGTAGTAGATTCCGTGGTCGCCGGCATGGGCGCCCACGGCTACGTCGCCGCGATCAGGTACCTGGTCGCGAGAATCAGCCGCCCGCAATAGCGATGGTTCTGGTCGGTCTCCGAGAAGAATCTCAACTCTTCGAGCTTACGGACTATCAATGGTACACGCATCACCTTCCGGTTCACCTCTCACCGAAACAATCTGAAGCTTGTAGCCTGAAACCTGAAGCCTCTCTACACGGCTGACAGGCGAAGAAACTGTGCGATAATAGCGCGGCGTCTGCGCCGGGTTTTCAACGTCGCGCAACAGACTCGAGCTTGTTGCGTGATGAGCAATCAGCACCTCGGCAGTCAGCCAGGAAAGCTGACCAGCTGAAATGCTGACTAGCTGACCAGCGCGGATTGCGGAAGGACCCTTCCGCAATCCGCCGTACGCCGCGAAGGGGAGCATTCGAGCATGATATCCACCAATCAGTTCAGGAACGGCTCGGCCATTCGGGTCGATGGCAAGCGGTTCACTATCCTGTATTTCCAGCACGTCAAGCCGGGCAAGGGCGGCGCGTTCGTGAGGACACGCCTCAGGAACATCGACAGCGGGGCCGTGGTCGAGAAGACCTTCCGCGCCGGGGAGAAGCTCGAGAACGTGAGGACCGAGTCGAGATCGATGACCTACCTATACAGGGATGGAGATCTGCTCTACTTTATGGACGCGGACACTTACGATCAGGTGCCCGTGCCCTCTGAGGTCGTCGACGAGACGGCGGGTTACATCGTCGAGGGCGGCACCGTAAGCGTACTCTCGGCCGACGGTGAGGTCGT
>Ga0126304_10001083_pt1 | contig 12357 bp, 14 predicted proteins | sample Plot25_FD_92538 | JGI IMG/M metagenome (GOLD analysis project Ga0126304, IMG submission 92538) | Serpentine soil microbial communities from UC McLaughlin Reserve, CA, USA - Plot25 | ecosystem: Environmental > Terrestrial > Soil > Grasslands | place: USA: UC McLaughlin Reserve, Lake County... | reverse complement strand
GCCGATCTCGCCGAGCTGGCCGAACAGCATGGCGCATGGCTGCACTTGGACGGCGCATTCGGCCTCTTTGCCGCCCTCTCCCCACGCACCGCGCACCTCACCGCCGGGATGGAACGGGCCGACTCGATCGCGGCGGACGCGCACAAGTGGCTCAACGTGCCCTACGAGAGCGGGTTCGCACTCGTGCGCCGGCCCGAGCGGTTGGGGAGGGCGTTCGGCATGCCGGGCGCGGCCTACTTGCCCGGTCCGGACGACCCGCGCGGCGGCTACGGGTTGCTCGGCCCGGAGTCCTCCCGCAGGGCCCGGGCGCTGCCGATCTGGGCCACTCTCGCCGCCTATGGCCGAGCCGGCTACCGCGCGCTGGTGGAGCGCCACTGTGACCTCGCCGCGCACCTGGCGGCCCGGGTGGATGCCGCGCCTGATCTGGAGAGGCTCGCCGAGGTGCCACTGAACGTCGTCTGCTTCCGCTACCGCCCGGCTGGACTGGCCGAACCGGTGCTGGAGTCGGTCAACCGGCGACTCGGAGAGGCACTGCTCGACGACGGACGGGTCTATGCCGGCACCACGATGTACGGCGGGCACGTCGCGCTGCGGCCGGCCATCAGCAACTGGCGAACAACCGCAGCCGATCTTGACCTGCTCATTGACGTGGTGCGCGACCTGGGCTGGCGTGCGGCTGGATTAGAACGGGCTGCCGCCGCCGACCGGTGACGCCGCCTGACGGCCCGGACAAGGCCCGGTGTGCGAGCCGTCGTCAGAGAGGACACTGAGGTCGATGACGAGAGAGTGGGATGAGGATGAGTAACAACAGTGGAGCGGCCGCGGGTGGCGGCGCGATCTACGGCCTCGGCATCCTCGGGGCGTTGGTGTACTACTGGCAACAGGCCGACACGTTCTGGGAGTACGTGTTCGCCGTGCTCCAGGGCGTCCTGTGGCCGGCATTCCTTGTCTACGAGGGGTTCTCCGCCCTGGGCGCATGATCGTCCGACTGGTATCCACACGGCTGGACGGCCTGTGCAGAATGGGTCGCCCGGACGCGCGGACAGGACTTTCGTCCCTATGGGCAATGCCCCTGACGACGGTCGACTGGGGTGGTGGACGGGTACGCGATGTCCTCGGCCGTCGAGGGTCACCCGGAGACGGCGAGCGTGCTGCTGTACTGGTTGCCGCTCGGCGCCGGTGGTCACTCGGTTCGGTGGAACGGCCGAGTCTTCGAGGCGTTCGTGGCGCGTCATGAGCGTCGGGCCGTTCAGGACCTCTATCACTCCGCCCTGGAGATACACCTCGGTGCGGATCGCTTCGTCGTCGAGATGGGCCCGGCGTGGGGGGCTGCGGCGGCCGAGCGCGGTGTCGTGAGAGAGGGCCCGGTGGGACTTCGCTGGCTTGGTCGTTCCGCATTCTTTCGGTACGAGGTCCGACTTTGGCAACTGGGGGAGATCACCGACGTGGCAGACGCCGTCGCCAGCCCGCAACGAGTCAGCCAGGACGTTGCGCGGGCGAGGCGGCTGCTGGAACTGGTGCCGCACGTACCTGCCGTGACGTGGGGGCGTGATGAGCTTCGGACGGGTGAGATGTGGAACTCGAACTCACTGATCGCCTGGTTGCTCGCCCGAAGCGGTCACGAGATGGGCTCCCTCGGTCCACCGGTGCATGGTCGAGCACCCGGGTGGCGCGCCGGGTTGGTGCTCGCATCCCGCCAGATGAAGCCCGCGCCGGAGGCCGTCGGCTCGCAGACGGCCTGAGGAACGCCGTCGCGACGGCAGAACTGTGAACGTGCCTACGTCGCCAGCCGGCCAAGGTCCCGCACGTCCTCGCGCTCCTGCACAACGCACCGGAAGCCGATGTGGCTTGTCCCGGTGTCGATCATCTGCGGACGGCGTGCGGCGGGGCGGTACCGCTTGCAGTAGCTGTCGGCACACAAGAACGAGCCACCCTTGATGACCTTGCGAGGAACGCGGAACTGTGGTTGCCGGGGGTCGTAGCTGACCTCGACGTCCGGCCCCCGTGGATTCCGTGGCAGGCAGCACGCCGTGTCAGCGGTGTCCGGGTGGCGGGCGGAGTACCAGTCGGTGGTCCACTCCCAGACATTGCCGGCCATGTCGAAGAGGCAATAAGGGTTGGGGGCATATGAGCCGACCGTGGTGGTGGTGCCATACCCGGGGTCGGGCCGAACTGCCCTGTCGCATATCCCAGGGGCTTGAGCAGCTCGGCGATGGTCGGATCGTCGGCCGACAGCCCGATGTCGACACCGGGCACACCGACTTTGCTCATCCCGGTGCGATACTCGGGCTGGCCGGTGATGAACGACGCCCGCCCAGCGGTGCAGCTTTGCTCCCCGTACGAGTCGGTGAACCGCATCCCTCCTCGGCGACGCGGTCGATGTTCGGGGTCCGGTATCCCATCAACCCATCGCTGTAACAGCTCAGATTCGAGATCCCGATGTCATCACCCCAGATCACCAGGACATTCGGCTGCGAACCTGGCATCGCTGATCTCCTCTGGCTCGGACAACTCGCTGCATCGGCAGATAGCGCTCACCATCCCGATCCCAGCCATATCAGGACCGAGACCGTCCACGGTCCAGCCTGATTGTGAGTCTCGTCGGGAACCTCACCCGTTCCGGGTGAGCCAGGAGTGTTCGCGCCGTACGCCGCAACAGCCGGAGTCGTCCAGAGGGCTGCGGGCAGATTCGAGCCGGTTGCCTCTGGCGTGTAATTCAGCTGCCTGGCTCGGCGATCACGGGGCACACGAAACTCTTCACGACTCCGGTGTCGGTCGCGGCTCCGGACGCCAGAGCAGCAGCGACTTCCTCGTCGCTGTCGAGATCGTTGCTGCCATTGGTGTCGAACTGCTCGATGGCTTGCTCGTAGTCCGCGAACAGCAGCGCGTGCACCTGCCAACGCCCGCCGTTGTAGTCGAGATCACCAGGGGCGGCAGTCGCGACGTTGGACTGGAGACCACCGAAGTCGTAGATGGTGTCAAAGCTCGAGGCGGGCGCACCGGTTCCCGAGATATCGGTTGGCGTGTTCACCGTCCGATAGAGCTGGCCGTCGACGTAGAACGCCGAGCCAGTCACACCGCCGCTGCCCGCAGCGAAGGCCCCACTTGCCGGGGTCAGCATCGCGAACGCCGCGACGAGCACCGCTGACTTCCCACCGATTCTCATCTCTGCTCCCTCGAGTCTGCGCGGTCCTGTCCACGTACCTGTTGCCCGAGACTAGAGGCGAAAACGGCTCCACCTGCTTACAAGAATCTGACGGCTGACGGAGCGGCCGGTGAGCTACTCGGCGAGGGTGCGCTGCACCGCAAATGCCATGTGCCGGTGCCCGATGGTCTCGTAGCCGACGACGGTGACGAGTGGCGCAAGCATGAGGACGACGAGGCATACAGCCATCGGCGCGCCGATGGCGGCGAGGGCTACAGCGAGCACCAGCACCACCGCCGTCCCTGCTAGCAGGGTGAGGTGGAACGGGTCGGCGGCGTGGACGAGATACGTGTACAGCGCGAACAGTGCGAGCACGAACACGGCCACGGGCGCAGCCACTGTGAGCACGGTGGCCGTGGCGCCGATATGTGCCTCGTGGCCGATGTAGTCGGCGGCAACGTGCAGGCCGGCCCCGGTGGCGGCGATCGAGCCGAAGATCAGGATGTGGCCGTAGCCCCAGGGGAATACCCGCTCGCGGTGGACCTGCAGCACCTCCGCCGACGGAATGATGAAGTACATCCACCACAGCCCGAAGGTGAGCCCGGTTCCCGCAATCGCGACGAGTACGGCGTCGCGGCTCCAGCCCTGGGATTCGACAACGGCACTTAGCGACGCGACGGTCCCGATGACACCCTCGCCGAGGGTGATGATCGTCAACAGCCCGTATCGTTCGGCGATGTGGTGCGCGTGCCACGGTGTCCCACCTTTGCCCCGTTCGGCGATGACCGGGCCGACCATCTCGACCAGCACGCCCAGGGCGGCCCACATGAAGAACACCTCGACGGCCGGGTGGGCTAGAACCAGCAAGACCCAGCCGACCTGCGCAACACCGATGGTGACGGCGTAGGTCTGGCAGGCGCGGCGTCGCGGCGGATCCTGCCGGGCGGAGCGTAGCCACAGGAACAGCATCGCCACCCGCATCACCACGTAGCCGGCGACCGAGATCCCATTGTCGATGCGTTCGCCCTCGTCGAGCGACCGGAACACTTGCGGCAGGCCCAGTGCCAGGATGATCACGCCGATCATCTGCACCATCGTGGCCAGCCGGAAGGCCCAGTCGTCGGTGTCGTAAGCCGAGGCGAACCACGAGAAGTTGATCCACGCCCAGCAGATCCCGAACGTGGCGAAGCCGAAGCCGATGAGGCCCGCAGAGTAGTGTCCTTCCGCCAACAGATGGGCGAACTGACCGGCGGCCTGCCCGAACGCCACCACGAAGGTCAGGTCGTACAACAACTCGAGCGGAGTGACCTGCCGGTGCTCCTCGTGCGGGTCGCGGCCCGACATCGGCCGCAGCCGATGGGCCGTCGTCCGTCCGGGGCTGCTCAATGGGCTCACCTCGTGTTCCTCTCCCATTGCGACGGGGTCCACGATGGCAGCTAGCGCTGCCGGCGTCCGGGGGCATACTGCGGGGGCATACTGGGCGACCATGCGCCACGCCGTTGACAAGCCGAGTCGGGAGCTTTCGGATCCGAAGGAGCTGCTGCTCGGCTTCCTCGACTACTACCGGTCGGCCATCGGCCGAAAGATGGAAGGTCTGACGGACTCCGAGCTGCGCACCAGCCGCCTGCCGTCCGGCTGGACTCCGCTGGAGCTCCTCAAGCATCTGGTCTTCATGGAGCAGCGGTGGCTGCAATGGGGGTTCATGGCTGAGCCGATGCCGTCCCCGCATGGCGACGAGGACGAGGCCGGCCGCTGGCACGTCGGGCCGGAGGAGACGGCGGCGGAGCTGATCGCCGCTCTGCATGCAGGTGGCGAACGGACGCGGGCTGCCGTGGCGGCCCATGAACTGACGGCTGTGGCCGCGGCTGGTGGCCGCTTCTCCGACGCCGATCCGCTGCCTTGGCCGTCGCTGGCATGGATCCTCGTCTATGTGCTGCAGGAGTACGCCCGCCACGCCGGTCACCTCGACGTCGCCCGGGAGCTTGCCGACGGTGTCACGGGTGAGTGATCGGTCCGGGCCTGTAGCGGACGCCGAGGCCGCGGTCGGCTTCTACACCGAACTGTTCGGCTGGGAGTCGGAGGGCGGTCCGGTGCACGGCTCGTCCCGCAAGCACTTCGTGTGCACTCTGCGTGGCCGCGACGTGGCCGACATCGGATCGCCGGCACCGAAGGGCATGCCCCCGGCGTGGAGCACCTACATCTGGGTCGACGATGTCGACGCCACCGCGGCGAAGGTGACAGGAGCAGGCGGCAGCCATGTGATGAAGCCGTTCGACAGCCTGGACGGTGGCCGCATGGCGGTTGCCGCCGACCCGTCAACGAGGCCGGCGCGTGATGCTGGAGCCAGCTGTACACCGACGATCCGGATGCCTCCCTCGCGTTCTGCCACGAGATCTTCGGCTGGGGCACCGAGATGTTCGGGGACGGCGAGGCTGCGGCAACGATGTTCAAGGTCCCGGGATACCTCGGTGGCAAGCCCGAACAGCCCGTGTCCCGTGACGTGGTTGCCGGCATGGCACCGCTGCAGGAGGGTGACCTGAAGCCACACTGGCGCGTCGAGTTCTGGGTCGACGACGTGAACGCAGTCGTCGCTACAGCCGTCCGGCTGGGCGGGGCAGTCGTGGCTCCCGCTCACGGACCGCCGGACAACCGCGTGGCCGTTCTCGCGGATCCCCAAGGTGCCGTGTTCGCAATCAGCAAGGCCCCTCCGGCCTGAGCCGCTGCTGAGGGAGTCAGGTCCCGCGAACCGGGTAGCTGTTGGGTGTGACAGTCATCGGGTTCCACGCGTCCCACGAGCAGGTGCACCCGGCCGAGTTGCTGCGGGCCGTCGTCGCGGCCGAGCAGGCGGGGTTCACCGCGGCGATGAGTTCGGACCACTTCTCACCATGGAGCGCCCGGCAGGGGCACTCCGGGTTCGCGTGGTCGTGGCTCGGTGCCGCACTCGCCGGGACGAGCCTTCCGTTCGGCGTCGTCAACGCGCCCGGCCAGCGCTACCACCCGGCGATCATCGCTCAGGCGGTGGCAACCCTGTCGGCGATGTTCCCGGGCCGGTTCTGGGTCGCCCTGGGTACCGGTGAGGCGTCGAACGAGCACATCACCGGCGACGGGTGGCCGCGCAAGGACGTCCGCATGGCACGCCTGCGGGAGTGCGTCGAGATCATCCGTGCGCTGCTGGCAGGCGAAGAGGTGAGCCACGACGGCCTGGTCACGGTCGACCGCGCCCGGGTCTGGACGCTCCCCGAGGAGCCGCCGCGGCTGGTCGGCGCGGCCGTCAGCGTCGAGACCGCTGCAGCCGTCGCCACGTGGGCCGACGGCCTGATCACCGTCGCCCAGCCACATGACCACCTCCGCCGGATGGTCGACGCGTACCGCCGAGCCGGGGGCAGCGGACGGCTCTGCGTGCAGGTTCACCTGTCATGGGCGGCCGACGAGGACACGGCGCTCAAGATCGCGCACGAGCAATGGCGCAGCAACGTCTTCCCGCCACCGGTCTGCTGGGACCTCGAGACCGTCGAGTTGTTCGACGCAGTCAGCGAGCACATCCCTCCCGAGGCCATGCGCCGACACGTCCAGGTCTCCAGCGATCTCGGCCAGCATGCAGCGTGGCTGCACGAGTTGGCCGAGCTCGGGTTCGACGAGATCTACCTCCACCACGTCGGCCAAGAGCAACAGGACTTCGTCGAGGCCTTCGGTGACCGCGTGCTGCCGCAGCTGAGGAGGAACAGGTGAAGATCACCGACACAAGCGACCTGTGGTGGAAGACGGCCGTCATCTACTGCCTCGACATCGAGACGTTCCTGGACTGGAACGGCGACGGCATCGGGGACATCCAGGGCCTCGCCAACCGCATCGACTATTTGGCCGACCTGGGGGTGACCTGCCTGTGGCTGATGCCGTTCTACCCCACACCGGAGCGCGACGACGGCTACGACATCACCGACTTCTACGGTGTCGACTCCCGGCTCGGAAACCACGGCGACGTCGTCGAGCTGATCAGGACGGCGCGCGACCGGGGCATGCGGGTCATCGCGGACCTGGTCGTCAACCACACCTCCGACCAGCACCCGTGGTTCAAGAGCGCGCGCTCGAGCAAGAACTCCCCGTACCGCGACTACTACGTCTGGCGTTCGGACCCACCGCCGGACACATCCAAGGAGACGGTGTTCCCCGATCAGGAGCACAGCATCTGGCAGCTCGACGAGAAGACCGGCGAGTACTACCTGCACCGCTTCTACAAGCACCAGCCCGACCTCAACGTCACCAACCCGGCCGTGCGCAACGAGATTGCGAAGGTCGTGGGCTTCTGGCTCGAGGTGGGCCTTTCCGGTTTCCGTGTCGACGCGGTGCCGTTCCTGCTGGAGACCACCGGAGCCACCGACCAGGAGGTCGACGAGTTCGCCGACCCGCACGACTACCTGCGCGCGCTGCGATCGTTCCTCGGCCGGCGCTCCGGCGATGCGATCCTGCTAGGCGAGGTGAACCTCCCGCACAAGGACCAGGTGGTCTTCTTCGGCGGCGAGGACGGCGACGAACTCACGATGCAGTTCGACTTCATCGGCATGCAGAACCTCTATCTCTCGCTGGCGCGCCAGGACGCGAGGCCGCTAGCCCGGGCGCTGACGCAGCGGCCGGACTGCTCCCCGGACTGCCAGTGGGCGACGTTCGTCCGCAACCACGACGAGCTGACGCTGGACAAGCTCACCGACGAGGAGCGGCAGGAGGTCTTCGCCGCCTTCGGTCCCGAGGAGCGCATGCAGGTCTTCGGACGCGGGCTTATCCGGCGGCTGCCTCCCATGCTCGACGGCGATCCGCGCCGCATCCGAATGGTGTACAGCCTGCTGTTCTCGTTGCCCGGAACGCCGGTGCTGTTCTACGGCGAGGAGATCGGGATGGGCGAGAACCTGTCGGCAGGTGACCGGCAGGCAGTCCGCTCACCGATGCAATGGTCGGACGACCGCAACGGTGGGTTCTCGACAGCCCGCCCATCGCGGCTGACCTCGCCTGTCGTCGAGGGCGGATTCGCCGCCGACCACGTCAACGTCGACGATCAGCGCCGCGACCCGGACTCGTTGCTGAACTTCATGACGACGCTCATCCACCGCTACCGGCAGAGCCCGGAACTGGGCTGGGCGTCGTTCGAGGTGCTCGAACAGCGGCATCACGACGTGCTGGCGCACCGGTGCACCTGGGACGACGGCAGCCTCGTCGCCGTGCACAACCTGGCGCCGGAAGCCCGCACACTCACCCTGCGGATGGACGACTGCGACGAGTCGTGCAGCCTCGTTGACCTGCTCGAACCCGGCCGGTCACCGTTGGACGAGGCGGGCTCGACCGAGATCTCGGTCGACGGGTACGGCTACCGGTGGCTCCGCATTGCCCGACCGGGGGACAGGCGTCTGATATAGGCGTTTCGGCGGTCAGTAACCGCCGCCGCCGCCCCCGCCGCCGTCCCCTCCGTAGAGCACGGCAAGCATGATGATCACGGCAAGAACGACCGCGACCAACACGCCGATCCAGAGCCTGCTGCGACGGTTCGTGGTGAGGTTGCTCATATTTCACCTCCACCTCTTGCAGAGGCTGTACCCAGGTTCGGTAGGGAGGAACCGTGATATCCGGGCCGACGGTGCAACCAGCAGCGCCACGCCGAGGAGCGCGGTGGCGACCAGGCCGTCCCACGTCTGCAGGACCGCTTCGTCGGGAAGTCGGACCCATTGCTGCAGGCAATAGACGGCTCGCGCGTTGCCGAAAGCCTGGTCGGCCCGATCGGGTCCGCCACGTCCATCCGTGTCAGCGGCGGGACCAGCCGCGCTCACCCTCGGTGAGCCCGCCCCAGATTCCGTAGCGCTCCGGGTATCCGCCGGCAGACAGACGACATTCGCGGGCTACCGGGCAGCCGGCACAGACCTGCTTCGCGCGCTCCTCACGAAGACGCAGAGCGCGACCGCGCCCCTCCGGATAGAACAGGTCCGTATCCATTCCCCGGCACGCGGCCAATACGCGCCAGCGCTCGGTGGGACGGAAGGCGTACTCGACCAGCGGATCGGTCAGGACGGTCATGCGGTCGTTCCCCCTGTGCGTCGACGCGCTCGTAGTGACGAGGCGCTCGAAATATCCCGTGTGCCCTACCAGACCCGTCCAAGGCTGGCCCATGACGCGGGGTCTGGGGAGCGTCTCAGAAATTTCACCCGGACGGCCGACGCTCCCTCGGCCGACCGGGGGAGGCGGCGTCCCGCACTATATAGGACCGAATCCGTGTCAAAACAGCCCGGCATTACCGCGGAGCGTCAGCGTCGACAGGACGTGGGCAGCGTCTCATGCGGCCACCAGTCGGGGACCGCGTCGCACCACTTCGGACCGCGCCGACGCTCGGTCGGCTCGGACGAGCCGTCGGCCTCGGAGGTCGCGACCGGGTCCGCGCTCTCCGACTCGGGTTCGGCTGCGGGATTGAGCGCCGGACGCAGCACGGGAGCGAGGGTCGTGGAGGTCGGCGACGGGGTCGCCGTCGGCGTCGGAGACGTGGTTCGCGGCGTCGGCGACGGCTCCGACGTGCTGCGTGCCGACGGCGCCGAGGCTGCGGGCTCCTCACGCGCCGGTGGTTCGGAGCTCCCGATCGCGATCGCCGCCGCGACGACGGCGGCCACCATAGCGACCGAAACCGCCACGAGAACCCGCCCAGCCGACTTCTGGCGGGCAGTCCTCGAGGCCCTGCGAGCAAGCCTGCCGGACGCCGGGGCCACCGTACCCGCGGCAGTTGCAACCGGCGAGACCGCGCCCGCGGATCTCTGGGTGGCACCGGAGAGCCATGTTGTGGCAGCTGACGTCACGCCGCGCAATGCGCCCGCCGCGGCTGCGACGCCTGCGGCAGCCACAGTGCCCCCCACGGCGACTGCCGGCGCGAGCAGAGCCGGCCACAGGACACCACGTAGGTCGGAAACGAGCAGAAGGAGCTCGTCATGCCGCTCACGGCAGTGCTGGCACTGGTCCAGGTGGTCGGATACCCACTGGTCGTCGCTCGGCGTGAGCGTGCCGCGCACGTATGCCGCAAGCTTGGGCACATACGGGCGGCACTCGTCGGGGATGGCCGAGGAGAGGTGGACGGACAGGTAGGCCTGGCGCAAGCCTTCGCGGGCCCGGTACGCGAGCGCCGCCACCGCGTTCGGCGTGCTCCCGAGCGTCGACGCCAGTGCCGCCGGTGAACGACCCTCGATCTCGGTGTACCAGAGCACCCGCTGCCAGCGTTCTGGAAGTGTCTCGAACGCGCGCCGGACCAGGTCGCGGTCCGCGGCGCGAGCGTCCGGATAATCGGGCTCGGGCGGCTCCTCGAGTAGGACGGGGTCGGCCGGCGTTCCGTCGCGTTGCGACGCCCGGTAACGGTCGAGGGCCAGCCGTCGCACGACGGTGCGAAGGTACGGCGCGAGCTCCCCGTCCGGTCCGCCGCCGCCCTGCAGTGTGGCGAGCACACGGGTGAACGCCTCGGCTGCGATGTCGTCTGCCTCGTCGGACTTGTCGGAGACGATGCGCGCCACCCACCGAGCGTCGTCGGCGTGGCGTCTGTAGAGCTCGTCGTAGGCGGTCATGTCGCCGCCCCGTGTGCGAGCGATGAGCTCAGCGTCCGTCATCGGCACCGCCGGTGTGGTCACGGTCGCCCCCTCGCACTTCCCAGCCCAAGCGGCGACCAGTCTAGGTGTCGCCAGGAGGCTACTCCTCGCGCGTGCCCCATCTTGGATCGCTCTGTGCGAGGCTGACGCAGTGCCAGGACGGATGCCGCGCGGGGTCGCTCGCAGGGTCCACGCCGTGCGGCAGCGGCTTGCTCATCGCCGAGAGGTGCTCGAAGCCGAAACCGACCTCGACGTGGCCCGTTCGGCACCGCCTCCGACGGATCCGGTTCGGGTGGTGGTCGAGTCCGAGCCGCGGTCATACGCGGACAAAACCCACCCGGTCCCTTATGGCGTGCGGGCGGCCGCCGACTGGTCGTGGCGGTTGCTCGTGATCGTCGCCGGATTTGCCCTGGTCGGGTGGGTGGCCTGGGAAATGCGGCTCGTCGTCTTCCCGATCGTGGCCGCGGCCCTGCTGGCTGCGCTGCTGCACCCGTCGGTACTCCGGTTGCGCGCCGCGGGGCTGACCCGCGCCGTGTCGGCGGTCGCCGTCTTCGTCGGGTTTCTCGTGGTGGTCGCCGGCTCGCTGACGATCGTGGGCCGCGCCGTGGGCGACCAGTTCGGGGAGGTCGTCGACCGGGCCGAGGAGGGCCTGGTGTCGATCCAGGACTGGCTTGCCGGCCCGCCGTTCAACCTCAGCGAGAATCAGTTCCGGGAGTGGATCGAACGCGCGGTCGAGTCCCTTGGCGAGAACCAGGAGGCCATCACCGCGGGTGCGCTGTCGACGGCGACCCTGGCGGTCGAACTCGTCACGGGGGTCGTGCTGTCGTTGTTCACGTTGATCTTCTTCCTCTACGACGGCGAGCGGATCTGGGCCTGGCTGGTCCGGCTGTTCCCGCGGGTCGCGCGCGGACGGATCGATACTGCGGGACGGCTGGCGTGGCGGACGCTCACCCAGTACGTGCGGGGCACGTTGCTGGTCGCCCTGTTCGACGGCACCCTGATTACCATCCTGCTGTTTGTGCTCGGCATTCCCCTCGCCCTGCCGCTGGGTGTGCTGGTCTTCTTCGGAGCGTTCGTCCCGCTGGTCGGAGCGTTCGTGACAGGGGCGGTGGCCGTCCTGGTCGCGCTCGTGCTCGAGGGTGTCGTGGCTGCTCTGATCGTGCTGCTGGGGATCATCGCGATCCAGCAGCTGGAGGGTCACGTGTTCCAGCCGTTCGTGCTGGGCCGGATGGTGCGGGTACACCCGCTGGCCGTCGTGATCGCCGTAGCCGCGGGCGCATACGCCGCGGGCATCATCGGCGCGATCGTCGCGGTCCCGCTGGTCGCCGTCGCCAACACGCTAGGCAGCTACCTGACCGGTGCGTCGGCCTCGCCGCCGTCCTAGAAATCGCCGATCCGGGCGAGGACCTCGTCGTGCAGGCGGCCGTTGGTCGCCAGCGCGTCGCCGCCGAGCGGGCCGGGCTTCCCGGTCAGGTCGGTGAACCGACCACCTGCCTCCTCGACGACCACCGCCAGAGCAGCCATGTCGTGCAACTCGAGCTCGGGCTCGGTGGCGATGTCGACGGCTCCGTCCGCGAGCAGCATGTAGGACCAGAAGTCGCCGAACGCGCGGGT
>Ga0126304_10001082_pt1 | contig 12358 bp, 11 predicted proteins | sample Plot25_FD_92538 | JGI IMG/M metagenome (GOLD analysis project Ga0126304, IMG submission 92538) | Serpentine soil microbial communities from UC McLaughlin Reserve, CA, USA - Plot25 | ecosystem: Environmental > Terrestrial > Soil > Grasslands | place: USA: UC McLaughlin Reserve, Lake County... | reverse complement strand
GCCGCGCGGGGGCGGAGAGCGCCGCGGCCTTCTTCGCTTCCGCGATGGCCTCGTCGTATCTACCCATCTGCGCGTACCAGTTCGCGAGGACGTTGTGCGCGCGCGGGTAGTTCGGGTCAATCTGGATAGCCTTCCGAAGCTGTCCTACCGCCCGCTCATAATCTCCCGAACGGAAGAAGGGCCGCGCCGCGTCGACGTTTATCGGGAGCGAGAACGGGTCTAGTTCGAGGGCGCGCCCGAGCTCGGCGTGGGCCTCCTCTATGCGCTCCATCCGGTTTAAGAAAAATCCGTACCGGTGGTGAGCCGAAGCGTAGTTCGGGTTCAACTCGATGGCGCGCCTGTACTCGCGCTCGGCGGCCGCGAAGTCCAACTCATAAAATTCCTTGACGATTCCGAGGGACGTGTGCGCCTCGGCGAGCGTGTCGTCGAGGGAGAGGGCCTTGAGCGCGGCCGCCCTCGACCGCGGGAGTAGTTCGATGCCGCCGGCCGGGTCGAAGGAGGACAGAATCCAGTACGCGTCGGCGAGCCCGCTATGGGCGAGCGCGTAATCCGGGTCAAGCGCGATGGCCTGCTCGAAGGACTCGACGCTTTTCCTGACCGCCTCTTCCGTCCGCCTGTTCCAGAAGTATCGTCCCCGAAGGTAAAGCTGGTAAGCCGCCGTGTTGTTCGTGTAGCGCTTCGCGAGTTGTCGCTCCTCCTCGCCGCTCAAGGAGAGCGCCAGCGAGCGCGTCACCTGCCCGGAGATGGCGTCCTGTACCGTGAAGATGTCCGCGAGCTTTTCGTCGAACGTGCCCGTCCACAGCGACACCCCGTCCGCGACCCTCAACAGCCGCACCGTCACCCTGACGCGCTCGCCCGCGTGCTGGATGGTCCCGTCAAGCACGGCCTCGACTCCCAACTCCCTTCCCGCCGCCACCGGGTCTTGCTCAAGGCTCGTGTACCTGCGCACCGCACTGATTGGCCGAACGACCACAGTCCGCAGGGCACCGAGCTTGGTGATTAAGGTGTCGGCCATTCCCAGTTCGAGCGACTCGTCCCGCGCTTCCGACGCGAGGGGCTTGAACGGAAGCACGGCGATAACTTTGGGTGCAGCCGCCTCGTCGGCCCGTTTCGCCCGACCCGTCAACCAGAAGTAAATGGCGACGCCCAAACCGACCGCCAGCAGACCGGCGACTAAGGTCACAAACATTGAGTTAAAGGACATGCCACGCGCGCGAAGCTTAGCGGGCGGCGGCGCGTCAGCCGCGGCTTGTCTTGCTCCGGCGTCCTCACCCCGCACCTCGCTCACGCTGGCCACGAAGCGGTAGCCGCGCCCCCTGACCGTCTCCACGTACTCGGGCGCGGAAGGCTTCTCCCCGAGCGCCTGCCGGATGGCCGAGATGCTCTTGTCGAGGTTGTTCTCCTCCACAAAGGCGTCCGGCCACACCTCCGCCATCAACTCCTCCTTACTCGCCAGTCGCCCCCCGCGGCGCACCAGCGCCAGCAACGTGTCGAAAGCCTTCTCCGTCAGCGGCACGCGTGCGCCCCCGCGCAGCAGCAGGCGCTCGGACGTGTCCAGATGGAACGGCCCGAACTCATATAACTGCCTGTCCTGCTTGGGCATGGCGGTTTTCAGAAAGGGGGCAGAAACAATTCAGGATTCCCGAAGGACGCGGGGGGCGCCCCCCGCGTAGTTTCGGCGCGGAACGGCGGCATTCTACCGCACAACTCGAACACGAGGAGGCAAGACATGCGAAGAACTAATCTCAGAAGGGCGACCATCCTGACCTCTGGGTTTCTGACGGCGACGCTCGCCGTCCTGTGCGTCGGAGCCAGAATCGCTGCCTGCGGACGGAGCGATGAGCAACCCGTCCATGCTCTCTTCGACCTGATGAGTCCGACTGCGGGCCCGTTTCCCAGCGACCGATTCACCACGTCCGACCCGAGTCAGAACACGGGGTTGAGGGTAAATCTTCCCAAGCCCGACTGCGCCGTGCGGCCTTCGGACTGCGAAGACCTCGAAGTCGTCAACACCCTCGACGGCTTCAACCTCCAGCCGCGGCTCTCGCTCCCTTTCGACGGCCCCGTTGACCCGGCGACCGTGACCGGCGACACGGTCTTCCTCATCAGCCTCGGCGACGCGCTCGACCGGGGCGGCCGCGGCGGCGGCCGCGTGGGCGTTAACCAGGTCGTCTGGGACGGGCTGACGAACACGCTCCACGTCCAGACGGACGAGCTGCTGGATCAGCACACGCGCTACGCGCTGTTCGTGACGAACGGCGTGCGCGACGCGGCGGGCAGACCGGTCGCGGCGAGCGAGTCGTTCCGGCGGTTCAGGCACGACCTTAATTTCGGTCAGACGCATGCCCCCGGTCTGAAGAGTTACCGGAAGGCGCTGCTCGACGCCATGAAGACGGCTCGCGCCGCCGGGGTTCAGGAGAATGACATCGTGAGCATGAGTGTCTTCTCGACGCAGAGCGCGACGGCGCTGCTCGAGAAGATTCGCGACCAGATCAAAGCGGCTAGTCCTGCCCCCGCCGATTTCAACCTCGGCCCCGGCGGCGCACGCACGCTCTTCCCGCTCGAACGGGTGACGGGGATGACGTGGAATCAGCAGCGGGCCGATAACCCGCCCCGTCTCACCGCCGTTGCGCTCAACCCTTCGCTGCTGCGAATCATCCCCGGCGCGGTGGGCCGACTCGCCTTCGGGAAGTACACCTCGCCCGATTACACGGCACGCCCCGGCGAGTACATCCCGCCCGTCGGTACCCGCACCGGGACTCCGCGGGTGCGGGGCACGAACGAAGTCTACTTCAACCTCTACATGCCTTCCGGCCCACGGCCCGCCGCCGGCTGGCCGGTGGTGATTGTCGGGCACGGCTCGGGGAGCAACAAGAACAACGTAGGGGCGAACGTCGCCGCGACCTTCGCCGCCCACGGCATCGCGACCGTCGCCATCAACGAGGCGGGACACGGCTTTGGCCCGCTCGGCACGCTGACCGTCACACAGGCCGGCGGCCAGCCGGTGACGTTCGCCGAGGGCGGGCGCGGCTTCGACCAGAACCGCGACGGCATCATCGAGAGCCGAGAGGGGGACGAGGCGGCGGCCCCGCGCACCATCCAGCTTAATCGGGACGGCTTGATTCAAACGCTCGCCGACCTGATGAAGCTCGTCCGCGTGATAGAGGTCGGCGTGGATACGGAAGGCGACGGGTCGCGCGACCTGGACTCGTCCCGCGTCTACTACTTCGGGGCGTCACTGGGCGGGATTTACGCGACGATCCTGGCGGCGGTCGAGCCGCAGGTGCGCGCGACCGTGGCTAACGTCGCCGGCGGGTCGCTCATCGAGAACAGGCGTCTCTTCACCGGCGCGGACTCTTTCAGGTCGCGGCTGGCCGGCCTCTTCGCGGCGCGCCGGCCTTCGCTCGTCAATAGCCCGGGCATCAACCGCATCGCGGGCGTTGCGGTCTCCGGCCCCGGCTTCTTTAACGAGAACATGCCTCTCAGGGACGGCGTGCCCGTGGAGGTTGGTCTGGAGGGCGGGGCGAACGAGGTCATAGAGTCGCCCGTGGTCAACACGGTCGTGGGTGCGGCGGCGCTTCAGGAGTGGTTCGACCGCGCGGCCTGGGCAGCACAGTCCGCCAACCCCGTTGCCTACGCACCGCACCTGCGGAGGAGTCTTCTCCCGGGCGTGCCCGCGCGGCCCATCCTCCTCACGTTCGCGCTGGGGGATCAGTCGATGCCCAACCCCAGCACCACGGCGATTCTCCGTGCGGGAGAGCTGGCCGACCGCGCCGTTCTCTACCGCCATGACCTCGCCTACGCCGAGACGCCTGGCTTGCCGAAAGACCCGCACATGTTCACGGTCGGCACCGGGAATCCGGCATTCAGGAGTATCGCCCTCGAAGCACAGCGGCAGGTCGCGGTCTTCTTCGCCTCGGACGGCGCTCTCGTCATCCACCCGGAGCCCGCGCGATTCTTCGAGTCGCCGATCTCCTCGCCTCTCCCCGAAGGACTCAACTACATCCCTTAATGTTGACTTTGCCAGGGGCGGGGCCGAATCCCCGCCCCTCCTGATCGCCGTCGTGGCGACCTGATTTGGAGGAGGGCTGCTTAATGGAGCGACATGAACACTGCCACCCTGCTCGCAGACCCCGCAGCCTCCGCCTCGAGTGTGTCCGCCCCACGGCCGACACTATTACATTAGTCGTCAAGGCAGTTCTGCCACACGGCCACTGCCCTCGTTGTTATAAATTATCGGCGCGGGTTCACAGCCACTACTCACGCGCTGTGGCAGACCTGCCGTGGCACGGGCTCGCAGTCAAGCTCCAACTGCATACCCGCCGCTTCCGCTGTCAGAACAGCCTTTGTACGAAGCGCATCTTCTGCGAGCGCCTCCCGCGGGTGGTTGCCTATAACGCGCGTAAGACCGTCCGGCGTACCGAGGCGCTGACTACGAAGGGGCACCGGCGGCGGTGCAGGTGGCCGACCGCTTCCACCTGCTGATGAATGTCCGCGAGGCACTGGAGAGATTCATGTACAGACAGAACCGCCTCCTCCGTAGCCGGAGTTTAGCTACACAGACGAGCACCGCGCCTACCGAAGGGAATGACGCTTACGCGGGCTGCCGCCTGCGCCTCCTGCCGCATCTCACACGCCCCAAGCGTGTGCGTAGGCGTGAGGCATCACCGCGGCTGCCTCTGCCGTCAGCGCGTGAGGCGACGTGGATGCTGCTGCTGCAGCCCGACGAACTCACGGATGAAGAGAAGCAGACGGTGGAGATGTTACTCCGTCTCTCGCCCGAGGTGGCGCGGGCGCGGGAACTCGCCCTGAGCTTCGTCAAGTTAATCAAAGAGCGACGCGCTGATGATCTGCGCGGGTGGCTCATCAGCGCGCAGCGCAGCGAGGTGGCAGAACTCAGCTCCTTCGCCAATGGGATAACGGCCGACATTGGGGCCGTGCGGGCGGCCCTTGAACATGAGTGGAGCAATGGTCAGACGGAGGGTCAGGTGCATCGGCTCAAGTTAGTCAAGAGGCAGATGTACGGGCGCGGGAAGCTCGACCTACAGCGGGCGCACGTGCTGCAGGTCGCTTGATGAGAGTGCGGCCTCAGTTGAGTAAGGACTGTCCTGGCAGCACCAAAATCGCGGAAGAGCCCCTAGTCAGTCGCACTTATCAGACCCGTTCGTCGTGAGCCTCTTCGGTGTCGCCGCCTAACGATCAGCTCAGCATCGCCTCTTCCTACCTCAAAGTAATTCCCGCAACACAACCGGCGATAACCACGCTCCTGTGCCGGGGCTCCAGCGACCGGTCGACGATGAGCCAGTCGCCCGAGTGAATCCCGCCGCCATCGAGTCGCCCTCGACCCGCACGATGTATGTCGCCAGTCTGTTCCCGACGAGCCACTCGTTGAGGTCAATGTTGCTCTCGACGTAGTCGCCCGCCGGCGAGGGGAAGCCCGCGGGGACCCGGCACAGGTAGAGCGGTAAGCAGACGCGCTCCCCCGCCTCAGGCGGAGAGACAGACGTGACACGAAGTTCATCGGGCCTTATGCGCCTCGTTTTCTTACCGGGGAATTCCTTGCGCGGCATCTTGCCAATAAAACATTGTTTCAGGCAAGAAATATCTTTATAATCGGCTTGCAAAGTTTTGTTTTCATGGTGACGGAGGCGGATATGTGTGGACGATTCACGCAACGCGCGGACTCGAAGAAGTTCGCCAAAGAGTTCAGGGTGGCGGAGGTGCCGGCGGTCGAGGCGCGCTACAACATCGCGCCGACACAGGACATCCTCGCGGTCTACGAATCCGGGGACGGGCGGGCGGCCACGTTCTACAAGTGGGGACTCATCCCCTCGTGGGCGAAGGACACTTCGATGGGCGCGAGACTCATCAACGCCCGCTCCGAGACGGTCGCGGAGAAGCCCTCCTTCCGACAGGCCTTCAAGCAGCGGCGCTGCATCATCCCGGCGGACGGGTTCTACGAGTGGCAGCGAACCGGAGGAAGGAAGCAGCCCTACTTCTTCCGCATGAGAGACGAGCGCCCGTTCGGCTTCGCCGGTGTGTGGGAGCGTTGGGAGGGTGAGGGCGGCCGAGTAGTCAACTCCAGCGCCATCCTGACGACCGAGGCCAACGAGGTCTTACGGCCCGTGCACGACCGGATGCCGGTCATCCTGCACCCCGATGATTACGAGCCGTGGCTCGGCGCGGGCGTGCGGGAACTCGACCTCGTCAAGGAGATGCTGCGCCCTTACCCGGCCGAGGAGATGGAGGGCTACCCCGTCGGCGCGTCGGTCAACAGCCCCCGGGGTCAGGGCGCGGGGCTCATCGAGCGTGCGGCCGTGAACTCGGCGTAAGGCCCGGACGGAGGAGATCTATCATGACCTACGCGTTGTGGATCGTTCAGGCGCTGCTCGCGCTCATGTTCCTGTTCGCCGGCGGGACGAAGCTCGTCATACCACCCGACGTGCTGGCGTCGATGGGCTCCCCGAACCAGATCCCGCTGCCGGGGTGGTTCGTGCAATTCGTCGGCGTGGTCGAGGTGCTCGGCGCGCTCGGACTGATACTTCCGGGACTGCTGCGCATCAAGCCATGGCTCACGCCGCTGGCCTCGGCCGGGCTGGTCGTCGTCATGATCGGCGCGGTGGCGCTCACGGTGGCGGCCGACGGGGTAGCGGCCGGAGTGGTTCCTCTGGTGGTCGGGCTGCTCGCGGCCTTCGTCACCTACGGGCGCTGGCGGCTGGCACCAAGCCCTCGCGGCCATAAATAATTCTGAAGGAATCAAACGGGCGAGGCTGTGTCTAGGCTAGGGTCTAAACAGGATTAGACGGGCGGCCCTTGGGTCTAATCACGAAGTTGGGCGGACGATTCGGGAGGAGCGGCGCGCGATCCCCCGAAACACAGTCTCCGCCCCTCGAAAGGAACATCGCAATGTCGAAGGTTGTCGCAATCATGTCCATGTCGCTCGACGGCTACGTCGCCGACCTCAACGATGGCGTGGGCGAAGTGTTCGACTGGTACATGAACTCAGGAGACGTCGAGTTCCACACCGGAGGGTCGGACCCCATGACCTTCAAGGTTTCGGGGCCGAGCGCCGAGCACCTTCGCGGTCTCTGGTCCGAACTTGGCGCCGTGCTCACCGGTCGACGCACTTTCGACGTCGCCCACGGCTGGGGCGGAAATCACGCCTGGGGACCGGCATTCGTCCTGACCCACCACATCCCCGCCGGATGGCCGCGACCCGACTCTACTGTCCACTTCGTGACCGACGGCGTCGAAAGCGCCGTGAGCCAGGCCAAAGCCGCCGCCAAGGGTAAGTCCGTCGGCGTCCACGGCGCCGACACCATCCGGCAGCTCCTGAATGCCGGCCTCCTCGACGAAATCAGCGTAGACATCGCGGCAGTTTTTCTCGGCTCCGGAGTTCGACTCTTCGACCACCTCGCCGAGACGCCGGCCGTCCTTGGCAACCCGACGGTGATCGCGGGCGTCGGCGTGACACACCTGCGCTACCCGGTACGCAAGGCGTAGTCGTACCCCACACCTTTCTCGCCCGGCGATGAGCTTTGTCTCGATGAGACGTTCACGCGCGAAGCGCCAACGACATATCCACAAGTAGCCGCGCCTCGTAGCCGCCGCCCAACGAATCGTCGCAGCTGACGCAGCGGCCCGGCCATCTTCGTGAATACACAGCTCCGTGCGGGCCGCTGCGTCAGCTGAACTCCAATGTTAGATTGCTTCGGTAGGGTGAGTGGCATGGAGCGTGAGAATAAACAGTACCGGGACTTCGAGGAGGGTTTCAGCCGGCCGGGCGGGGGCCCGTTCAATACCCTTGACATCAAGCATGCCGTGGGGGAGTTGGACGTCGTCATCGGGGCCGGCGTGCCGCCCGCCCGGCGGCGCGTTCACTTCAAGAGGGTCACCGATTTAGACTTCTACACGTCCGGCGGCGAGGACTGGTACAGCCTGCCCCAGCGGTTAAACTCCTTCACCTACCGGGAACACCAGGTCGAAGGGGAGTACCTCTGGACGTTGCTGGGCGGCCGCACGGAGTGGACGTTCCTCGCCGCCTACCCGGAGGTGGTGCCCCTCTGAGTCGGCGGCGCAATCTAACGACGGCAGGCACCAGAGCCCCTTCACGGAACGTCTCATGCGGATTGTGTAACGGAGCGGGTAATACCGGGTGTTAAGTGCTCCGTATTTAGAGTCTAACGGGCGCAGTTCCTTTATTGAATAAGACGTACCTTGAGCGATGCGGGGCGGGGGCCGAGGTCAGGATGGCGGCAGGAGGAGCGGAGCGATCTAAAGAGGTGAAGACCCGAAGCTCCCGGCCTCCCGGATTCTGAGATGGAGAAACAGATGGACGAGCCCACGTTCAAACAGGTCGGGAAGGGGCTGTTCGAGGACATGTATTTACGGCTCGGGGGCGGAAGCTCGACGGGCTGGACGGCCAACTACTGGCGGGAGGTCATTGAGCCCTATGCCGGGCTGGGCTGGAGATTTATGGTCGAGGAGCCCAAGAGCGCCGAGCATAACAGGATGTTTATCGTCACGGACCATAAGGCTATGGAGCACCGGATGTTCTTCATGACCGAGGAGTCCGAAGACCGTTTCATGGAATGGCCCGGGGATGTGTGACGGGACTTCACGTCGGCGTCAGCGGTTTCAGATCGAGCCACGCTTCTCAATCCCTAAGCACTATGACCACAAGCACCCGAGAGATCACCGCCGCCTCGCTGAGCGTGTCACAGGATAACGATCACGGCGGGGCATGCTCTACCTACCGGATAGACCGCCGGCGAGAAGGTTACGAAGTGTCGGTGTCCATCAGCAGGCGCTACCCCGGCCCGGGGGAGAGATCGTTCCAGCCGAGCACGATGACACAGCCCCTGCACAAGGACGGCCGGGAGGCGGCCGACTTCCTGTCGAGGCTCGCGCTCGTGTACAAAGTTTTCGAGCTGGAGGGGCGCGCCTGCCCGACCGTGTTCCTGCACCCGACGATCTACAGCTTCGGCTTCGCGGATTCCGAAGGGCTCAGTCACGTGTTCGAGTACAGCATCGAGGCCGGAAGGCACCACGACGACACCTACCGGGGGTTGGTCGAGGAGTTCGAGCAGTTCTTCGAGGTCAGGCGGATATCACGCAGTGACTACGAGAGTGTCTAGCTCTTTGCCGTAGAAGGGTTGAACCACAGAGACACGGAGACACGGCTATTACACAGTTCATGTTAAAGCTGTGGCTCCGTGGTGAAATCTCTTCACGGTATACTGCGTCGGCGCTCCTTGACGCCCCCGCTCCGCGCGCTTAACCTCGCTCTATCCGACAAATCTAACCGAGCACGGGGAGGTGGTTTGAAACGTAGACGCAAGAGGCCGCACCGCGTCCGCCTGGGCGAGCGCGGCGTCTACATCTTCGAGAGCCGCCACAGCCCCGACTTCTCGATGGGGTTGGTCGCGCAGGACTTCCACCACCTGTACGTGGTGCGCGAAGGGCGCGGCTTCATCGAGACCAAAGGCGAACGGTTGGCGATACGCGAGAACCACATTCTCCACGTCCCGGCGCGCGTCGCGCACAGGCCCGTGGACGACCCCGATGCCCCGCTGACCTTAATCATCCTCTGCTTCTACGAGAGCGTCTTCGGCGACTGCACCTCGGCGGTCGAGGGGCTGCGCCTGTTCCGGCGCAGCTTCCCCGCCCTGACGCCCTTCAAGGTCGGCGACAACTACACGCGCCTGGAGGTGCGGAACCGCCTCAAGGCATTGTTCGTCGAGCAGGTGCAGCAGAAGGAGGGCAGCCGTTCGGTCATCCTTTCGCAGCTCATCGAGCTGCTCGTCTTCCTCGCCAGAACCTACGAAGAGCACCGCGGGCTGTCGCCTACGGACGCGGGCGCGGCGGCCTTCGCCGGGAGCCTTCAGTACCTCGACGAAAACTTTTACCGCTCCGTCAAGATAGAGGAGCTGGCCGGCCTCGCCAACATGTCCTACCGAACCTACACCGAGCAGTTCAAACGCCGGAAAGGACAGACCGTCACGCAGTACGTCGCCGAGCGCCGCGTCGATTACGCCAAGCGCCTCATGCTTGAGACCGACGACATCCTCTTCGCCTCCACGGAGGCCGGCTTCGGCGACCTGACGCACTTCTACCGCGTCTTCAAAAAGCTAACGGGCGTCACGCCGAAACAGTTCATGACGGGCCGCGAGCAGCCTACGTCCAAGTCAGAGGCCGCCTGAGCGTCGGCGGCTAAACGGCTGACTTCACACCCCGCATTTGCCGGATAAGCCTACTCTGCCGAATTCGCAAAAAGATTCCTTCCGAATCATCTAACCGCCCATTCCTTCGGGAAAACAGCACCCCGTCGCCCTTATCCTTCCGGCCTCCCGCCGCCATTACCGGATCCGCAAAGCAATAATCTCCGTATCGTCCAAAGCCCCGGAGGCTTCTCCCGGCACGATGAGTTCATCTTAAATGGGACTGAAAACCCCCAAGCGGAATTCATATAAATTAACGGAGACTCTTCCTGAAAATGAAAGTGCTGAGAACTCTCAAGAACCTCAACAAGCAGGTCGCGCTCGCCCTCATCTTCACGCTGCTTCTTCAGAGCGTCGCGGCGGCCGCGAGCCTAGTCAACGACATGTTCTCCGACGCGAACAGCCAGAATCAGAACATCTCGAACAATTCCGTCCGCCTCTTCAACGGGCGCGCGGGCACCGTCCGCACCGACGCGGCCGGCTCAGTCAACTTTAACATCGCGGCCGCCGGGGGCTCTGAGGGCTTCTGGGGCTTCTTCACCGACGGCGCGCCGGTCACGCTCGGCGTGGGCGACCGCCTGAAGGTCTCCGCGCAGTTCTCCGTCCAGAACATCAACACGTCGAGCCTCGGTGCAGACCTCCGCTTCGGCCTCTTCGACTCGAAGGGCACGCGCACGACGGCGAACACGACGGGCGGCATCAACAGCCCAACATTCGCGGACGACCCCGGCTACGCCACGCGCCTCACAGGCACGGCCGCGTCGAGCACGCCGCCCTTCACCGTCCACCGCCGCGTGAGCCCGTCCGCCACCGACCCGCTCGCCAACGTCATCAGTACGACCGTCGCAGAGTATCAGGCGCTCACCGTGGGCGGCGGCTCGGCGCGCGCGCCGCTCGCCAACGGTGTGCCCTACACGTTCATCTTCACCGTCGAGCGCACCAGCGCGACCGACACGAAGGTGACGGTGGCGTTGACCGACGGCGGCTCCTTCAACCTGAACACGACGGCGACCGAGACGAGCGCGAACCCGGCGACGACCTTCGACTGGTTCGGCTTCCGCGTCCCGAACGGCTTCGCCTCGGACGTGAACTTCACACAGTGGTCGGCCGACTACACGCCCGCCGCCCCGTCATCACCGCGCAGCCGCAGCCCTCGAACCTGACGGTTCAGGTCGGAAGCCAGATCACGATGTCGGTCGCGGCCGACGGCACCGGGCTCTCTTACCAGTGGCTCAGGAACGGCGCGCCCGTCGCTAACGATTCGGCCGCGACGCCGACGCTCAACCTGACAAACGTGCAGGTCGCAGACACCGGCAGCTACACCGCGGTCGTCAGTAATGCGGGCGGCAGCACGCCCAGCACGCCCGTCCAGTTGACCGTCAGCGAGGGCGAAGTCGCCCCGCCGCCGACCATCAGCGCGCAGCCCGCGGACACGACTGTGACTAACGGTTCTCCCGCGAGCCTGTCGGTCGTCGCCGAAGGGCAGGGTCTCTTCTATCAGTGGTACAAGAACGGCGCGCTCATCCCCGGCGCGAACGCGCAGTCGCTCAACTTCAACGCGGCTCAGGTCGCCGACGCGGGCACGTACACGGTCGTCGTCAGCAACTCGGGCGGCAACGTCACGAGCGCCCCGGCGCGACTCCTCGTCGTCTCCGCGATGACGGCCACGGCCTTCGGCCCGGCCGCGGGCGCGACGGGCGTCAACACCGACGCGCAGCTCAAAGTAACCTTCGACCAGGCGCCGACCGTCGGCACCTCCGGCAAGGTTCGCATCTACAACGCAGCCGACAACTCGCTCGTTGACATGGTTGACCTCGGCGTTGACACGAACACCGGCATCCACGCGCCGGGGCCGCAGTCAGCACGCTCCATCGGCGGCTCGTCGTGGCAGTTCAACTATCAGCCGGTCATTGTTGACGGCAACACGGCGACCGTCTACACGAAGGTCAAGTTCGCCTACGGCCAGACCTACTACGTCACGATGGAGCCGGGTGTCATCAACGACGCCGCGGGCACGCCCTTCGTCGGTGTCAGTGACACGACGGCGTGGCATTTCTCGACGAAGTCGGAAGGCCCCGCAGTCGGCGCGGCCGAGCTGACCGTCGCCGCCGACGGCACGGGTGACTTCGACACTGTGC
>Ga0126304_10001079_pt1 | contig 12368 bp, 18 predicted proteins | sample Plot25_FD_92538 | JGI IMG/M metagenome (GOLD analysis project Ga0126304, IMG submission 92538) | Serpentine soil microbial communities from UC McLaughlin Reserve, CA, USA - Plot25 | ecosystem: Environmental > Terrestrial > Soil > Grasslands | place: USA: UC McLaughlin Reserve, Lake County... | reverse complement strand
ATAGTTGTTGTTGTTGTTGTTGTTGCTGTGGCTGTTCTTCTTGTTCTCCATTTAGATTTTTGATATTTGTTTAACTTTGTATGGATTATTGATTTAGTTATATTTTTCTTGTTATTTGTATTTGATAGCACTATAACAATTACCATTGTCAAATATAAAAGATAAGTATTACAATTATCTTATAATAAAAGCAACTAAAAAACAATTTTTTTATATGAATAATAAACTACTGATCTTTTTTTATAATATTATTGCTGTAACCTCCATCATTTTCTTATGTGCTTGTTACTGTTGTCACTAATACCTATTTTCCAACAGTCATTTAAAACATCTTTAGAATAAACGCAACAAACATTTCATAAATAGCATATAAAATATCAATATATGATAAATCATATAATAGCATACTAGAAAATGCCAGATGATGAAGCGAAACAAATAAAGGAAATTTTAAATGAAGCATTAATTAGTTCAGATAAGAATTTTAGAATAAAATCTATTGATAGAGTTGCACTTTATGGGAAAACTGCAATAACTCATCTTTTCAACTTCGGTAATACCATAAATGACATAGATTTGAAAAATTATACTATGACTAAGATACGAGAAATTAAAACAAAGAATGCTTAAATTTCTAGGTTATTTTTACTTCTATTATTAGATTATTTGGGAATGTGTTTTTTTATCTTGCTATAGATAATATGATTCAATTTAATTTAATAATTTTAATTAATTTATTTACATTGTAAAATATATTACTCTTTTAGGAGTGAATAACTGGATTAGATAATTCAACTTATAATATATTGTCTGCTTTAGGAAAAGATGCTGATTTTTTATACGATGATATTGATATATACATTCGTGATGCAGAAAGTGCAAACGAATCATAGTTAATAGAACAATAGAAAACTATTAGAAATGATCGCCAAAAACATGTAGAAATGTTAAAAGATGCTTTGAAAAAGAAGTTTACTACTACTTAGATAAATTCTAATAATTATGTTCTATTACCTTTATATTTTCTATCAAGTGTAGAAGGCTCTGCTTGATCTGGAATAGGAATAGAAGGATTACTAACTTTTCTTGTTGGTTTTGGTTGTTCATATAATTCTATTTCTTTTATTTCTTCAGTACTTAAATTTGGATTTGTAATTTCTTTTTTGTGGCTGGTGCTTCTATTGAATTTGGAATTCCTAGTATGAAATCTATGACTAACGAGTTTTATAATCTAATTAATAGTAATGATACAGAACAAAAATATTATTTAATGATATCTATCAATCAATGGAGAAAATACATTGAAAAGATAAAGTAGATATCGAATATATTATGTCTGTTATTCTTAATTTGAAAGATCATAATAACTTTTGGGAGAATATTGGTGATTTTGGAAGATTTATACTAAATAAAGAAAAACAAGATGTTAAAGAATCTTATTATCGATATGATAACAATGTAATAGATACTTTAGAAAAAGAATACAAAGACTTTATTCGTGAAAAGGTAATATTAAAAACTTCAGGAATAGATCATTCAAGAAATGTCTATGAAGATTTTTTTAGACAAATATGTAGTATTGCTACATGTAATAATGCTTCTCAGAAACCTCCAAATTTAAGTGATCCATATGAAAATACATATGGTAAATGGGTTTTTTTACAACAAACTATGACAATTCTCTAGAAGACTATTGGAAAAAATATAGGAAGTATAATGATTTGGATCTTGGCTTTAGGAAAAAAAACACTCACTATCCTTATAATAGAGGCTAATGAATTTGTTAATCGTACTCTTTCTAATAGACATAATGCAATTCAATTGGTAAAACTTCATGGATCAGTCAATTGGATAATAAATGATCAAGGTGAGTTGGAAGAACATGATTATAATGAAAATTATAAATCAATATCATCAAGAAGTGCTACTAATGAAATTAATGAGGATCTTATGGTATATCCTTTATTTTCTATGTTTCCCCTCTCCCTCTAGCAAGATATCTTTCCTATTAATAAAAGACTGTTATTGTGTTTGAAATATGCCAAATCTCGATCCATGGATAAATCAATTTGAGAATGACCAAGGAATAACTACCATAGCAACAACAACAACAACATTAGAAGAAGAAAAAAACAAATTTGAAAATTATCTGCTATTTGTTAGGACTGAATGTCAAAAAGCAATAGAGCGTAACTCACATCAAAATCCTACATTTCTTGAGCATTATCAAAATATTATAGAAATGATTGACTGGTGCACATTTGATAGAAAAAATGAGGATAAAGGAAATTCAAAAAATTATAATATGTGTGATTTTACCAATTGACAATAATTAATAGTTATAAATTTGAAAGCAATATTACTACTGCATTAAATAATGGCAAAATAGTAAACAAACCAAAAGGTTATAGATTTCAAATAGGTGACTATCTCATGTACAACAATGAAAAAGACATCTATTATAATTTAAGTTATGCACAAATAAGAAATTTGTATTGGAATAGTGATTTGATTGTTGGATATGTTGCTAGTGATGAGATAAATAATAATAATAATGGTAACAAAGATAAAACTTCAATGATAGAATTTTCTAAACATGACCAATGAAAATAGAAACGATTTCTTCAAATCACAATGATCAAAACAGTAGTGATGATGAATATATCAAGGAAGAGGAAGAAGACCGATTTGATGATGATATAGATGATTTCTATGAGGAAAATGATGACTTTGATGATGAAGAATAAAACGATATCGATAACGATGATAAGTATACGGAAAGTGAATAGTGAGAATGAGTTCTATCAATACAATTAATCCAAAACCTTGTAATTATGGATGTAATACCAGGATTTATTGGAATACCTCAGAAAATGCTTACTTTGAAGTATTTGCTAAAAAGAAACATATTTGTCCTAATAGGTCCAATGGTAAATCTGTAACAACACAATCAACTACAAATACCAATAAACCAAATTATTATTATAACAAGAAATCATATTATTCAAAAGAACCAAAACCTAAAATGTCCAATTCCTTCGAGTTATTGACTGGATCCATACAAGACATACAAAAGAAATATGAAATTCTGTCAGATATTGTAACTGAAGCAAATGGTAAAGTTCATGGTTCACAAAGAGATAGGGATCCAAAGACAGGTGTATTGGACCTTTTAGTATATTTTGAGGTGCCTGATGGAAAGAGAGAAGAATGTAAACAGAGATTCAATAATATAATTAGAAATAATCAAGTAATTTTACAAAGGTAAACAATTATTTTATTAATATATTGATTTAAATGCTTTAACGTTTTTTGGGTTTTTTAAGTTGGTTTCTAATAATAATACTGGACCAAGAGGAGAAGATATAGTAAAAATATACGAAGATAAGCATAGTGATTATACCATCCTAGCAGTTTTTGAGGGTAATTATGTCAGGTGGTCTAAGAGGGAGCAAGGAGACAACGGAGTGGAAGGCGAAGAAGTAACAACAATACAAGAATTTCAAAAAATGATTCAAAAAGAAGGATGGACAGAATTATATTACAACAACAAGAAGTATAAAAAATGAACTTCCTATTAGAAAGATCTATGAATATGAAGAAAAACATGGAAGTTTTGATTACAAATTCAAGAGGAAATAAGAGGGAAGAAGTTAAACAGAAATTCAATAATATTATTTGAAATAATCAAATGATTTACAAAAAAATTAATTAATTAATTATATTAAAAAAGAAAAATTGTAGATTAATTAATGCCCTTTATTGGATAATTCCCATACGAGATCATTAAACATGGTATTCATATGATCAATTTTAATTTCCATACCATCAAGTAAAGTAAGGGCTTCAGAAGTATCATTTGCTTTGATCAATTGTTTAACCTCATCGATATTATTTGCTAATTGGGAATGAGTAAATCTCATATGACTCATCAATTGTTCTGAAGCACCTATTTGGGCAGATACTATTTGTAGTGGAACAACAAAAAGAATTCCCACCATTAGTAGAAGTACTATTGACTTCATAGTAATATTATACTATTCAGTCTATTAAAGATTGAGAAGATTCAAAAGTAATCATTTTGCTTATACCCATGTTATTATAGAAAATTATTCATAATTTTTGTTTATACTTAACTTTTTTATATATCGACATCTAAATTAAAAATGGGGCTGTGTCTATCTTGAAGGTCATTTTAATGCTTCACGTTGATCCAAAGCAACGTGTATGTCCAAATGAGCCAGTCCCATATTACCTTTTAAATTGATATAATAAATACAGAACTTATCTTTCAGCATAATACATAGATTGTTCTATAAGATTGTTCTGTAATACTCTCCCTCTAATGAAAGTGTTCTAATTATTATATTCTATACTTTTTGCAAACCAGTGTTATGGGAAGAACAATACCATCTTTCAGAATTGCTGCTGTACTAGAGGAAAATGAATGGAAGCAATATCGAAAATATCTCAACAACAAGAAAGATAGAAAAGTATTAAGTGAAATGTTTTCAATTGCAAGACTGTATAATTCTGCTTGTTCCTATTCTGCAATACCAATCAGAATTTATCCTATTATGATGTCGATAGCATTACACCATTACAAGACTTTAAATGATAATACCTTAATATCGTGCCCAAATGGGCAGGACACTAACAATAACAATAATAACTCTATAATATTACAAAAGGAATTAGACAAATGGAAAACCTACTCTGACATTTTGAGAAAACCAAACAGAGATTTATTCAAAGAAATGTTACGATCTTCTTACAAATATTCATCTTCTATAGAAGCAAAAGGTGAGAACTATTCTACACAATCTTTACTAATGTCTTTGTTATTTGAACAACAGAAAATCATAATGAAAAAGTTATTCTAATAATCGATTTATTATAATATATCATTTCCTTTTATCACTTATACTACTATGGTAATAGAGTTACCTGCAATTGTTTTTAAAAATGAGATAGATGTTGGTGCAATAACTGGAATAGCAGCCCTTATTGCTACTGCTATTAGTTTTGCCATTACTTATAGCCGTAATCGCAAGTCTGAACAAATTCGTATTGTGTCAGATCTTTGGTATAAAATAGAAACTAGTATGAATAAAGTCCATAATAAAATAGAAGAATATGATAAGTTAGATTCAAATAGTGAAGAAGCAAAGAAATTGTGGCTTGAAATTTATCCTAATACTTCCTTTGCAGTTGGTCAAGCAGACTTCTTATCATATTTGATACTAGAAAAAGAGATTACAGATAAAAAAGTGATAAATTATTACAAAGTAGAGATAATTACCGTGTACTTGTTAACTAAGAAATTTATATATGATGACACATCTTTTGGATATATTTTGAAATTTAAAGATAAATATAGAAAAGATTTTGGGTCTGTAGAACCAGAGATAAAACTTGACTAAATAAAAAAATATGTTTGATATTTGATAAATATAAAAAGTTATATTTTAATTTATTTCCAATATCTTTTTCTTTTATTATTTGATATTCAGTATTTTAGTTAGTAGCAGGAAAGTGTTGTTTATATATGTTATTATTTATCTATATTTATAGCACTATTGCAACTATAATATGTGTAGCATCTATAGACAAGAAAGTATAATAAAGGTATTATATAGTAAGGAAAATTAATGATAAATAAAAAAAGGGAATTTAAAAATATCGTAATAGATAAAATCATTAAATCAGAATTAGATATTAGACAGGACATTAAAGATGATGGTTATTCGAATAATAGTAAAGGATCCAAAAGTGATAAAATGTTAACACCAACATTATTCAAAAATAGAAAAAAGGTACAGAAAGGTTCCAGAAAGTTTGGTAATTTGTTAAAAGTTAATTACCCTTTCAAAGAAATTAGGACAATCAACAAGGTGATATTTTTTCTATATTTTCTAATCATGGTTAGAAATAGTCAAAATTTCTCACCTTGTTTAAATTCTTAATAAACCATTAAAAATGACTATTTTATACTCTGAGCAACACCAAACAACGGATTTCATAACCATTAAGGGTATAAGGACTAGATTAGGTTTAGAAAAGAATGAACTAGGAATTTTTATAATTAGGGAATTAATAGATAATGCATTAGATTTTATCGAGTCTAACACTAAGGAATTTGTCAAATTAAATAGAAGTCCCTATATTCATTTAATTGCTTCAGAAGAAGAGAAAACCGAAATTGGAAAAGTTACCAAAGTTATTGTTAGAAATTCCAATCCTATTGGGATAGATGTGTTTACTGAAGATAAGATTAAAAAGATATTTGATTTTGACAATTACTATAGCAGCAAACGGAATCAATATCATATAAGCCATGGTGCATTAGGTGGAGCATTTAAAGAAATATTAGGAATCCCTTATGCCCTTGCAGTTGAGGATTCAAGTATTAATATTATGAATTATGAAGATTGGAAATATCCATTACAGATCAATATTTCAAATAAACAATTGATCGACGTTAGAATTGAAATAGTAGATAAGATTAGAAAAAAGATAAAACCAAAAATAATAGACAAGAAAATCCTGTTACTATTGGTATTGATAAAGATGACAATGACTATATTGAAATTATAACATTCATTCCTACAAAAGTATTAGATTATAAATATATTGATTCACTTTTTAAGAAATATGTATTAACAAATACTCATATAGATTTTAAATCCAAATTTGCTGATTCTAGTATTGAAAATGAATATGAAGCCATTCAAAAAATAAAAGACTGGAAAAACAAACAAAGTATCTACTACTACTCCCTAAACGAGTTTAAAGATTTAATACATAGTTTTGAATCAAGTAATGATTCTTTAAATGTGTATGAAGAGTTTATTCACACAGATTTTAGAGAAGGTTATACATTAGAAAAAACTAAGGAATTTGAAACATTAACGTTTGGTGAATTAAAACGAGATGATTCAAAAATTGAAAATATTTACCAATTATTAAAAGACCTTTAATTATATAGTCTTTATCTTGGTTGTTTTCTTGTAATTCTTGGACCTGTTTTGATAATCTTTTCTCATCATTAATTGTGAGATATGGAATTGAATTTAAATAATCATCTAAAAGTTCATCCATCTTAGGTCTATAATAATGAACAGTAATACCTGTATCATGACCCATCAAATATGATACATTAAGCGATTTCATGACTTTTTGACATTCGGTTTCAAAAAATTTTCGAAATCCATGTAAACTTTTAAATTCGTGTCTTCTTTTTCCATTGGGAAGTTCTTCTCTGACACCTTGAATCCTCCAGGAGTCGTTTATCATAGACCGAATTCCTTCATTCTTGAATTGAATAGGATGTTTGGCTGAACCTACAAAATTAGCATATTTATGGCTTCTTATTCTCCACAAGTTTCGCATCAGCCAACTTTCGCCAGTAATTCTTTCACCATGTGATTCACGAAAATCCATCCATTCTTTTAATGAATAATAGGCTTCAGAAGTAATAAATGAAAAATATTCTTTATTATTTTTGGTATCAAATATTATTATTTTTGCTGCAATAATAGCATTATCATGCAGATTTTTTTTATCTTTTATTGGAATAATATGTTTCCATTTTAAGTAATCCCAAGATCCAACTCTTATTCCAGAAGATAACATAGTTAAAACAATTGGTTTCATCCTTCTGTCAGGATATTCCATTAATTTTTTTATTTCATCGATAGAAGGAGGACGATCTTCTGTATTTTCACTTCCTTTTTTAATCCCTTTTGAGATAAATTTCCAATTAACAAGAATATTATTCATTTCACAAAATAATTTGACGGGTTTATAATAATTTTTGATTGTACCTGCAGAGATTTCGCCTTTTTCTACTCTACTATTTTGTAATGTAAAGAACCCAATTAATTGAGATTCAAGCCATTCTCTTCCACCATTTGCAATCATTAAATCACAAAATCTGTTTGCTTTTTCTTCTATTGTTATTCCATCAATCTTCAAAAAATCTAAAAATACTTTAAGACGTGTAGGATATTGCCTTTTTGACTCTGGTGCATTAAGAGCATAAATAAAACGAGAATAAGAAGATATTTTTGAATTGGAATTATTATTATTATTATAATTTTGGTGAATAGATGATGATATTGGTTGTGCTGTTATTTTTCTCAATATTTACGTCTTAATTATTCATAGAAAGTGGGCCTAATAAAGATGCATATATACCTCGGGCCCGGAGGGATTTGAACCCTCGGCCTGACGCTTAGGAGGCGTCCGCGCTATCCATTTTACGCCCTTATGGTCTGCGCTACGAGCCCACAATTATAAAAATACATATAGCATTAATTTAAGAGTTTATAGTTTTAAAACTGATTCCATAAATATAATAGAAAAGAAATTTAATATTTTTGAGAAATATTTGCTAGAAATAAGTCATATTCATATAGTTAATTGTGAACGCCTTTCAGCAAATTTACTAATAGAATATTATTAGGGTATTAGAATAAAAAAGATCAGATATGGAGATAATTTACAAAAAGCAAGAACAATAAACTTCATAAGAAAATTAGCAAATGGTTAAGTCCTATTCAATAACAAAACGGTGACTAATTGAAATCTATATAATTATAATAATATTTAAGCCTTTTTACATTATACTCTAATAAATAACATATTTTAATTAATATAGATATATTATTAATGAAAGATGAAAAATTATTTAATCAAATCAATTAAATTATAGTTTTTATATAACATATAAATATTTAAGACAATAGATCAAAAAGAAGATAGCAAACAAAAAATTCAATTTAAGAATAAAAATAAATACATATCAAAACCGCCATTTACATTTTATTATAAGGTATAGGTATTAATAAAATTTTATGAAAAAATTTAAGCATTGAATTTCTTCACTATGTAGTTAATATTAATCATGAATGCAAAAGAGCATAAATTCTAATTAAACAAAGAACTAATAATTTAACATAAAGAGATCAATTAGAAAAGGAGCTTTTTAAACGAAAGATACACTAAGATAATTGTCTATACTTAAAGAGGGAATATCTTGCAAAAATAAAGACTTATAATATGTAATTAATTTTTATTTTAGAAAAGTTTTCTAATAAGAAGAAGCTTGTTAGAATATGTCTAGTCCAAATGACATATTAAACAGATTATTTAAAGAAACTAAACCAGAAGATAAATTATATCCAAAAAAAGATAAGGAAACCCAAGAGTTGGATTTAGAAGAAATTTTAAATACTAATATTTACAATGTAATGCTAAATAGACGTTCACAAAGAAAATTTGAATCAAGAGAAATAGAAGACTGGAAATTAGAAATAATTTTTGCTGCTGCCGATACTGCACCTACAGCAGGAGGATTTCAAGGATTTGAAATATTTCATATTAAAAATTCTTATATAAAGGTAAAATTGGTTAATGCAGCAAATAACCAACCATACGTAAATGCTCCTCTAGTATTGGTATTTTGTATGAACCCGACGAGAGTTAAAATGAATTTTGCACCAAATATATTAAAGAAATTTTCGATTCAGGATGCAACATTAGCTGCAGCATATTCACAATTAGCCGCTCATTCACTTGGTCTTAGTTCCATTTGGATAGGAATGATTGATGAGAAAAAAGTCATGGAAGCAATAAATACTGATCTTATTCCATCCTCTATTCTGTGTATTGGTTATCCAAAAAAGCTTTTACAACCTAAATCAAAAAGAGTGTTGTCAGAATTAATTCATGTGGTATAACAATGTGCATGAAATTTATTAAAATTATTAATTATTGCAAAGATATTTTCTTAAAAGTATAAATAAAATAATTTTTTTGGAATTATATTACATTTGTATTCTGAATATTTATTCTGGACATAACCATTCTATTACTCTTTCAATATTATTACTCTTTAAATCAATACGAATAGGTCCAAGAGGTGATTCAGATTCATGTTCAACCAATACCATGACTCCTTTAGTCGCTACTTGTTTGTTAATATAAAACCACGTAGAATATTCGTATAAATTATAAAGTAATAATCTACGTAATACAGATGTAATATATCTATCACGTGTTTGATTATAAATTATATTTAGAACTTCTAAATTCTTAGATTTACCTATAATTCGATCTCCATATTTAAATTCTAAATTTATTCCTTCTAAAAGAGAATTAATACCTTTGATTATTATATCATAAGATTCTGTAGGATTAACTTTACAAGATACTTCTATTTCTATTTGTAAATTCGGAAATTTTGTTATTCTAATATTTTTTGTAATACTTTATCCACTTAATGAAGATATCCATTTTTTTGCTATAGATTTAGCCTTTTTCTTTAACTGATCTATAGTTATTTCATTATTAGATATCATTTCATCTGCAAATGCTATTGCTTCACTTACGCCAACAGATAATTCTCTTTTATCTCTAATTAAACAATCCTCAAGACTAGAAGGAGCATCAAGTCTAGATCTATTTTTTAAGTGTCTAAATCTAGTTAAGATAGATCCATGTATTGCTAGAATTTTTACTATCCCTATTTTTTTTAGTAATTCTATTTCATGGATACTCCTTATACCGTCAATTATAAATTTATCAAATGAGGAATCATAATACTTTTCGTTTATTTGATTAATTACAAGTTGAGCTATTGCACCGGGACCATGTTGCTTTCTTAAGTTTAACATTAGAATTCCTAAGTTTTTATCATTTAATTCTAAGTTTTTTCTGTTAGCTTCCATCCGAATACAATCTCCCATATTTATTAAAATAAAACCTTCACCTCTTATTGCTTCTGCTACTGTAGATTTTCCCGCACCAGGCATTCCTGTTAAACAAATTATAAATTTTTGTTTGATATATTCTTCACCATAATTACTTAAATTAATTATAAGTATTTTATCAACTTTTTCATGATAGTAATACAAAATCCATTTAATAAATAATAATCATCGACAAAGTAAAGAATTTATATACTTTTCAGAATTCCTATTTAATACCTATGAATTGTCAAATTTTTGATTTAGAAAAAGTAATCTCAGCAATTCCCAATTCACAATAATTTCATAATTTTTTGAATGTAGAAACTATGGAAGTGGGGTATAATAAATTTAAAGAAAGGTCAAAAAGATACTCAACAACCTCATTCATTTGATGAAATTTACTATATAATAAATGAGTATGGAACAATAGAGATAAATGGAATTAACAATGATGTTCATACGGGAAAAATAATTTATATTCCAAAAAATGTTCGTCATTCATTTCATGCAAATAGTGATAAAATAATTGTCTTATACGTAATCTCTGGTTCTTTCTTAAACTAGTATATAGATGACATCAACAATTAAAGTTAGCCAATTAACTTAATTTGTAAAATATAATAATATTAAAAAGAAAAATACAAATAACATAGAATTAGCTTCATTACTATGCCAATAACTGATGCTACTAAAAAACAAATAGCACAACAGCGGAGATTATTTTACAAGATATGTTTTAAATGTGGAGGTAGAAACCCAATTTCTTCTGAAAGATGCAGAAAATGCCATAGTGAAAATATGAGATTGAAAAATAGAAATACTGGAGCTAAAAAATAAATTTAATGGTTTATTGTATTTTATTTCGTTAAATACCTTTTTGATTTACCAATAGTTAGCTTTAACTTTTTCAATAGCATTTTCATGTTCAGGTCCTTTACTCCTTGCAAATTTCTCCATTGATGAAAGTGGTATTCCACCTAATGTTCTTGCTAATGTGGAGAAGAAAGTATTTTTGACGGTATTGTCTCTACCTACTTTTGACATAAACTTTTGTATTCCATATTTAAAATTGTGCTGCCATGTCTTGTACATTACGGCTAATTTTCCTGGATCCATTGTATTACCAATGTCAAAGAAGTTAGATTTTTCCAGTAATCCAATAGGAACAAATGTAAGAGGAGTTACAGTAAATTTAGAGTCTGGTTGTTCTGTTTCTAGTTCATGAATAAGTCTAATTGTTTCCCAGCTATCATCCATAGTCTCATCATTATCCAATCCCATAATCAAAGTAAATGCAGGAACCCAATAATGTTCATTTAATGTTTTAACACCTTCTTTAACTACCCAATGCCATTCAGCAGGTTTAAATGGTGCTAATTTTCTATCAGCATATTTTCCTATTAATCTTATGCTACCTGTTTCAAGTCCACATTGTATACCAATGAAGTTATTAGGCCCAGATTTTATTATCTTTGAAACATTCGAAACGAGTCTTTCATCAGCTATAGCACCTGCCAAGGTACCATGTGTAGGATTAGTATGTTCTATTCCTGTATCCATAATTCCTTTAAAAAGCTCTTCAATTGCTTCTCTATTAGGGGCCATATTTTTTGT
>Ga0126304_10001077_pt1 | contig 12377 bp, 13 predicted proteins | sample Plot25_FD_92538 | JGI IMG/M metagenome (GOLD analysis project Ga0126304, IMG submission 92538) | Serpentine soil microbial communities from UC McLaughlin Reserve, CA, USA - Plot25 | ecosystem: Environmental > Terrestrial > Soil > Grasslands | place: USA: UC McLaughlin Reserve, Lake County... | reverse complement strand
TCCTGAGGGTGCTCGAGCGCAAGCAGAGCATCGTGCAGGTGCGCACCGTGGTGCTGATCGCGCTCCTCGCGCTCGTCCGGAAGTCCATCATCCTCGACGCATCGAAGTGCCGCTGACGCTCCTCGGCCTCGCCGCCGCGATCCTCGCGCTCGGCGCGGTCCACTGGCTCGTGCGCGATCAGGCCCGCAAGGATACGGCGGAGCCGCCGACCGCAGGTGCCGCTTAGCGGAGGCGAGCGGGAGAGCGGTTGCGGGGCCCTTTTACCGCGGATGGCGAGACCCGGTTTCCGACATCTGTATCTGGGCTGCTGCACCAGCCAGCGCGGCATCAAGGAGCTTGAGCGTGGCGGCGAGCAGCGCGTCCGAGACCGGGGGAAGCGGCTTGTAGTAGGTCGTGTCGTTGCGCGCCTTGTGGATCAGGATGATGGCGGAAACGGCCCCGGCGAAAGGAGCGTCCTTGGTGAGCTCGCCGATGGCCAATTGCAGTGCCGTCGACCGATGTCCCTCGCCGCCTGTCCTAAGGCCACGATCGGTGAGAAATGCCATGGCCAAGGCATGCAGTCCGTCGTAGGCAAGCAGGAACCGGCCTATCGTGGACTTCGCCGCGTCGGCATCTTCCCGGAGCTGCTGCGCATTGAGGAGGTATTGCCGGATCAGAGGGCCGTCACGAGCCGCTTCCTTCAGGGCTCCCGTCTCGATCAGATTCGCGATCCGCTCGTCGAGGCTCATTTCCGATCACCATGATCTTGGGTCCGGCAGCGACAGCGCCACCGACCGAGCTCTCCTGCCAATTTGCCCATTGCCCGGCATCCACTAGGCTGAGATGGATCGGGCGACCAAGATCCTTCTCGGCCTCCGCCAAGGGCCCGCTGATCTCGAAAAGATCGACATCGCCGATGACGACAAGATCAATGTCGCTCGTCGCGCCGGCCGTACCGGTCGCCATGGAACCGAACACGAAGGCCGTCTCGATCCGGTCCGATGCGGGGCGGAGAGCCTCCCGGAGCCGCTCGGCGAGGCCGAAGGTCTTCATGCCCAAGGACCGCAGCTCGGGATAAAGTGGGTGCGCCGTGTTGATCGTGAACAGCCTTTGGTTTCCGGCTCGCCTGTCGTTGACGATACCGGCTCTGCGAAGCGTCTCCACGACTTTCTGGGTGCCGCCTCGGCCGCCGCCAGCGGCCCGGATCAAATCCGACAGGCTGTAACTTCGCTCTGGATGCAGGAGAAGCGGTTCAAGGACGCGCTGCATCCCTCGCGGCACCAGAAAGTCCAACGTGCCCATGAACATCGTCGTACCATTTCTGGGTATGAACATACCTAGGCAAGGTACGAATTTCAAGGTGCGGAAGCGCGTCAAAAGGCGGTGGACGACACCGCACATCCCACTAGCCTCAACCAACTCCGGGGCGTGTCCAAAGCCCAACAGCTGTGGCAATGGGTGCCTCATCATGCGGATTCTTCTGATCGGCTCGGGCGGGCGCGAGCATGCGCTGGCCTGGAAGCTCGCCTTGAGCCCGCTCTGCGAGCGCCTGTTCATCGCGCCCGGCAATCCCGGCACGGCGCAATGCGGCACGAATCTCGCCGTCGACGTCGCCGATCACGCGGCGGTCGCGGCGGCTGCCCGCGGGGAAGGGATCGATCTCGTCGTCGTCGGCCCGGAGACGCCGCTCGTCGCCGGCCTCGTCGACGACCTCGCGGCGGCGGGCGTCAAGGCGTTCGGGCCGAGCCGCGCCGCGGCCGAGCTCGAAGGCTCGAAGGCGTTCACCAAGGAGCTTTGCGCCGAGGCCGGCATCCCGACGGCGCGCTTCCGGCGCTTCACCGATCCGGCGGCGGCCAAGGCCTATGTGCGGGCCGAGGGCGCGCCGATCGTCGTCAAGGCCGACGGGCTTGCGGCCGGCAAGGGCGTCGTCGTCGCGGCAAGCGTCGCCGAGGCCGAGCGCGCCATCGCCGACATGCTCGGCGGCGCGCTAGGCCAAGCCGGGGCCGAGCTCGTCATCGAGGAGTGCCTCGTCGGCGAGGAGGGGAGCCTGTTTGCGCTCTGCGACGGCACGACCGCGGTCCCGCTCGGCACCGCCCAGGACCACAAGCGCGCCTTCGACGGCGACCGCGGCCCGAACACCGGCGGCATGGGCGCCTACTCGCCGGCCCCGGTGCTGACGGCCGAGATCGAGGCGCAGGCGATGCGCACGATCGTCGCGCCGACGCTTGCCGCGATGCGGCGGCGCGGCACGCCCTTTACGGGCGTGCTCTACGCCGGGCTGATGCTCACGGCCGAGGGCCCGAAGCTGATCGAGTACAACGTCCGCTTCGGCGACCCGGAGGCGCAGGTACTGATGCCGCGCCTGACGAGCGACCTCGTCCCGGCGCTGCTTGCCGCCTGCGAGGGCCGCCTCGCCGACGTCGAGCTGCGCTGGTCGGCCGACGCGGCGCTCGCCGTCGTGATGGCGACGAAGGGCTATCCCGGCACCTACGCGCGCGGCTCGGAGATCCGCGGCGTCGCCGAGGCCGAGGGAATGGACGGCGTGCGCGTCTTCCACGCCGGCACGAAGCGCGACGGCGCCCGCCTCCTCGCCGATGGCGGACGGGTGCTGAACGTCACCGCGACCGGGCGCACGGTGGCGGACGCGCAAGCCCGCGCCTACGCGGCGGCGGAGCGGATCGACTGGCCGCAGGGGTTCTACCGGCGCGATATCGGGGCGAGGGCCGTGGAGCGGGAAGGACGCTGACAAGCCCGGCCAATTCGTATATACTCCAGCTAGATGGTATATACGAGAGCCGCATGGCTGTGCTGATCAAGGACGAGGAGGCCGATCACCTGATCCGGGAGCGTGCCCGGCGGACCGGCGAAACCGTCACCGACGCCGTCAAGCAGTCCGTTCGCGAGCGCCTGCAGCGTGTGCCGCCGTCCGAGGGCGAGGTGGCGAGACGCAAGCGCAGGCTCAAGGAACTTTGGGCCTATTTCGATTCCCTGCCGCGCCAGAACGAGCATCTCACCGACGACGAGATCATCGGCTACAACGAGCATGGGCTCTTCGTGGTCGACACCGCCCTTCCCTCCTAGCTGGTACCAAGAATGGCTGTTCTGATCCGGGCCAAGCGCGTTGAAGACAAGATTCGGAAACTCGCCAGGCAAAACGGCGAGACCCTCACCCGTGCCGTTGAAAAAGCTGTCGACAGCCAGTTGGCCGCGATGATTCCGGCACCCAAAGGGCGTGTCGACTGGGCGAGGCTGGAGTCGCTCCAGGCCGCGATCGAAGCGATGCCGACCTAGACGGCCGCTCTCCGGAAGAGATCATCGGCTTCAACGAGCGTGGCCACTTCGACTGATGGTTGTCGATACATCCGCGCTCATCGCAATCGCGCTTCGCGAACCCGAATGGCGGGTCTTGGCGACCGTGATCGACGCGAGCGATCTTCCCATGATCGCCACCGTCAATTGGGTCGAGGCCGGCATGGTGATGGTCGGCAAGAAGGACGACGTCGGTGCGCTGGCGATCGTCACCTCGCTAGGGATCGAGATCGAAGGAATCGGCCGCGCCGAAGCCATCGAGGCGCGGCGGGCCTTCGTTCGCTACGGCAAAGGCCTGCATCCCGCGCGCCTCAACTTCGCCGACTGCTTCGCCTACGCCCTCGCGAAGGCGCGCGGCGTGCCGCTGCTCTTCAAGGGTGACGACTTCGCCAGGACTGATATCGTGCCGGCGTGGCGGCCCTGAGCCCGGAGCGCATGACCGACGACCTCTTTCCCGGCTTCGCGTCGCATTGGATCGACGGCGAGGCGGGGCGCGTCTTCGCGCGCTCGGGCGGCAGCGGGCCGCCGCTCGTGCTGCTGCACGGCTTCCCGGAGACGCATGCCTGCTTCCACCGCATCGCGCCGGCGCTCGCGAAGACGCACACGGTCGTCTGCCCGGATCTGCGCGGCTACGGCTGGTCGTCGGCGCCGAAAGGCGATCCCATGCACGAGACCTACTCGAAGCGCGCCATGGGCCGCGACGTGATCAGGGTCATGGAGAAGCTCGGTCACGTGCGCTTCGCGCTCGCCGGCCACGACCGCGGCGCCCGCGTCGCCTACCGCCTCGCCCTCGACGAGCCTGGCCGCGTCGAGCGGCTGGCGCTCCTCGACATCGTGCCGACCTTCGCCAACTGGCAGCGCATCCGCGAAGGCCAGGCCGACGCGCCGCACTGGGACTACCTCGCGCGGCCGTTCCCGCAGCCGGAGACCGAGATCGGCCGCGACCCGCTCGCCTATTTCGACGGCCTCCTCGCCAAATGGTCGAAGGATGGCACGCTCGAGGCGTTCGATCCGCGGGCGCTCGCGGCCTACCGGCAGAGCTGCAACGAGCCCTCGCGCATCCACGCCTTCTGCGAGGACTACCGCGCCGGCGCGACCGTCGATCTGCGCCAGGACGAGGCCGATCTCGCCGCCGGCCGCACCATCGCCTGCCCGGTGCTCGTCGTCGTGGCGCAATTCTACCTCACCCGCGGCGCCCGCGCGGATGCCGAGGCGCCGCTCGCGGTCTGGCGCCGGAGCTTCGCGCCCCAAGCCACGGGCGCCGAGGTCGATTCCGGCCATTTCGTCGCCGAGGAGGCGCCTGAGGCGACGCTCGCCGCGCTGCAAGCCTTCCTCGGAGCACCGCAGCGGTGAGCGCCGCCGCCGACCGCCAGGCGACCTATTCGGGCACGAAGCCGGTGCCGGAGAACCTCGCCTTCGACACCGCGCGGCTCGCGGCCTGGCTTAGCCCCCGCATCGACGGCTTCGAAGGCCCGGTCGAGGCGCGCATGTTCAAGGGCGGGCAGTCGAACCCGACCTATCTGCTGTCGACGCCCGCCCGCGCTTATGTCCTGCGCCGCAAGCCGCCTGGGAAGCTCCTCGCTTCGGCGCACGCGGTCGACCGCGAGTACCGGGTGCTGTCGGCCCTGTACCGACAGGGCTTTCCGGTCGCCGAGCCGCTTGCCTATTGCGACGACGACGGCGTCGTCGGCACCGCCTTCTACGTCATGGCCCATGTCGAGGGCCGCGTGTTCTGGGTGCCGGCGCTGCCCGACTCGACGCCGGCCGAGCGCAGCGCCCTCTACGAGACCATGAACGAGACCTTCGCGCGGCTGCACGCCTTCGACCCGGCGGCGATCGGCCTTGCCGATTTCGGGCGTCCCGAAGGCTACGTGGCGCGCCAGGTGAAGCGCTGGTCGGAGCAGTACCGGGCCAGCGAAACCGAGACCATCCCGGAGATGGACCGGCTCATGGCCTGGCTGCCGGAGCATGTGCCGCCGACCGCGCGCCCGGCGCTCGTCCATGGCGACTACCGGCTCGACAATCTGATCATGCACCCGAGCGAGCCGCGGGTGCTCGCCGTGCTCGACTGGGAGCTTGCGACGCTCGGCGACCCGAACGCCGATTTCGTCTACCACCTGATGGCCTGGCGGATGCCGATCGAGAAGGGCGGCGGCACCGGCACGCTCGTCGGGCTCGATCTCGCCCGGCTCGGCATCCCGACGCTCGAGGACTACGCGGCGGCCTATGCCCGGCGCATGGGCCTCTCCGAGATCCCGCATTTCGAGACGCTGCTCGCCTACAACTTCTTCCGCCTCGCCGCGATCCTGCAGGGCATCGTCGGCCGCGTCCGCGACGGCACCGCCTCGAACGAGAACGCCGCCGCGATGGCCGCGGAGGTGCGCCCGCTCGCGGCGGCGGCGTGGGACTGGGCCGTGAAGGCGGGAGCGCGGTAGCCCGGCTCGCTACACCGCCTCGAGGAAGCGCTCGGCCTGCTCGAGGTCGACGGATACAAGCTGCGACACGCCGCGCTCCGCCATGGTGACGCCGAAGAGGCGGTTCATGCGCGCCATGGTGATCGGGTTGTGGGTGATGACGACGAAGCGCGTCTCGGTCTGGCGCGCCATGTCGTCGAGGAGGTCGCAGTAGCGCTCGACATTGTGGTCGTCGAGCGGGGCGTCGACCTCGTCGAGGACGCAGATCGGCGACGGATTGGTCAGGAACACGGCGAAGATCAGCGCCGTTGCGGTCAGCGCCTGCTCGCCGCCGGAGAGCAGCGTCATCGTCGTCGGCTTCTTGCCCGGGGGCTTTGCCAGGATCTCGAGGCCGGCCTCGAGCGGGTCGTCGGAATCGACGAGGGTCAGCTCGGCGGTGCCGCCGCCGAACAGCGTCGTGAACAGGCGCCTAAAGTGCTCGTTGACGATGTCGAAAGCGGCGAGCAGCCGCTCGCGGCCCTCGCGGTTGAGGCTACCGATCGCCTGGCGCAGGCGCTTGATCGCCTCGACGAGGTCGTCGCGCTCGCCGATGAGGGTCGTGCGCTTGGCGTCGATCTCGGCAAGCTCCTCCTCGGCGCGAAGGTTGACGGCGCCGAGGCGCTCGCGCTCGCCCTTGAGGTTGGAAAGGCGCGTCTCGACCTGCGTCAGGTCGGGCAGCGGCGCGTCGGCCTTGAGGCCGGCGAGCTCGGCGAGCCCGGCCGGCGTCGTCTCGAGGTTGTCGGCGATCGAGCGGGTGATCTCGGCGAGGCGCCGCGTCGCGGCCTCGAAGCGCGCCTGCGAGCCGGCCCGCGCCTCGCGCGCGGCCGAGAGGGCTTCGAGCGCGTCGCGGGCGGCGCGGTCGGCCTCGGCGAGCCCGGTCTCGGCCTCGGCGAGGCGGTCGGCGGCGTCGCGGCGTCGGCCTTCCGCATCCTCGACCTCCGCCATCAGCGCGCGGCGGCGCAGGATGAACGCGTCCGGCATCTCGGCAAGCGATTTGCGCTCGCCCTGCAGGCGGGCGAGCCGGGCGGTGTATTCCTCGACGGCGGCGCCGGCGCGCTCGGCGCGCTCGCTCCACAGCCGTATCTCGGCAGCGATCGCGTCGCGGCGGCGGGCCGCCATCTCGGCCTCGCGGATCAGCGTCTGCAGCGCCGCGCGCGCCTCCGAGGCTTCGCCGCGGCGCTCGGCGACCGCTGCTCGAAGCTCGAGGAGACGCGCTTCGAGCGCCGGCGCGTGGCTAAGATCGGCGAGCGCATGCTCGGCTTGCGCCCGGCGCTCGCGGGCTTCGGCTTCGTTCGCCGCCAGGCGTTCCGCCGCCTCGTGCAGTGCCGAGCGCTTCGCGGCGGCGTCGGCTTCGCGGCGCTCGGCGGCGATCAGGCGCTCGCGGGCAAGATCGAAAGCGCGCCGCGCGCCTCTTACGGCTTCGAGCGCGGCGCTTTCGGCCGACGCCGCGGCGCGCACCGCCGCTTGCGCGCTCTCGGCTTCGGCGCGCTCGCGGTCGGCGATGGCGCGGGCCTCGGCTAACGCGCGCTCCAGGTCGCCGAGGCGGTTCTTCTCGGCAAGCCGCCGCGCCGCCGCCGAGGGCGCGTCGGCCGCCGCCGTGAAGCCGTCCCAGCGCCACAGATCGCCCTCGCGCGAGACGAGCCGCTGGCCGGGCCTGAGCTGCGCCCGCAGGGCGGCGCCGTCGTCGCGCGCGACGATGCCGATCTGCGCCAGCCGCCGCTTCAGCGCATCCGGCCCCTGCACGAAATCCGACAGCGGGCGCACACCCTCGGGCAGGGCGGGGTCGTCGGCGCCGTCGCCGCTCAACGCCCAATGCACCGGCGCCGACGTCGTCGAGGAGCCTTCGAGGTCCTCGCCGAGCGCCGCGCCGAGCGCCGTCTCGTAACCCTTCGCGACGGCAATGAAGTCGAGCACCTTCGGCCACATGTCGTCGGTGCCCGAGGCGAAGAGCTTGGCGAGGGTGCGGACCTCGGTCTCGAGGCGCTGCGCGGCGCGCTCGGCGTCGTTTGCCGGACCGCGGCCGCGCGCCTCCGCCTCGCGCGCGCCGGCAAGCACATTGCGGGCTTCGGCCGAGCGCTCATCGGCGCTGCGCAGCGTCTCCTCGGCGGCAGCGAGCGCGGCGGTAAAATCCTCGGCCGGCGCGCTCGCCGCGGCGGCCTCGATCGCGGCGAGGTCGCGCTCGACGCGGGCGCGCTCGGCGGCGAAGCGCGCGGCGCGCTCGTTCTCCTCGCGCAGGCTGCGATCGAGCGCGCTTTTTCGGGCGTTGAGGTCGGAGACTTGCGCCTGCAGCTCGCCGAGCTCGGCCTCGACCGCGGCGAGCGCCGCCTCGGCGGCGTCCAGGCGCGCTTCCGCCTCCGCTTTCGCCGCCTCGGCGCCGGCGCCGTTGCGGGCGAGCTCCTCGTCCTCGCCCTTGAGCCGCGCGATCGTCGCGGCGCCGTCGGCCTGGGCCGCATTCTGGCGGGCGATGTCGCGCTCGAGATCGGCGATCTGGCGCTCGAGCTCCTCGAGGCGCTCGCGGGCGCGGCGCTCCTCCGCCTCGAGCTCGTTCCTTGCATGCGTCAGGCGCTGCAGCGCCGCCGCCGCCGCCGCCTCGGCTTCGCGCAAGGCCGGCAGCGCATGCGCTGCGACCGCCTGCGCCGTCGCGGCGTTCGCCTGCGCGGCCTGCGCGTCGGCGACCGCGTTGAGGTCCTGGCCGGCTTCGCGCTCGGCCGACGCCGCCTGCTCGCGCGCCTCGGCATAGCCGATCGCGAACAGCAGCGCCTCGAGGCGGCGGATCTCGGCCGAGACGTTCTTGTAGCGCGAGGCCTGGCGGCCCTGCTTCTTGAGGCTGTCGACCTGGGCGTCGATCTCGCGCAGCACGTCGTCGACGCGCAGCAGATTGTCCTCGGCGGCCTTGAGCCGCAGCTCCGCCTCGTGACGGCGGGCGTGCAGCCCGGCGATGCCGGCCGCGTCCTCGAGGATGCGGCGGCGCGCCTGCGGCTTTGCGGCGATGATCTCGCTGATCTGGCCCTGGCGGACGAGCGCCGGCGAGCGCGCCCCGGTCGCGGCGTCGGCGAACAGCAGCTGCACGTCGCGGGCCCGCACCTCGCGGCCGTTGATGCGGTAGGTCGAGCCCTCCTCGCGCTCGATGCGGCGCGAGACGTCGAGCTGCGTCGCGTCGTTGAACGCCGCCGGCGCCTTGCGCTCCTCGTTGTCGATCGCGAGGTGCACTTCGGCCGTGTTGCGCGACGGCCGGTTCGCCGAGCCGGCGAAGATCACGTCGTCCATGCCGGAGGCGCGCATGCTCTTGTGCGAGGTCTCGCCCATGACCCAGCGCAGCGCCTCGACGAGGTTCGACTTGCCGCAGCCGTTCGGCCCGACGACGCCGGTGAGCCCGGGCTCGATGATGAAATCGGTCGGCTCGACGAAGGATTTGAAGCCGACGAGGCGAAGGCGCGTGAGCTTCACGGGCCGGCCCTACCCGTCACGGCGACTTGCCCCACCCCGCTCGCGCCTTCCGGCGCGAGTCGGCCCTCCCCCGCGGGGAGGGATTTCAGAGGGCCGGTCATCGCCAAGAATCCCTCCCCGCAGGGGAGGGGCAGGGGTGGGGTCGGCCGCGAGAGCGGCCGGGCGCTAAACCCCGAGCAAGGGCTTGAGGATCTTCTCGAGCTCGTCAATCGACATGTTCCCGCTGACGCGCTGGCCGTTGATGAAGAAGGTCGGGGTCGAGCTGACCTTGAACTTCTCCTCGCCGCGTTTGCGCACCGCGTCCACAGCGTCATAAAGCTTCGAATCCTGCAAGCAGCTCTCGAATTTTTCCTTGGAAAACCCGGCCTGGCGCATCATCTGCTGCAGCGCGTCGAGGGGCTTCTTCGAGAACGCCCAGGCGCTCTGCTGATCGAACAGGAGGTCGGTGATCGGATAGTATTTCGCCTCGCCGTCGCAGCGCGCCAGCATGAAGCCGGCCTTGGCGAGCGGGTCGAGCGGGAACTCGCGCAGGATGAAGCGCACCTGCCCGGTGTCGATGTAGCGCTTCTTCAGCTCCGGCCAGGTGTCCTTGTGGAACGCCGCGCAGTGCGAGCAGGTGAGCGAGGCGTACTCGACGATCGTGACCTTGGCGTTCGCCGGCCCGAGCGCCACGTCGCCGAGGGGGCCCGGCGCCGCGAGCTCGTCGGGCGAGACGTTCTGCGCCAGCGCCGGAAAGCCCGGCAGGAGCGCGGCCGCGGCGGCGGCCGAGCCGAGGAGAACGAGGGCCTCGCGGCGGGTGATCATGGATTGGCTCCGGGAAGGACGACGGTTGCCCCTCGGTTAAGACCTCGGGCAAAATGTGGCAAGGCGCGCCGGCTCACGCCTTCGTGCGGGCGCCAGCGACGACCGCGCTGCCGAGCCGCGTGAGCGCCTCGCGCAGCGGCTCTTCCGCGATGCCGGCGGTCGTCTCGGCGAGCCGGGCGTGGTCCTCGGACGAAAGCTCCGGCAGCGCCGGGCGCGCCGGCCTGGGCCGCGGCACCGGGCCTTGCTTCAGGACCAGCCGGCCGACGCAGCGCCAGCCGTAATGGGCGTTGATGCGCTCGATGAGGAGCGGCGCGAGGTGCTGCAGCTCGAGCGCGAAGGCGCTCTCGACGCGCACGACGAGCGCCGCCGGCTCCGGCCGCGCGTCGGGGTCGGGCCGCCCGCGGCGCGGCCATTCGAGCCGGACCGGGCGCGAAAACGCCGCCAGCCGGTCGCCGGCGATCTCGGGCCAGGCCGTGATCACGTCGGAAGCCGCGAAGCCCTGCGCGCGGAGCGCCGGGCCGAGGCAGCTGTCGACGAAATCGGCGAGGGGCTTCGGACGGGCCATCGGTTCGTTCTGGAGAAAGCCGAGCGCCGCCTTGGATCGCCGGCGCCGGCTCGCTATCGAGGCGCATGCTAGCGGTTCCGCCTCCCGCCTCAAAGCCCGAAGCGGGCGAGCTTCTCGCCTGGTACGACCGGCACCGCCGCGACCTGCCCTGGCGCGCGAAGGCCGACGCGCCGGCCGATCCCTATCGGGTCTGGCTGTCGGAGATCATGCTGCAGCAGACGACGGTTGCGGCCGTGAAGCCCTTCTACGAGCGCTTCCTGCAGCGCTTCCCGACGGTCGCAGCGCTGGCCGAGGCGCCGGTCGAGCAGGTGATGCAGGCCTGGGCCGGGCTCGGCTATTACTCGCGCGCCCGCAACCTCCATGCCTGCGCGAGGGCCGTCGCCGAGCGCCACGGCGGGCGCTTCCCCGACACCGAGGCGGGCTTGCGCCGCCTGCCTGGCATCGGTGCCTACACCGCGGCGGCGATCGCGGCGATCGCGTTTAATCGCCCCGCCGCCGCGGTCGACGGCAATGTCGAGCGCGTGGTGTCGCGGCTGTTCCTCGTCGAGACGCCGCTGCCGAAGGCAAAGCCCGTGATCCGCGACCTCGCCGAGGCGCTCGTGCCGGCCGAGCGGCCCGGCGATTTCGCGCAAGGCCTGATGGATCTCGGCGCGACGATCTGCACGCCGAAGCGCCCGGCCTGCGCCATCTGCCCATGGCTCGGCGCCTGCCGGGGGCGCGCGGCGGGCGTGCAGGAGACGCTCCCGCGCAAGGCTCCGAAGGCGGAAGGCGTGCTGCGCCGCGGCGCCGCCTTCGTGGTGCTCCGCGGGGACGATTGCGTGCTCCTGCGGACGCGGCCGGCGTCCGGCCTGCTTGGCGGCATGGACGAGGTCCCGACGAGCGCATGGTCGCCGGATTACGACGCCGCGAAGGCGCTACGCGATGCGCCGCTCGAGGCCGGCTGGCGGCGGCTCCCGGGCCTCGTCCGCCACACCTTCACGCATTTCCCGCTCGAGCTGACGGTGCTCGTCGCGACGGTCGCAGCCGGAACGCCAGCGCCAGCGGGAACGCGCTTCGCGCCGCGCCGCTCGCTCGCCGAGGCGGCGCTGCCCGGCGTCATGCGCAAGGTGCTGGCGCATGCCGACGTCGCTCCGGCCCCACCGGCGCCCCGGCGGGGGTGACCCGCATCACATTCGGCCGCGCCTCGCCATGGTCTTGTGAGCGCTGAGCCCGCGCAAGGCGGGTCGATCAGCCATGGAGAGCAAGATGTCATTCACGACGACGATGGCGGCGCCGCAGGCCTCGGGCGCGAGCGCCGCAAGCGGGCTGCGCTGGATGCTCGACGCAACCGCCAAGGGCTTTCGCCCCTGGTCGGCGGCGCTGGAGCGGCGCCGGACGCAACGCCTGCTGGCGAGCCTCGACGACCGGACCCTGAGGGATATCGGCCTCGCGCGGTCGGACGTCATGTGCTGGACCGACGCGCTCCGGCCCGGGCCATAAAGCATGATCCCGAAAAGTGGCTACCGGTTTTCGGAAAAGATCATGCTCAAACAAAGAAGTAGAGCGCGATGACGACTCGACGAGACGTCATCGCGCTCTGGCGCCGCGCCGGCGGCGCCGCGGCGCATTTCGCGCCGGCCGCGGCGCGAAACCGGGACGACAACACCCGGAAACATTTCGCGCCTAAGGCTCCTCGCGCGGCCAAGCCGGCGCTGCTCGCTGCCCGCCGATTCGCAACACCGATCGATTTGACGGGCCGGGGGGCCGAGGCGTCGAGGAGGCGCCTGTCATGCAGGAGACATCGACACTTGCGGCCATCCTGGCCGCCAACCCGTTCTTTC
>Ga0126304_10001076_pt1 | contig 12386 bp, 12 predicted proteins | sample Plot25_FD_92538 | JGI IMG/M metagenome (GOLD analysis project Ga0126304, IMG submission 92538) | Serpentine soil microbial communities from UC McLaughlin Reserve, CA, USA - Plot25 | ecosystem: Environmental > Terrestrial > Soil > Grasslands | place: USA: UC McLaughlin Reserve, Lake County... | reverse complement strand
CGATTCCCCGATTACCTCCGGTGACCAGCACGGACCGGCTCACGGCACACTCCCTTCTTCGATGCGCGCCGAGGCTATCGGCCTACGTCGCGAGCGGGTCAGGCGTCCTCTAGCCGGAAGCCGATCTTCATGCCGACCTGGAAGTGCTGCACGGTGCCGTCGACGAGCTGCCCCCGGACCTCCGTCACCTCGAACCAGTCCAGGTGACGCAACGTCTCGCCCGCGCGTGCGACGCCGTTGCGGATCGCCGCGTCGATGCTGTCAGTGGACGTCCCGACGATCTCGGTGACCCGGTACGTGCGATTCATCTCGGCTCGTCCTCCCTCGTCCGGTACAGGTTCACTCAATGATCTCGCAGCCGCGCCGCCGAAGGGTAACGTGAAGTAGTGGGGACGACCTGGAGGCTCCGATGAGCACTCCCGAGCAGCGGCGGCACCAGCCGGTCCAGTCGGTTACGACCGCCAGGACTCCGCACAGCGACGACGTCGACGCCCGCCAGCGCCGTTACCTCATCATCATGGGCGTCCGGATCGGCTGTCTCCCGCTGGCCATCGTCGTGGAGGGTTGGGCCCGATGGATCTTCATCCTCGGCGCGGTGGTGCTTCCCTACATCGCGGTCGTGGTTGCCAACGCGGTGCGCCGTTCCGAGCCCGGCATGCTCGTTCCGGTCGAACGGCAGCCCCACAGAGCACTTCCCCCTTCTTCTTCCGTAAACATGCGGGATACCGAATGATCGACCCTTCACGGGTCATGGTTTCCGTGTAATACTCCGTGCGCGCGCGTTCCGTATTCCCCCGTCGGTACGCGTCGTGACGGCGACGCCGGGCGGCTTCCCCCGTGGCTGCCCGGCGTCGTCATCTGCCGGGCGTAAACCGTTAGCCGCCGATTGCCGACATCGGCCTGGCCGGCTGCAGGAAACCGGGATCGTCGATGCCGTGACCGGGCAGCTTGCCGGCCATCGCGATCCGCCAGCGCTTCGCCAACTCGGAGTCCGTGGCGCCGCCGCGCAGAGGACTACGCAGGTCGGACTCCTCCCGGGAGAAAAGGCATGTACGTACTTGTCCGTCGGCGGTGAGTCTGGTGCGGTCGCAGGCGCCGCAGAACGGACGTGTGACCGAGCCGATCACACCGACCCGGGCCGGCCCGCCGTCCACCAGCCACGTTTCGGCCGGTGCGCTGCCTCTCTCGTCGGCACCGACCGGTGTCAGGTGGTACTCCGCCCGCAGCGACGAGAGGATCTCCTCGGCGGTGACCATCTGTTCGCGATCCCAGGCGTGCTGGGCGTCGAGCGGCATCTGCTCGATGAACCGAATCTGGTAGCCCCGGTCCAGCGCCCATCGAAGCAGCCGCGGGGCTTCGTCGTCGTTGATGCCACGCATGAGGACGGCATTGACCTTGACCGGTTGGAGGCCGGCCGCGGCCACCGCCGCCAAGCCCTCGAGCACATCTGACAGCCGCCGACGCCGGCTGATGGCCTCGAACCGCTGTGGGTCGAGGGTGTCGAGGGAGCCGTTGACGCGGTTCAACCCGGCCGCCGCCAGTGCGGGGGCGAGCCGGGCCAGACCGACTCCGTTGGTCGTCAGCGAGAGCTGGGGGCGAGGCGTGATCTGCGAGCATCGCGCGACGATGTCGACCAGGCCGCGGCGCAGGAGCGGCTCGCCCCCGGTGAAGCGAACCTGCCGCACCCCCAGCCGCTCGACCGCGATCCGTACCAGCCGCACGACCTCGTCGTCGGTGAGCATCTCCGGCGTCGGAAGCCAGTCCAGCCCCTCGGCCGGCATGCAGTACGTGCAGCGCAGGTTGCACCGGTCGGTGAGCGAGACACGAAGGTCGGTGGCCATGCGGCCGTATCGGTCGACGAGCACTCCGCCTCCATGCCTTGGCCGGACGCTTGACCCCCCAGCCTATGCCCCGCAGCGGACACCGCAGCCGTCCACCGTCTACGGTCGTCATGTGTTCGGCTTCCTGGCGTCTCGCCGCTGGGCATTTCGCATCCTGGCCGGGCTTGTCCTGGTGGCTGCCTTCGTGCGGCTCGGCCTGTGGCAGCTGGATCGGAACGACCAGCGCCAGGCCCGCAACGCCGTCGTCGAAGCCAACGCGCATCGAGACCCTGTGCCGGTCGAGGACGTGCTCACGGCCGGCATCCCGGTCCCGGCGGATCAGGTGTGGACGCCGGTCGAGGCGGCGGGCCGGTACGACGTCGATCACCAGATGGTGGTGCGGCTGCGGCCCCTCGAGGGCACGCCCGGCGTCCACGTCCTGACGCCATTGGTGACCGATACCGGGACCGCCGTGCTGGTGGACCGCGGCTTCGTGGCTCAGGACGGGTCCGCCGCCTCCGTGCCTGCCTTACCCCTGCCCCCCGCGGGCGACGTCGAGGTCGTCGGTCGGATACGCCCCAGTGAGGAGGGACGCGGTACCGGTGGAGACCCCGGCGAGGGCGTGATTCGTTATGTCGACGTCGACGAGATCGCTCAGGCCCTGCCCTATCCGCTCTATGGTGCCTGGCTCGAGCTGGTGTCGGAGGTCCCCGGTCCCGCCCGGGCCCCGGTCCCACCGCCCGCTCCAAGCACCGATGCCGGGCCTCACCTGTCGTACGCGGTGCAATGGTTCCTGTTCGCGTGCATCGGAATCGGCGGTTTCGTGTTCCTCGTCCGGGCGGAGTCGCGCATACGCCGCGAGCCCAGGCAGGACTCCCGAGATCGTGAGCGATCAGGGGTAGGTTCCGGCACCTGATCGGGTGATCGCAGCAGAAGGGTCGTGAAGGGAGGCCGATGGGGCGGTCGATCGAGAACCACGGGTTGCTGGGCGATCTGCACACGGCCGCCCTCGTCGCCAAGGACGGCACCGTCGACTGGCTCTGCCTGCCGCGGTTCGACTCACCCGCCTGCTTCGCCTCCCTGCTCGGTGACCAGCGACACGGCTACTGGCGGATCGCACCGGTCGGTGCCGGAAACGCCGACCGCCGCCGGTATCGCGGCGACACTCTCGTCCTCGAGCAGGAGTGGGACACGCCGCACGGAACGGTCCGGGTCATCGATTTCATGCCGCCGAGCGACGGCGCGCACGATCTCATCCGCATCGTGGAGGGCATGTCAGGCCGGGTCCACGTCCACAGCGAACTGCGCCTGCGCTTCGACTACGGGCGCTCCGTGCCCTGGGTCCACCGGATCGACGAGCAGGTCGTAGGCATCTCCGGTCCGGACGCGGTCGCGCTGCGGGCCGATGTGCCCACCTACGGCCGTCACCTGACCACACACGCCGACGCGACGGTCTCGGCCGGCGAGCAGGTGTCGTTCGTGCTCACCTGGCACGCGTCCCACCTGCCGGTGCCCGAACCGGCCGATGCGCGCGAGACGCTCGTGCTCACCGAGCAGTTCTGGACGGAGTGGGCGAGTCGGTGTACTTACGACGGTCCGTACCGCGAGGCCGTGCTGCGGTCACTGGTGACGCTCAAGGCCCTGACCTACGAGCCGACCGGCGGCATCGTCGCCGCGCCCACGACCTCGCTGCCGGAGAACCTCGGCGGCGTCCGCAACTGGGACTACCGGTATTGCTGGCTGCGTGACTCTGCGTTCACCCTCGACGCTCTCGTACGCAGCGGCTACGTCGACGAGGCGAAGGCCTGGCGTGACTGGCTACTGCGCGCGATCGGCGGCAACCCGGACGACCTACAGATCATGTACGGGGTCGCGGGCGAGCGGCGGCTGATCGAGTACTCGCTGGACTGGCTTCCCGGCTACGAGGGCTCGTATCCGGTGCGCGTGGGCAACGCGGCCGCCGAGCAGCTGCAGATCGACGTCTACGGAGAGGTGATCGACACCCTGAGCCGGGCCAGGCGGCACGGCCTGGCCCTCGAACGGCACGCCTGGGCGCTGCAGGAGCACCTCGTCCGGCATTTGGAGAACCGATGGACCCAACCGGACGAGGGCATCTGGGAGGTCCGCGGCGAGCGGCGGCACTTCGTGCACTCGAAGGTCATGGCCTGGGTCGCGGCGGACCGGGTGGTGAGGGCCATCCAGGAGGAGGGCAGCCGGTCCAGCGACCTCGACCGGTGGCGAGCGCTGCGCGCCACGATCCATGCGGAGGTGTGCGCGAAGGGCTACGACTCCCAGCGCAACACGTTCACCCAGACCTACGGCCTGCCGGCGCTGGATGCCTCGCTGCTGCAGCTACCGATCGTGGGTTTCCTACCCGCCGACGACCCGCGGATCGTCGGAACGGTCGACGCCATCGTCGCGGAGCTGTGCACCCAGGACGGACTCGTGCTGCGCTACCGCACGGAACACGACGTGGACGGGCTGCCCGGCGACGAGGGGGCGTTCCTCGCGTGCAGTTTCTGGTTGGTCGAGGCGCTGTATCTGACCGGCCGGCGCGATCGCGCGCGGGAGCTGTTCGAGTACCTGCTCTCGCTGCGCAACGAACTCGGGCTCCTCTCCGAGGAGTACGACCCCCGCATCGACCGGATGGTCGGCAACTTCCCTCAGGCCATGAGCCACATCCCGCTGGTCACCTCGGCCCTGCTTCTGAGCGAGGTTCCCGGCCCGGCCACTGGCCAGGCGTAGAGCGCCCTCATGAGGCCGCTAGCTGAGGGCCTGGTCCACCAGGGCCGGCAGGACCGACGAGATCGGCTCGCGCAGGACCGCGTCCGCGCGACCGTCGTAGGGCGTGGGCTCGGCGTTGACGATCACCAGCCGGGCGCCGGCCGCGACAGCGGCGTCGCACAGCCCGGCCACCGGGTGGACCTGCAGCGACGAGCCGACGGCGAGGAACATGTCACAGTCCCAGGCTGCGTCGAGCGCGGCCTGCCACGTCTGCGGCCGCAGCGACTGTCCGAAGGAGACGGTCGCGGACTTGAGCAGCCCTCCACAGCTCCGGCAGCCCGGGTCTGCCTCTCCCGCATCGACACGGTCCAGCACGTCGCGCATCGGCTGGCGATCGGCGCAGGCGAGGCACTCGGCTTGCCACATGGTGCCGTGAACCTCGATGACCACGTCCGGTGATGATCCGGCCCGCTGGTGGAGCTCGTCGATGTTCTGGGTCACCAGGGCCCGCAGCTTTCCGGCCCGTTCGAGGGCCACCAGGGCCCGGTGACCCGCATTCGGCTCGGCCGTCCAGGCAACATGTGTCCGCCGATTGCGCCACGCCTCTTCCCGGACAGTTCGGTCGGAGACGTACCGGTCCAGCGTGGACATCCGCTGCGCAGCGGGGTTCTTGGTCCAGACCCCCTGCGGTCCTCGGAAGTCCGGGATGCCGGAATCGGTGGAGATGCCGGCGCCGGTGAGCACAGTCAGCCGCGACGCCTCGGCCACCCATCGCGAGACCCCAACCACGCTGCTGTCCACTTCGTGGATCGTACGGGCGACCTAGCACTCGGGTGTAGGGCAAGATGGCCGGATGGATCTTGGGCTGGACGGGCGGGTCTACATCGTGACCGGCGCGAGCCGCGGGCTTGGCCGGGCTGTCGCCGAGACGCTTGTGAGCGACGGAGCCAGGGTGCTCTTGTCCGCTCGCGACCCGGACGCCGTGCGCCTGGCGTCCGCACAGCTGGGTCGGAATGCGGCCGGGCTCGTGGCCGACAACGCCGACCCCGGCACGCCGGAGCGGCTCGTCGTTGCCGCTCACGAACATTTCGGCCGCCTCGACGGTGGCCTGGTCAGCGTCGGCGGGCCGCCGGCAGGCACCGTCGACGACACGTCCGACGATGCTTGGCGGGCCGCGTTCGACACGATCTTCCTTGGCGCTGTCCGCTTGGGGCGGGTGATCGGTGGCGCGCTGGACGACGGCGGCTCGCTGGCCTTCGTCCTGTCCACCTCCGTGCGGTCGCCGATACCCGGCCTTGCCACCTCCAACGGGCTGCGTCCGGGCCTGGCCGTGGTGGCCAAGCAACTGGCCGACGAGCTCGGCCCCCGCGGCATTCGGGTCAACGGGCTCATGCCCGGGAGGATCGACACCGATCGCGTTCGCGAGCTCGACGCCCTCGAGGGCGATCCCGAGCAGGCGAGGCAGCGCCGGTCGGCTGGGATCCCGCTGCGACGTTACGGGCAGCCCGCCGAGTTCGCTGCCGTGGCGGCCTTCCTGCTCTCGCCGGCGGCTTCGTACGTCTCAGGGGCCATGATCCCGATCGACGGAGGCGCCATGCGGGCCCTGTGAACCGGCACCGCCCGAAGCAATGGGCGGTGCCCGGCCCTATCGGACGACGCCTGCCTGCGGTGCGAACTGCGTGCGGTACAGCTCGGCGTAGAGGCGGCCCACCGTGAGCAGCTCGTCGTGGTTGCCCACTTCGACGATCCGGCCGTCGTCGACCACGAGGATCCGGTCCGCGCCGCGGATCGTTGACAGCCGGTGCGCGATCACGAGCGACGTCCGGCCCGACAGGGCGGTGTCCAGGGCTTCCTGCACGGCCGCCTCCGACTCCGAGTCGAGATGGGCGGTGGCCTCGTCCAGCACGACCACCCGCGGTGCCTTGAGCAGCAGGCGGGCGATGGCCAGGCGCTGTTTCTCGCCCCCGGAGAGCCGGTAGCCCCGGTCTCCGACGACGGTGTCGAGACCGTCGGGAAGCGACGCGACCAGATCGAATATCTGCGCCGCTTGCAGGGCGGTCCGCATCTCGGCTTCGGTCGCGTCCGGCCGGGCATAGGCCAGGTTCGCGCCGATCGTGTCGTGGAACATGTGGGCGTCCTGGGGGACGACGCCGAGCGCCTCGTGTACTGACTCGAGGGTGAGCTCGCGCAGATCGTGCCCGCCCAGGCGCACGATGCCGCCGGTGGGGTCGTAGAGCCGCGAGACCAGGTGGGTGATGGTGGACTTCCCCGCTCCGGAGGGGCCGACCAGGGCCACCAGCTGGCCAGGCTCGACTCGGAAGGACACGCCCTTCAGGACCTCGTCGGACTGGCCCGGGTCAGGACGGGCTACAGCCTCCAAGGACGCCAGCGACACCTCGTCGGCCGACGGGTACCGGAAGCGCACGTCAACGAACTCGATGCCCAGCGGGCCGGTGTCGGCCGGAAGCGGGCGAGCGTCCGGCCGGTCGCGCACCATCGGCTCCAGGTCGAGGACCTCGAACACCCGCTCGAAGCTCACCAGAGCCGTCATGATGTCCACCTGGACGTTGGACAGGGCCGTGAGCGGCCCGTAGAGGCGGGTGAGCAGCGCTGCCAGGGCGACCAGGGTTCCGACCTGCAGCGTGCCGTCGACGGCGAGCAGGCCTCCGACGCCGTACACGAGAGCCGTCGCGAGCGACGCGAGCAGCGTCAGGCCAGTGAAGAAGTAGCGCGCGTAGAGGGCCTGTGTGACGCCGATGTCGCGCACCCGTCCGGCCGCCAACCCGAACCCGACGGTCTCGCGGTCGTAGCGGCCGAAGATCTTCACCAGGAGCGCCCCCGCGACGTTGAACCGCTCGGTCATCGTCTGGCTCATGTCGGCGTTCAGCTGCATGGACTCCCGTGAGATGTCGGCCAACTTGCGCCCGACGAAGCGCGCCGGGAGGAGGAACAACGGCAGCATGATCAGCACCAGAACGGTGATCTGCCACGAGAGCACGATCATCGCTCCAGCGGCGAGCACAAGAGTCACGGCGTTGCTGACGACCTGCGAGAGTGTCGAGGTGAACGCCTGCTGCGCGCCGATCACGTCGGTGTTCAGCCGCGACACCAAGGAGCCGGTCTGGGTGCGGGTGAAGAACGCGACGGGCTGGCGTTGCACGTGATCGAACACCTCGGTGCGCAGGTCGTAGATCAGACCCTCCCCCACCCGGGCCGATGCCCATCGGCCCACCAGGCCGAGAGCCGCGTCGACGATTGCCAGCCCGGCGACCGCGAGCGCGCCCAACACCACGAGATCACGGCGGCCGGGCGTGACGCCGTCGTCGATGACGAACTTCAGCAGCAACGGGACGGAGGCCGCAGTGGCCGCCCCGATCACCGTCGTGACCAGAAAGACGGCGATGAAGCGGCGATAGGGGCGCGCGTACCGCAGGATCCTGCGCGCCGTTCCCCTGGCCAGCCGCTGGCGGGTGACGCTCCGGTCGCGCGAGAACGACCGCGAGGCGAAGTATCCGCCCGAATGGCCACCCATCGACACCGGCTACAGCCTCCCATTCGTCGTCACCGTCGCAGCACGGCGCGACCCGAGCAACGCCGGCCGGGGCATGTTTCTTCCGCCGTCCGCCGGCACTTCGCTGTGGGTGAATCAGGAGTAGGTGCTGATCTCGACGAGGTTGCGGTCCGGATCGCGGACGTAGACACTCCGAATCGGCCCCAGCGCGCCGGTACGGGTCACCGGACCCTCCTCGATCCGGACGCCGTTGCCTTCGAGCTCGTCGACAACCGCGTCGAGTGTGCCGTCTGCGATCAGGCAGATGTCGGCGCTACCGGGTCGAGGGTCCGCCGCCTTCGGCTCGAGCTCCTGTCTCGCCCTGTGAAGGTTGATCTTGCTCTTCCCGAAGGTCACTGCCCGGCGCCCGTCGCCGAACGTGATCGCCTCCATGCCGAGGATCCGGCGGTAAAAGTCGACGGTCGCCTCGATGTCGTTGACGGTCAGCACCAGGTGGTCCAGGCGGTCGATGCGCATGCCGTCATGGTCGCAGCGCGTTGGCCAGCTCGGCCAGGCAGCGTGCCTGAGCGGCGCGCTCCGCCACGAGCTGAGCCTCATCCGAGCGGTGGCCGGCGTCGCGCAGCAGCGCCTTGGTCTCCCGCAACGCGCCCGCGGGTGCGGCCAGCAGCACCGTGACCAGGTCGTCGACGGCGGCGGTGAGTTCGGCGGCAGGCACCACGGCGATCGCCAGACCCAGGTCGACGGCTTCCCGCGCACCCACCCACCGGCCGGTCGCGCAGATCTCCAGAGCTCGCGGGTAACCGACGGCCTCGACCAGGTGGGCGGTGCCGCCCAGGTCGGGCACGAGGCCCAGCGACGTCTCCCGCATGGCGAACCGCGCGTCTTCGGCGCACACGACGAGGTCGCAGGCGAGCACCAGCTGAAAGCCCGCGCCGACGGCATGGCCGGCCACGGCGGCCACGGTGACGGCCGCCGATCGCCGCCACCAGGTGAAGGCGGACTGGAACTGGGCGATCGTCTGCTCGAGGACGTGCGGTTCGAGTGCGGCGAGGTCGGCCAGGCTCGGCTCACCGGGGATGCCGGCGGCATTGAACATCCGGCGGTCGAGGCCGGCCGAGAACGACGGGCCGTCGGCGTCGAGGACCACGACCCGCAGGCCACGATCCAGCGACGCTCCCAGGGCCGCCAGCGCCCGCCAGGTCGCCGGCGTCTGGGCGTTGCGCGTCTCGGGGCGGGCGAGGGTGACACGGCCGAGCGGCGGTTCGGCCGAGAAGCGGAGCCCACCCGACTCCAGCGTCTCGGCCGGAATCCGGTCGGTCAGGACCTCTTCTTCCGACCCCTGGTCGCGCCGCCGCGACCGCGCAGCTCGACGCCGGCCTCGGAAAGCAGGCGGTGCACGAACCCGTACGAACGTCCGGTCTCACCGGCGAGCTCCCGGATGCTCTTGCCGCCTTCGTACTTCCTCTTCAAATCGGAGGCGAGCCTGTCGCGCACGCCGCCACTGATCCGTGCGCCCTTTGCCAGCTTCTCAGCCACGCATCCTCCTATGAAGATCGTCAGTTCACGGCTGACGACCATGATCCGCCGCATTTCCGCTTCACGCCAGCCGAACGCAAGATCCGGCTCGAGACCGATGCCGCGCTCCGGCTACGCGAGTGCTACGAGGTCGGAGTAGTCGGGGTTCCAAAGATCCTCGACGCCGTCGGGCAGCAGGACCACTCGTTCGGGCCCCAGCGCCTCCACCGCGCCCTCGTCGTGCGTGACCAGCACGATCGCGCCGGCGAAGGATCGGAGCGCACCGAGCACCTCTGTGCGGGACGCCGGGTCGAGGTTGTTGGTCGGTTCGTCCAGCAGCAGGACGTTGGCGCTCGAAACGACCAGCGTCGCGAGCGACAGGCGTGTCTTCTCGCCCCCCGAGAGTACGCCGGCCGGCTTGTTGACGTCGTCACCGGAGAACAGGAAGGACCCGAGGACCCGCCGGGCTTCGACCTCCCGAAGGTCGGGTGCAGCCGTGCGCAAGTTCTCCAGAACGGTGCGCGAGGTGTCGAGCGTCTCGTGCTCCTGGGCGTAGTAGCCGAGCTTGAGTCCGTGGCCGGGCGCGACGATTCCGGTGTCCGGGTCCTCGATGCCGCCGAGCAGACGCAGCAAGGTCGTCTTGCCCGCACCGTTGAGCCCCAGAACGACGACCCGGCTTCCGCGGTCGATGGCCAGGTCGACGTCGGTGAAGACCTCCAGTGAGCCGTACGACTTCGACAGGCCGGATGCCGTCAGCGGCGTGCGGCCGCACGGAGCCGGGTCCGGAAACCGAAGCCTGGCGACCTTCTCGGTTCGCCGCTGCTCGTCCAGGCCGGCCAAGAGGCGGTTCGCCCGGCGTTCCATGTTGTGTGCCGCGGTCGCCTTCGTCGCCTTGTAGCGCATCCGGTCGGCCTGGGCCTTGAGCGCTGCCGCCTTCTTCTCGGCGTTGGCGCGCTCGCGGTGCCGGCGGCGCTCATCGGTCTCCCGTTGCTGGAGGTACGTCCGCCAACCCACGTTGTAGACGTCCAGGGCGGCTCTGGTGGCGTCCAGATGGAAGACCTTGTTCACCGTCTGGTCGAGCAGCGCCACGTCGTGGCTGATCACCACGATGCCGCCCTTGTACGCCCGCAGGAAGTCCCGCAGCCACACGATCGAGTCGGTGTCGAGGTGGTTGGTGGGCTCGTCGAGCAGCAGTGTCTCGGCGTCTGAGAACAGGATCCGAGCGAGCTCGACGCGGCGCCGCTGCCCGCCCGACAACGTGTGCAGCTGTTGTCCGAGCACCCGGTCCGGGAGCCCGAGGCTCGCGGCAATCGCGGCCGCTTCGCTCTCCGCGGCGTACCCGCCATTCGCGAGGAACTCGTTCTCGAGCCTGGTGTAGCGGCGCATACCGCGCTCGTGCTCGTCCGGTTCGGTGGAGGCCATCTGCTGCTCGGCCCGCCGCATCCCGGTGACGACCGTGTCGAGCCCGCGGGCACCGAGGATCCGGTCCCGGGCAAGAACGCCCGGGTCACCCACGCGGGGGTCCTGCGGCAGGTATCCGACCGGCCCGGTCCGGGTGACCGATCCGGCGCCGGGTTGCGCCTCGCCCGCCAGAATGCGCGTGAGCGTCGTCTTGCCGGCACCGTTGCGCCCGACCAAGCCCACCTTGTCACCGGACCCGATCCGGAAGCTCGCACGTTCGAGGAGAACCTGGGCGCTGACACGCACCTGGAGCTCGATGGCAGTGATCATTGTTCGAAGGGCTCCGTGGTCTCGGGACGACAGCGATGATCATTCGCCGGAGAGTGCCGGCACGGTGCCGAGCGTGCCGGAGCTCGACCGGACAAACCGCTTACGATCAGCTCGCCACGGGCATCATGCGAGCATCCTACGGTCCGACGTCCGAACTTCGGCCGTCGGCACATGGTCGGGCGAGGAGGCCGGACGGTGAAGTTCAACCGCAGAGCGCGTCTGGACACCTCGCAGATCTCCGATCGGCGCGGTATCGGCCGGGGCGGCAGCATCGCTGCGGGAGGAGGCCTTGGCGCCGTCGCTCTGCTTCTGCTGGCGTTGTGCACCGGCGCCAACCCCGCGAGCCTGCTTGACGACAGCACCAACCAGATCCAGGCCCAGCCCGGCTCGATCGACAACCTCCAGACCGAATGCCGCACCGTTGCTGACATCGACGAGAATGCCGACTGCCGTTTCGTGCTCTACGTCAACTCGATCCAGGACTACTGGACCGACGAGTTCGCTCGGCGCGGCGCCGACTACCCGATAGCCGTGACAACGTTCTTCACAGGTTCCGTGACAACCGGGTGCGGCACCGCGTCGTCACAGGTAGGTCCGTTCTACTGCCCGGCCGACACTGGCGTCTACCTCGACCTCGGGTTCTTCGACGAGCTGAGGACGAGGTTCGGCGCCAGCGGAAGTGACTTCGGCGAGGCCTACGTGCTCGCGCACGAGTACGGCCACCACATCCAGAACCTCACGGGGCAGATGCAACAAGTCCAGCCGGGCTCCGGTCCAACCTCCGGCGCTGTGCGTCTCGAGCTGCAAGCAGACTGTTACGCAGGCGTGTGGGCACGGCATGCCGAGAACAACCCGGTCGAGGGCGGCGAGCCGCTGATCACCGACATCGATGCCCAGGACCATCGCGAAGGACTGGAGGCGGCCGGAGTGGTTGGTGACGACTACATCCAGGAGCGCTTCCAGGGCACGGTCAGCCCCGAGTCATGGACTCACGGCTCGAGCGAGCAACGGCAGCGGTGGTTCGACACGGGGTTCGACAGCGGCCGGCTCGAGTCGTGCGACACCTTCTCGACGAGCCAACTCTG
>Ga0126304_10001071_pt1 | contig 12409 bp, 11 predicted proteins | sample Plot25_FD_92538 | JGI IMG/M metagenome (GOLD analysis project Ga0126304, IMG submission 92538) | Serpentine soil microbial communities from UC McLaughlin Reserve, CA, USA - Plot25 | ecosystem: Environmental > Terrestrial > Soil > Grasslands | place: USA: UC McLaughlin Reserve, Lake County... | reverse complement strand
CGCGTGGTCGAGGTGTTCGGGCCCGAGGGCTCGGGCAAGACGACGGTCTGCCTCCACATCATCGCCGAGGCCCAGGACCACGGCGGCATCGCCGCGTTCATCGACGCCGAGCACGCGCTGGACCCGACGTATGCCCAGCGTCTGGGCGTCAACATCGACGAGCTCCTGGTCTCGCAGCCGGACTCCGGCGAGCAGGCCCTCGAGATCGCCGACATGCTCGTGCGCTCGGGCGCGCTCGACGTGGTCGTGATCGACTCGGTGGCGGCGCTCGTCCCGCGGGCCGAGATCGAGGGCGAGATGGGCGACGCCCACGTCGGTCTGCAGGCACGGCTGATGTCGCAGGCGATGCGGAAGCTCTCGGGCACGCTCTCGCGGTTCGACACCACGGCGATCTTCATCAACCAGCTCCGCGAGAAGATCGGGGTGATGTTCGGAAACCCCGAGACGACGCCCGGGGGCCGCGCGCTGAAGTTCTACTCCTCGGTCCGGCTGGACGTGCGCAAGATCGAGAACCTGAAGGACGGGACCGACGTCGTGGGGTCGCGGACGCGAGTCAAGGTCGTGAAGAACAAGGTCGCGCCGCCGTTCCGCCAGTGCGAGTTCGACATCATGTACGGCGTCGGCATCTCCAAGGAAGGGAGCCTCCTCGACGTGGGGGTCGACCTCGAGATCGTCAAGAAGAGCGGGGCGTGGTTCACGTACGAGGGTGATCAGCTCGGGCAGGGTCGCGAGAACGCGCGCCAGTTCCTGGCCGAGCACACGGACATCGCGACCGAGCTCGAACGCCGGGTGCGCGAGGCCGTCGGCCTGACGGCGTTCGGAGCCGAGGGCGACGAGACGCCGATCCAGGTCGTCCCGGACCTCGTGGAAACTCCCGAGCCGGCTCCGAAGGCGGCCAAGGCCGACAAGGAGCGTGAGACGACGGGGGCACGAGCGGGTTAGGGGAAGGCCCGCTCGCCCCCCGGCGTCCTCACATGGCGAACAAGCGCATCGTCAAACAACCGCTCGACTGCCACGAGCGGGCGCTCCGGCTGCTCGCGGTGCGTCCGCGAGCGCGGCGCGAGCTCGAATCGAGGCTGCGTCGGGCGGGGTTCGACACGGCCGACGTGTCGTCGGAGCTCGATCGACTCGAGGACGCCGGGCTGCTCGACGACGGTGCCTTCGCGCGCGAGCTCGCCGACCACCTGACGGTCCGCGGGAGCGCCCGCAGGGCCGTCGCGGGTGCGCTCGCGTCCAAGGGCGTGTCGCGCCAGACGATCGAGCAGACCCTGGCAGGCCTGGAGGGGGACGAGAGCGTCCGCGCGCTCGAGGTGGCGACGGAACGGGCTCGGCGCCTGACGAGTCTGCGGCCCGAGGTGGCGTACGGGCGCCTCGTCTCGTTCCTGGCCCGGCGCGGCTACGACGGCGGCGTCTCCCGGGAGGCCGCGAGGGCGGCCCTGGGGATCGACGACCGCCGCGCCTGAGCGCCCCGGTCGGTCGCCGCGAGGCCGGCACCTTGCCTCTGCCGAACGCACGCCGTAGGCTCTATTCGTACGAGGTTCATCTGTTGGTCAACGTTCAACCGTGCCTGAAAGCTTGAGAATCCAGACCTCACAGGGAGCACACCGGATCGGAGGGCGAGCGGGGCCGCCGGCCCCAGCATCGCTCTAGTCCGCATCCTTCGGACGCACGGCCGAACAGTGCCGGATGGGCCTCGGTTCGGCTGTTCCGTGTCTACGAACGAGGCGGTGAAACGATGGTACCGGTGGTGGTGGGGATCGTTGCCCTTGCCCTGGGCGTGGCGATGGGGTTCGTGATCCGACGAGCGGTCGCAAGGTCGCAGGCGGAGAGTGCCGAGAGCAGGGCGCAGAAGGTGATCCTGGAGGCCGAGCGCGAGGCCGAGCGTCTCACGCGCGTGGCCCTGGTCGAAGCCAAGGACGAGATCGGCGCGATCCGGCGCGAGACCGAGGAGGACGTTCGCACCCGGCGGGACGAGATCAAGCGCCAGGAGGAGCGCCTCACCGACAAGGAGCGGCTCGTCGACCGCAAGGTCGACGAGGCAGACCGGCGTGCGGAGGAGCTGGACGATCGGGACCGAACGCTCACGCTGGTCCGCGAGCAGCTCGAGCATTCGGCGGTCCAGCATCGCGCCGCCCTCGAGAAGATCGCGCGGCTCACGGCGTCCGAGGCGAAGGAGGCGCTCCGCGCCCAGGTGGTCGACGAGGCCAAGCGCGAGGCGATGGCAACGGTGCGCGAGATCGAGCAGCGCGCACGCGAGGAGGGGGAGGAGCGCGCCCGCAAGATCGTGACGATCGCGATCCAGCGCGTCGCCTCCGAGCAGACGAGCGAGTCGACGGTCTCGGTGTTCTCGCTTCCGAGCGAGGACATGAAGGGGCGCATCATCGGACGTGAGGGGCGGAACATCCGCGCGTTCGAGTCGACGACCGGGGTGAACCTGATCATCGACGACACGCCGGAGGCCGTGGTGCTGTCGAGCTTCGACCCCGTGCGGCGCGAGACGGCGCGGCTCACGCTCGAGAAGCTCGTGCAGGACGGGCGGATCCACCCGGCGCGGATCGAGGAGACGTTCGACCGATCGCAGAAGGAGATCGACGAGCAGATCAAGCGCGCAGGCGAGGAGGCCGTGCTCGACACCGGGATCGCCGACATGCATCCGGAGATGATCCGGCTGCTCGGACGGCTCCAGTTCCGGACCTCGTACGGCCAGAACGTCCTCAAGCATCTCGTCGAGTCGGCGCACATCGCCTCGGCGATCGCATCCGAGCTCGGCATCGACCCGACGGTCCCCAAGCGCGGGGCGCTGCTGCACGACATCGGCAAGGCGGTGACGCACGAGGTCGAGGGCTCCCACGCGATCATCGGCGCCGAGATCGCCCGGCGGATGAAGGAGTCGCCCGACGTGGTCCACTGCATCGAGTCCCACCACGGCGAGGTCGAGCAGCGGACGATCGACGCCGTGATCGCCCAGATCGCAGACGGGATCTCGGGCGGCCGCCCGGGGGCCAGGCGCGAGAGCCTGGAGACCTACATCAAGCGTCTCGAGCGCCTCGAGGAGATCTGCACTGGCTACCCCGGCGTAGGGAAGGTCTACGCGATGCAGGCCGGCCGCGAGGTCCGCGTGATGGTCAAGCCCGAGGACATCGACGACCTCTCGGCGCAGGTGATGGCGCGGGACATCGCCAAGCAGGTCGAGGAGGAGCTGCAGTACCCCGGGCAGATCAAGATCACGGTCGTGCGCGAGACGCGTTCGGTCGAGTACGCCAAGTGAGGCGCGCGCGAGGGTAGCCTGAGGGCCATGGCCGAGCGAGGGGGTTCGGGGGCGGAGCCGAGCCGGAGGCGAGCGCAGCCCATGAGACAGCCGAGGTACCTGCTCCGCACCTTCGGGTGCCAGATGAACGAGCACGACTCCGAGCGGATCGCCGGCCTGCTCACCGCCGACGGCTACGTGGCGACCCGGGAGGCAGCCGACGCGAGCGTCGTCGTGTTCAACACCTGCGCGATCCGGGAGAACGCGGACAACCGGCTGTACGGCAACCTCGGGCACCTCCGACCGCTGAAGCAGGCGAACCCGCGGATGCGGATCGTCGTGGCCGGGTGCCTGGCGCAGAAGGACGGCGGGACGATCCGCGAGCGCGCGCCGTGGGTGGACGTCGTCGTCGGCACCCACGCCTTGCCCGGGCTGCTCGACCTGCTCCATCGGGCCGAGACCGAGGGGCCGCAGCTCGACGTCCGGGAGCAGACCGAGATCTTTCCGAGCGCCCTGCCGGCACTGCGCGAGGTCGCGCACCACGCGTGGGTCTCGATCGCGGTGGGCTGCGACAACGCGTGCACGTTCTGCATCGTGCCGCTCGTGCGCGGGCCGCAGCTCTCGCGTCCGATCGGCGACGTGCTGGCCGAGGTGCACGGCCTCGCCCGCAGGGGCGTGGTCGAGATCACGCTGCTCGGCCAGAACGTGAACACCTACGGCCGGGACCTCACCGTGCCGGGGTCGGCTCGGCGTCCGCTGTTCGCCGACCTGCTCCGAGCCGTGAACCGGGTGGAGGGGCTCCGCCGGATCCGGTTCACGAGCCCACACCCCCACGACTTCACGCCCGACGTGATCGACGCGATGGCCGAGAGCGACAAGGTGTGCGAGCACATCCACTTCCCGCTGCAGTCGGGCTCGGACCGGGTGCTGAGGGCGATGCGGCGTTCGTACCGGCGCGAGCGGTACCTCGACTGGCTCGAACGGATCCGCGCCGCGATCCCGGACATCGCGGTGAGCACCGACATCATCGTCGGGTTCCCCGGAGAGACCCAGGAGGACTTCGAGGACACGCTCGACGTGGTTCGGCGCGCACGCTTCGACCAGGCATACACGTTCCAGTACTCGCCACGGCCGGGGACGCGGGCCGCCGAGATGGACGGGCAGCTCGACAAGCACGAGGTGCAGGAGCGCTTCGACCGGCTGGTCGCGCTCCAGGAGGCGATCGCGCTCGAGCAGATGCGCGAGCAGGTGGGCTCGTCGGCCGAGGTGTTGATCGAGGGGCTCGGACGCAAAGGCGGCGCTCGGGGCCGGACACGGGGCAACCGCGTCGTGCACGTCGGCGGCGAGCACGCGCCCGGCACGTTCCTCGACGTGCGGATCGTGGGCGCCCACCCGCACCACCTGGACGGCGAGCTCGCGGCGGGGGGCCCGGGGGGCTCAAGGAGCGAGCGCAAACGCGCGAGCGTTAGCCCCCCGGAACCGCGGGAGCCCGCCCCGATCCGGTGATGGCCGCGCGCAACGGCCCCGGCGCCGAACCGCCGCTGCTCGCGCTGGTCGGTCCGACCGCCGGGGGCAAGACGGAGGCCGGGATCGCGGTGGCCGAACGCTTCGGCGCCGAGATCGTCTCGGTCGACTCGATGCTCGTGTATCGGGGGATGGACATCGGGACGGCCAAGCCGACCCCGGAGCAGCAAGGACGGGTCCCGCACCACCTCCTCGACGTGGCCGAGCCCTCCGAGCCGTTCAGCGTCGCGCGCTACCAGGAGCTGGCCATGGCGGCGATCGCGGAGATCCGTTCGCGGGGCCGACGGGTGCTGCTCGTGGGGGGTTCGCCGCTCTACGAGCGTGCGGTGGTGGACGAGCTCGGGTTCCCGGGGACCGATCCGGACACGCGCAGCGGACTGGAGGCCGAGGCCGCGGTGGTCGGGGCGACCGGACTGCACCAGCGCCTCGCCGCATCCGACCCGGCGGCGGCCGCGAAGATCGAGCCGGGGAACGTCCGGCGCACCGTGCGGGCGCTCGAGGTCGCCGAGCTCACCGGCCGACCGTTCTCCAGCTTCGCCGGGCGCTGGGAATCGTACGAACCCTATCGGGTTCGGGCGGCGGGCGTCTGGGCGCCGGCCGAGGTACTCCGAACCCGGATCGAGACCCGCGTCGCGGAGATGCTCGAGTGTGGGTGGCTCGACGAGGTCCGCGGTCTCGTCGAACGAGGGTTCGCCGCCTGGCTCACCTCGGCCCAGGCCATCGGGTACGCTGAGTTGGCCCGTCACCTCGCCGGCGAGCTCACGCTCGACGCGGCGGTCGCGGGCACGGTGAGGCGCACCAGGTCGCTCGCGCGCCGGCAGCTCGGCTTCTTCCGGCGGGACCCGAGGATCCGCTGGTTCGAGGCGGGGCAGGCCGGGGCCGAGCCGCTCGTCGAGGATGTCGTGGCGTCTTTGTCGCGGCGGGTCCGGGGGATCGCGGATGGATGAGCTCCGGTTCTGGAAGTACCACGGGACGGGCAACGACTTCGTCCTGTTCGAGGACCTCGCGGGGCGGTTCGAGCTGAGCGGGGAGCTCGCGCGGCGACTGTGCGACCGGCGGTTCGGGATCGGTGCCGACGGCGTGATCCGCGTCGCGCCGTCCGGGGGCGCTGACTTCTTCATGGATCACCGCAACTCGGACGGCAGCGAGGCCCGGATGTGCGGCAACGGCATCCGCTGCCTGGGCAAGCTGGTGTTCGACCGCGGCCTGATCGACCGCACCGAGATCCGCGTCGACACGCGATCGGGGATCAAGACGCTCGCGCTGCACGTTATTGACGGTGCCGTCGACTCGGTGACCGTCGGGATGGGGCCGGCCCGGTTCGCACGCGGCGCGCTGCCGATGGCAGGCAACCCGGACGAGCCGTTCGTGGGGGAGCCGTTCGAGGTGGACGGGCGCAGCTACAAGGCGACCGCCCTGTCGATGGGCAACCCGCATCTGGTGCTGTTCGTCGAGGAGGACCCCGACGACGTCGACGTCCGTAGGCTCGGGCCACTCGTCGAACACGACGAGCGCTTCCCCGAGCGGACCAACGTCGAGTTCGTCGCCGTCCAGGGCGACGGCGTGAAGGTCCGGGTCTGGGAGCGCGGCGCCGGCGAGACGATGGCGTGCGGCACGGGTGCGTGCGCCGCGGTCGTCGCGTCGAACGAGGCGGGCCTCGTGCCAGCGAAGGCGCCCGCGAGGTTCCCGGGCGGTGTCCTGCAGATCGAACGGCTCCGGGGCGACGAGGTGCTGTTGACCGGTCCCGCCGTCCGCGTCGCTGAGGGGGTCGTCGACCCGTCGTGGCTGGAGGCGGTCCCGGGTTGAGGGTGGCCAAGCGCGTCGAGTCCCTTCCCCCGTACCTGTTCGCCGAGCTGGACCGCAAGCTCGCCGCCAAGCGCGCCGAGGGCGTGGACGTGATCTCGCTCGGCGTGGGCGACCCGGACCTCCCGACGCCCGAGCACGTCGTCGAGGCCATGCGAGAGGCGGTGCTCGACCCCTCGACGCACCGCTACCCGAGCTACTACGGCGCGCCCGAGTTCCGGCTGGCGCTCGCGAGCTGGTACGACCGGCGCTTCGGCGTCGAGCTCGACCCCGAGACCGAGGTCATGGCGATGATCGGCTCGAAGGAAGGGATCGGCCACATCGCGTTCGCGTTCGTCGACCCGGGCGACGAGGCGCTGATCCCCGATCCCGGCTACCCGGTCTACGGCGTGTCGACGCGGCTGGCCGGAGGGTCGCCCGTCTCCCTGCCGATGCTCGAGGACGAGGGGTTCCTCCCGGATCTCGACGCCGCGCCGGTGGGCGGCCGCACCAAGGCGATCTGGCTGAACTTCCCGAGCAACCCCACCGCCGCCGTGGCCGAGCTCCCGACGTTCGAGGCCGCGACCGCGTTCGCGCGCGAGCACGACCTGATCCTTCTGCACGACGCCGCCTACAGCGAGATCACGTTCGACGGGTTCGTCGCTCCCTCGGCCCTGCAGGCACCGGGCGCGAAGGAGGTCGCGCTCGAGTTCGGCTCGGCGTCGAAGTTCTACAACATGACCGGCTGGCGGATCGGGTGGGCCGCCGGCTCGGCCGAGGCGATCCGCGCGCTCGGGGTCGTGAAGACCAACCTCGACAGCGGCCAGTTCACCGCGATCCAGCGCGCGGCGATCGCCGCGCTCGAGGGGCCGCCCGAGCACCTCGACGAGCTCCGCGCCACGTATCGGCGCCGGCGCGACCTCGTGCTGGAGACCCTGAACGGGCTCGGGTGGTCGCTCAAGCCGCCGCTCGGCTCGTGCTACGTCTGGGCCCCGGTGCCCGGTGGCGACACGTCGGCCTCGTTCGCCGACCGGCTGCTCGACACGACGGGCGTGTTCGTCGCGCCGGGCAGCGGCTACGGCGTGCGCGGCGAGGGCTTCGTCCGGTTCTCGCTCACCGTCCCCGATGATCGGCTCGCCGAGGCGATGGAACGCATCGGCGAGGCGCTCGCGTGACGGGCTGCTGATGGCGCAGAACGGGCAGCCGAAGGGTTCGGGGGGTTCAAGGAGCGAGCGCGAACGCGCGAGCGGAAGCCCCCCGAGTGGAAGAGGCGTCCACGAGACGAGCACGCTCGAGTCGCCGCTCGCGGCGACATGGCGTCCCCGCGTCGCCGAGAAGGCGGTACTGGTCGGCGTCGGTCGCGGGATCGAGGAGGCGGACCTGGACGAGCTGGCGGCGCTCGCGGATTCGGCCGGCGCGGAGTCCGTCGAGCGCGTGCTCCAGACCCGTCAGGACCCGAACCCCGCAACGTTCGTGGGCAAGGGCAAGATCAACGAGGTGCACGACGCGGTGCACCGCACCGGCGCCGAGGCGGTGATCCTGGACGACGAGCTCACGCCCGGGCAGCTCCGCAGCCTCGAGGAGCGGCTCAAGGTCAAGGTGATCGACCGTACCGCGCTGATCCTCGACATCTTCGCGCTGCACGCGCGGAGTCGGGAGGGTAAGGCGCAGGTCGAGCTCGCGCAGCTCACATACCTGTTGCCGCGGCTGCGCGGTTGGGGCGAGGCGATGAGCCGGCTCGGCGCTGGGATCGGCACTCGTGGACCCGGCGAGACCAAGCTCGAGGTCGACCGGCAGCACATCAAGCGCCGCATCTCGAAGCTCCGCAAGGACCTCAAGGACCTCGCGCGAACGCGCGACGTCAAGCGCTCGAGCCGCGAGCGCTCGGGCATCCCCCAGGTGGCGATCAGCGGCTACACGAACGCCGGCAAGTCGACGCTGATGAACGCGCTCACGGCCTCGGACGTGGTGGTGGCGAACCAGCTCTTCGCGACGCTCGACCCGACCGTGCGAAGGGTCGAGCTGCCTTCGGGCCGCGCAGCCACGATGTCGGACACGGTCGGGTTCGTGAGCAAGCTCCCGCACGAGCTGGTGGAGGCGTTCCGCTCCACGCTCGAGGAGGTCGCGCGCTCGACGCTGATCGTGCACGTCGCCGACGCGTCCTCGCCCGACGTGATCGCGCAGATCGACGGCGTCCGCGAGGTGCTCGCGGAGATCGGCGCGGTGCACATCCCCGAGGTCCTGGCGCTCAACAAGATCGACCGCCTGTCCGAGACCGAGCGCGCCCGCGTGCTGGGACGCATCGACGGCGACTCCGTGCCGATCAGCGCCCGCACCGGCGAGGGCCTCGACGAGCTCATGGAACGCGTGGAGCGATCGCTCCCGCGCTTTCCGATGGACGTCACGATCCTGGTCCCATGGGGCCGCGAGGACGTGACCGCGATGCTGTACCGAAACGCCGAGGTCCTCTCGGAGGACGCCCGCGAGGACGGCACGCTCGTTCACGCCCGGGTAGGGGAGCGCGAGTTCGCCGCGGTGGCGCCGTTCCGCGTGGAACCGGCCGTGGCTCCTTCCGCGAGGGACCGCGCGGCGGGCTGACGTCTCGGTCCGAGGGCTGAAGCTCTCGCTCAGCGGAGCTCGCGCTCGGGTAACCTCCGCGCGTGCGGATCGGGATCCACGTCGGCCACTGGGAGGGACGTCCCCACGACGTCGCCCGGCTCGCGGTCGAGGCCGAACGCGCGGGATTCGACTCCGTGTGGACCTCGGAGACCTGGGGCTCGGACGGCGCGGTCCTGCTGGCATGGATCGCCGCGCACACCGACCGGATCGGGCTCGGCGCGGGGGTGCTCCAGATGCCGGCCCGGTCGCCGGCGGCCGCCGCGATGGCGGCGCTCACGCTCGACCACCTGAGCGATGGGCGGGTGCGGCTGGGGCTCGGCGTCTCGGGACCGCAGGTCGCGGAGGGATGGCACGGAGCGTCGTTCGACGCACCCATCGCACGGACTCGCGAGTACGTCGACATCGTCCGGGGCGTCCTGCGACGCGAGGCGCCCGTGACCTCGCCCGGGCCGAACTATCCGCTCCCGCTCCCCGGCGGTGAGGGCAAGGCGCTCAAGCCCAACGTCCGGCCGTTGCGGCCCGACGTCCCGATCTACCTTGCCGCCATGGGACCGCGGAACGTCGCGCTCGCGGCCGAGATCGCGCAGGGCTGGATCCCGTTCCTCTACTCGCCCGAGCAGCCGGCGGCCTTCGCCGAGGCGCTCGCCGAGGGGTCGAGTCGTCGGGCACCGGGGCTCGGGGAGCTCGACGTCGCGCCGATGGTGCCGGTCGCGTTCGATCCCGACCTCGGCAGCTGCCGGGACGAGCTGCGACCCCTGCTCGCGATGTACGCCGGCGGGATGGGCTCGGCCGGCGCGAACTTCTACAAGGACCTCGTGACCCGGTACGGGTTCGGCGACGCGGCGAACGCGATCCAGGAGGCGTTCCTCGACGGGCGCCGGACGGAGGCCGCGGGCCTGGTCCCCGACACGATGATCGACGAGCTCTGCCTGGTCGGCTCGGTCGACCACGTGCGCGAGCGGCTCGACGCGTGGCGCGGGGCCGGCGTCTCCACGCTGCTCGCGAAGGCGCGGGACGTGCGAACCGTCCGCGCGCTCGCCGAGGCGGCCGCGTAACCCGTCAGGAGCCGGGCGAACCGATCGCCCAGAGGTCGGGGTCGTCCCACGGGCCCTCGATCGCGACGTCGGGGTTCTGCCCGCGTTCGAGCGCGTAGCGGAGCGCGAGCGCCTGTAGCCGGACCGTGAGCGGGATCTGCTCGAGGGGCGAGGGCAGGCTGACCGGCTCGTCGATCCGGGTCACCGGGATGCCGGCGCCTCGAGCCGCGTCCTCGACGCCTGCCGTCAGGCCCTGCGTGTCCGGCGGCGCGAGCGTCACCAGGTGATCGGTTCCGTTGAGCGGGACGGCGTGGCCGTGCAGCAGGTACTCGACGTCGTACCCCTCGGCGGGGAACCTCGCCGCCTCGCGGACCTTGAGCGCGCCCTCGCGTGCGGTCACCGCCGCGGGGCCCTCGCCGGTCAGCACCAGCAGGCGCTCGGGCTGCGTAATCGCCTCGGTGCGCGGATCGTCGATCGCTGCGCGCACCGCGGCCGGGACGCGCTCGAGCGCGCCGGCCGAGTAGGCCTCGGCCCCGAGCTCGTAGGCGAGCCGCGCGAGCTGCACGAGCGCCGCGGTGTAGCTCGCGGTGTAGGTGTGCGAGGTCTCCTTCTCGACGGTCTCGATCGCGTCGGGGAGCGAGCCGCCGCGCCGGGTGACCGGCACCACGGGAAGTCCCGCCCGGGTGGCCGCCGTCCAGGAGGCGCCGGCGAACGATGTCTCGGCCCCCGCGTTGTGGCTGAGCAGGATCACGCCGTCGCCTTGCGCGAACGGAGGCCGGTTCGCGAACGCCATCGAGCTCAGCGCGCGGGCATCGCGTCTCGCCTGCTGCAGCATGATCGCGCCGAGCTCCGCCGCGTGCTGGCTCGTCCCGGTGCCGACGAGCCAGATCCGGCTCGCGTCGCGGAGTCGCTCGGCGGCCGAGGTCGGGAGCGGCTCGGCGAGGACGGCCTCGAGCTGCTCGGGCTGGGACGTGATCTGTCGTTCGAGCGCCGTGTCGGGCAACGGTGACCTCCCTGACGGGGTCGGTCGGGCGAGCCTAGACGACACCGTGGCGGCGCGCGAGCGCTACAGCTTGCGCAGGACCGCGACGACCTTGCCGAGGATCCGGCCCTGTGGATCCATGTCGAACGGCTCCATCCCGGGGTTCTCCGGCACCAGCACGACCTTGCCCCGTTGGCGGCGCAGGCGCTTGACGGTCGCCTCGTCCTCCGCGGGTCCGGGCAGCAGCACCGCGACCACGTCGCCGTCCTCGGCGGTGTCCTGACCCCGGACGATCACGACGTCGCCGTCGAGGATGCCCGCGTCGACCATCGAGTCTCCCGTGACGCTCAGCGCGAAGTGATCGGCGTCCCCCGCGTAGCCCATCGGGACGACGAGGTGGTCCTCGACGTTCTCGTCGGCGAGCACCGGGGTGCCCGCGGCGATCCGTCCCACGAGCGGGACCACGACGCCATCGGCGCGGTTGGCATCGGACAGCGCCATTGCACGGGGCTTGGTCGGGTCCTTGGTCAGGAGGCCTCGGCGCTCGAGGTTCGCGAGCTGCGCATGAACGCTCGAGGACGAGGTCAGCCCGACGGCCTCGCCGATCTCGCGCACGGTGGGGGGATAGCCCCGCTCCCGCACCGTGGTCGCGATGAAGTCGACGATCCGGCGCTGCCGGGCGGTGAGCGGTCCGGTCTCGGGTGCCTCGAACGCGTCCGTAGAAGCCATGTCGGTGCCTCCTTTTAGCCTCGAAGGACGCTAGCACGAGGGGAAGGGGCGTTCAAACATATGTTCGGTTCCGTGCTTGACGCCGAACACCTGTTCGGTAGGATGAGCTCATGACTCGAACGCGTGTTCGACGACGCCGCCTGACCCTGACGGTCTCGCTCGCACTCGTCGCGGTCGCGTGGGCCGGACCGGCGGTGCGTGCGCTCGGCTCGCCCGAGCAGCCCGCCAGGATCGGTCGGAGCTCGTACGTGGTGCGGGAGGGCGACACGCTCTGGACGATCGCCCAGAAGCTCGCGCCCGGGAGCGATCCCCGGCCGATCGTCGACCTGCTCTCGACCTCCAACGACGTCGACGCCGGCCGGATCGTCGCCGGCCAGACGCTGGTCGTCCCGTCCGGCTGAGCGACGTCCCGTTTGACGCCCGCAACATGTGGCGATTACGGTGCCTGCGTCCGCCAGATGTTGGGGTGTGAGGGGCCATGCGGTGTCCGTG